>ERZ827512.1620-NODE-1620-length-21149-cov-25.747653_pt1 | contig 21149 bp, 17 predicted proteins | sample MGYA00519916_ERZ827512 | MGnify/ENA primary metagenome ERZ827512 (study PRJEB31778, sample SAMEA3449335) | human gut metagenome | biome: human gut; feature: human-associated habitat; material: faeces | place: United Kingdom | collected 2010/2012 ... | reverse complement strand
CGCGGTAGGTATTCTCGTCCAGCTTTTCAAAATCTTCTTCCACCTCGTCGTGTTCATCCCAAATTTCACCGACCAGTTCTTCCAGAATATCCTCCATCGTAACAATACCAAGCGTCCCGCCAAAATCGTCTACGACTACGGCGACATGGGACTTCTGATGCTGGAGCATTTTCAAAATATCCCGGATTTTTGTGTGCTGATAGACAAACAGCGGCTTCGTCATAATCTCCGCAATGGTTTGATCCGTCATCTTGCCGTTGATATAGAAGTCCTTCTGAAGCTGCCCTGCGCACAAGCAGGGCAGCTTGAATATTCTTAGTAATGTTGCAGCAGGCGATTTTCGCAACTGCGTATCGCCGGTTCCTCTACGCCATTTTTACGCCATTTCTGCGTGGGGATGCGTAGGGAAATAGGAACTTTTATGTTTTGACTTCATCCGAAAATGCCTATCCTATCAAGCTTTATCGGCATTTGTGCGTTTGCGGAGAGTTTCAGAAACGGGCTCGCTTTCGACGATACCTAATTTCATATATCTCTACATCTCCTTAAAAAATCTTTGTTTTATGGGGTTTTGCGGCTTTTTTGGGCTTATGCCATTTTTACGCCATTTCCTCATTTGGATTTATAGGATTTCATCAGTCTATACTACAAAATTATAACAGATAGATTCTTTTCCCTCAAGGTGTTTTTTTAGAATTTTGTGGTCATATGATCTATCATTATACTGTATCCTAAGTCAAAACAGGAGGACACCCATTGGGTATCCTCCCGCCTCAAATATCTATTGGGTTTTCATCGCCTGGTCATGATATAACGGTCTTTATACTCCAACACGGCTATTTCTCCGTATATTATGCCAAGTGCCGCTTCTATCGTCGCACGGTCGGTATTTCTCATATCAATTTCGGTCACTATGGTGCCGTCTTGCATCAGCAGCAGGCGGTCGCAGTAGCTTAGGGCAAAGTTGGGGTCATGCAGGGTGATAAGCCCCGCCTGCTGCCGCTCATGCAGCACCTCTCTTATTTTTCCCAGCACCATATGCCGGTTGACAAAATCCAGCGCGCTGTCCGGCTCGTCCATCAGCATCACCGGCGTATCCTGTGAAAGGGCGCGCGCCAGTATCACCAGCTGCTTCTGCCCCTCGCTTAAAGTAGCATAGTCCCGCCCTGCCAGCTCTGCCAGTCCCAGATGGGTCAGATGCTCCATGGCAATTCGGCGGTGTGCCTCCCCGGGGGAATCTAAAAGGCGCAGTCGGGCGTTGAAACCCATCAGGACGACCTCCAGCACGGTTTTACCCATGATAGGACTGCCGCGCTGCGGGATATAGCTCATCAGGCGGGCGCGGCTTTTTTCGTCCAGATGGGTGGTTTCGGTCTCCCCCACCATACAACGGCCCTCTTTCATCGGCAGCAGACCGCAGGCGGCGCGCAGTAGAGTGGTCTTGCCACAGCCGTTCAGCCCCAGCAGCGCACAGAATTCCCCGCCTTCTACCGCAAGGGAAGCGCCGCGGACAATTTCCCTGCTGCCATATCCGGTGTGGATATTCCGCAAAGAAAGCAATGCACTCATACCTTGCCCTCCTTGCGCTTACACATAAAGTACACCAGCACCGGCACACCAATAATGGTAGTAAGAATACTGATGGGCAGCCCACCGGCATACAGGCTGCGGGCAAAAATATCTGCCACCAGCATTACGGCAGCGCCCACCATGGCGGAAAGCACCATAGTATCGGTATTTTCCCGTTTTATCATCATGCGCGCGATGTGTGGGGCGATGAGCCCGATAAAGGAGATCAGCCCCGTAATGCTGACGATTGAGGCGACCAACAGGGTAGAAAGGGTAAGCACCGTCAGCCTTACCCGATACAGCCGCACTCCCAGTGTTCGGCATTCCTCTTCATTCAAAGAGAGAAGCCCCACCTGACGGTGCAGCAAAAACAGCCCCACAAAACCGATCAGCCAGAACGGCAGGATAGAAAGCACCTTGGAGGCTGTGACACCCGCAAAGGAGCCCATTGTCCAATATTCAATGGCGGCCAGGTTGGATTCGCTGTCGGCATAGTACTTCAGTAGCATAATGACCGACTTGGCGACCGCCGAGATAACGATACCCGCCAGCACATAGGTGGCGGTGGTATTGGCACGGGTCGCCCGCACCAACAGCATCACAAACGCCACGGCAAGCAGCCCGCCCGCGAAGGCGCCCAACGCAATGCCGCCCACGCCGATGCCGACACTGACGATGGCAATGGCGGCGCCCAGATTGGCACCGCTGGAAACACCGATGATATCGGGGGACGCCAACGGATTGCGAAAGATCATCTGATAAACGGAGCCGGCAACGCCTAGCCCCGCGCCAGCCATCACACCCATGCAGGTACGGGGCAACCGCAGCGTGAAAAAGACCTTGCGGGTCATGGCACCGACCTCCCCACCGGTCAGGATAGAAATGATCTCCCGTATCGAAATGGGGTAATTGCCGATGCAGATGGAGGCAATAAAGCCCACGGCAATGCACGCCCCTACCAGCCAGTAGGAACGGATCACGGGTTTTCGGTTTTGCAGCATGGTTTCCTGCATGTTATCTCCCTCTAATTCCACAGTGGACTTATTGTACCGCATACGCCGTTAAAAAGCAAACAACGGGCAGAAAAAACGGGATACCGCACGCAGCAGTATCCCATAGGTCATTCCAAAGAGGAATCAGGCTGCCTGATCCAACGCAACATGGAAGCCGTAGAAGGTGGAGTAGAACTCATCGGCATCAGCGGCAAATTGTTCGGCGGTGTACAGCTCGGGGTGCAGGGTCTGCAGCATCCACAGGGTACCCAGGATACCGGAGGGAACGGGGGAATCCCAAGCCTCAAAGCCGACAGGCATCTGATAAACGGCACCGTTCTTCACGGCGGTCACATCGGCAAAGGTGGCGTTATTCAGCACATCCTCTGCGGTGTAGTCAGGGCTGCTTACGGCAAAGTTATCAGTAGGAATCACGATAACATCGGGGTTCATGGTCAGGAAGGTTTCGTTATCGATATCGGTCCAGGAGGTACCCTCCAGTACATCACCGGCGTTCTTGCCGCCCGCGGTGGTGATGAGGGAAGCCTGATACATCTCCTTGGGGGCGGTGCGCAGGATATCGCTGGTGCTGCCGATATATACAACGGGCTTCTGCTCATCGGTCAGGTCCTTGGTCAGCTCGGCCACTGCCGTTAGCTTGGCGTTGTAGTACTCGATCAGCGCGGTCGCTTTCTCCATGCTGTTGGTGGTGGTGCCGATGAGAGTGAACATCTCCATCAGCTGCTCATGGCTTTCCGGTAGGACCAGCAGGGTGGCAATGCCCATCTCGGAAAGGGTCTGGGCGGTGTCCTTCTGCTTCATGGGCAGGATAACGAGATCGGGGTTGGCATTGACGCAGGCTTCCAGGTCAAAAGCCTTGGCGGAGCCGACATTGGGCAGGTCGATAAGGGCGGGAGCCGCCAGCTTGTAAATGGGGCGCTTGGCGGATTTATCCTCGATGCCGACCATCTTATCGGAAAGTCCCAGCGCGATGCAGGCGGAGGAGGAAATGTAGTAGCCGGAAACGATGCGCTCGGGCTCTTTCTCCAGGGTAACTTCGCGACCGGCCATATCCGTCACGGTAAGGGGGTAGGTGATGGCGGGGGTGGGAGCAGGCTCGGGATCGGGGGTAGGTGCGGGCTCATTGCCGCAGGCGGCAAAGGAAGCCGCCATGATGACTGCCAGCAGCAGTGCCAGCAGTTTGTTCATACGCTTCATAAATCTTCTTTCTCCTTTTATCTAATTGTAGAATAGCGTACCGTTATTCTACTTCATGTTAAACCGTTTGTCAATATGGAATGAAAGGACTGAATCGTTTCGCGGTTCAGCATAATAAGCGCTGGATGTCCCGCGCGCTTATCCGCTGGTCAGCATTCCCGCAAAATCCGGGATAAACAGAAAACCGGTCCGGAACACCTTGCTCTGGTGTTCCGGACCGGCAGCTATTTGCCTATTGCATATGGGGCAGGACTTACACTCTCGCCATAGCCTCCTGGAAGTCCTTCTGATCGCAGAAGATCTCCTGCTTGTAGGGGTTCTTCTTCTGGGCCTTTGCCCGCTTGATGATGGAAGCCAGGATGACCACATTTACCACCAGCGCAATAATAGCCACAACGCCCTGCGCAGTGGGGTTCGCCGCCGTGGGACGAACTGCGGGGTTCATAAAGCCATCGGCATAGACAGAAGTGATGGTGGTAAATACGCTATTATCCTGGAACAGCGGGAATACCTGGGCAAACATGCACCACAGGGCCAGGGTGTTAGCACGGTTCTGGATCCAGCCGCCCTTGTTCCAGAAGTGGTTGGCAAAGGTGGGGGCCAGCAGCAGCGCCAGACCGCAGTACCAGGAGTGGGTGGGCAGGCAGTTGTAGGTGTACTCAAAGTTCCACAGGTCATAGGCCAGGATGTAGCACCAAGTCATATCAGGCCACAGCATGTCTTTCTTGTCCGTGGAAGAGTAGATGCCCCACCAGGCGGTCATGCAGAAAATGTTAATGATACCGGCAATGCCGTTCACCCAGTTCCACCAGCCGCCGTACAGCCACACATTCTCGGAAGAGAGCCACCAGCGGTCGCCGAATTCCATCATGGCCTTGGCGCCGCGGATGCCGGATTCAAAGTCACTGGCCACAGCGATGAGAATATTGATGGCAACAATGGCAAAGGGGAATACCTTGAACCAGTCGGTCTTGCCGATGCTCCACTTATATTTCAGCATCATAAAGCCGATGCAGCCCGCGGTGGCGGCATACAGCTTGGCATAGTGGAACCAGCTGTTCATGTTGGTGTAGGTCTGGTTGTTCAGTGCCCACTCGGCGCCATTGGCTGCGCCGATATAGATGGCGATAAAATACACTGTCAGCACAGCAGGCAGCGCCAGGAAGCAGATGATACCACCGGTCTTGGTGCGGCGGGCAAATTCATTGGCCAGCACCAGGCCGGTGAACACCAGCACGAAACCCAGCAGTTGATAGCCGGCAGTCTCGCCGTAGAGTTGGAATAACATGTTACATTCCTCCTGTTGATTTTTTGGAAACCCTCATAGTAACCTCACAGGCCGCAAAGCCTGGCCTATCTGGCCATACCAGATGGAACAGACTTTATTACCCGCCCCGAATATATCACGATAATTCATAAATGTCAATCATTTAACGAGAGAATTTCGTATAAAATGGTTGAAAAATTCAGAAAATTATCCTAAAATAGAGAAAAACGCCTTTGTGGTATGTGGACATACCACAGCGCTGCTTAAAAAGGGGAACCTGTCATGGAATTTGAAAAACTCATATCTCCCTCCCTCAAGGAGCTCTTTATCAGTAATATCGAAGCCAAGATTCTTTCCGGTGAACTACCGGTGGGACAGCAGCTCCCCCCGGAGCGCCAGCTGGCTCAGTCGATGGGGGTCAGCCGTGCGGTGGTCAATAGCGGCATCGTGGAGCTGGAAAACCGCGGCTTTTTGGATGTCCGTCCCCGGGTGGGCACCTTTGTCGCCGATTACCGCCGGGCCGGCACGATGGAAACTCTCAAATCCATTATGACCTATAACCGCGGCCGACTGCGTAACGAAGAGATCCGCTCCATCCTGGAGGTGCGGGATGCCCTAGATAAGCTGGCCGTCGCTGATATCATCCCTCATGTCACCGAATTGGATAACATGCTGCTGCTGGAAAAAGTAGAAGCCATTCGTCAGGCAAGTGATAACCGTCAGGCGGCGGAGGCTGCATTTGCCTTCCAGCACGAGCTTGCCATGCTCAGCGGCAATACCCTGCTGCCGCTCATCTTCCGATCGTTCTATTCCTCGGTGCTGGTCCTGTGGGAGCGCTTCTGCGCCTTACATGGTATCGATACTCTGTATCAGACCAGCTGCCGCCTGTGCGGCCATATTCGAGATAAGGATATCCCCGGCGCCGTCGCCTGGATTGACTACTGCACCCGGGAGACCGTTTCCGGCAGCCGCCGCATCTACTACTAAACACACATACAAGCGGCACAGCCCGCCCCCAAAAGGAGCCATGGCTATGCCGCTTTTCTCATTCTCCCGTTTCTTCGGGGATGTCATTTTCTATCGTTCGGATCAGTTTGGCCGGCACCCCGCCCACAAGGCTGTTATCCGGCACATCCTTTGTCACCACCGCGCCTGCGGCTACTATCACATTGTTCCCTATGGTCACGCCGGGCAGGATGGTCACATTCCCGCCGATCCACACATCATTGCCGATAGTCACCGGTTTGGCCACGCTCAGGTGTTTCCGCCGTCCCATAGGGGAGATGGGATGGTTGACGGTGGCGATCAGGGTGTGCGGACCAATCATAACATAGTCCCCGATACGCACCGGCGCACGGTCCAGTATGGAAACATTATAGTTGGCCAAAAAGTTTTTTCCAATAAAAATGCTTTTTCCGTCATCGCAGCTGAAATAGGGCATCACGGCGGCGTTTTCTCCCACGCTGCCAAAAAGCTCCCGCATCACAGCCGTCCGCTCCTCTTTGGCCTCCTTGGGCAGCGCGTTCAGCCGGCGGCACAGCGTCATTGCCCGCAGCTTCAGGGCGTCTATTTCCGGTGCCCACATGTCATATTCCAAACCGGCGTGCAGCTTTTCCAGTTCCGTCATTTCGCTTCCTCCTTCTCCTTCAGGCTCGCCGCCAATAGGCAAAACCGCCGCCCCGTTTAGGGACGGCGGCTCTCTTTTCAGAATACGCCCGGGCCTGTGCGGGCATGGCCTAGCACAGCTTTGCCCTTATCTTAGCCCAGCTTCTCCAGCGCGGTACGGATGCGGCGGAGCGTCTCCTCGCGGCCCAGCACCACCGCCAGCTCTATACCGCCGCCGGGGGTAAACTGCTTGCCGGAAACGGCCACACGCAGCGGATACAGCAGCCAGCCGTTTTTTACGCCCAGCTTCTCTATCTCCGCAAAGAGCGCCGCATGGATCGCCTCGGCGTTCCACTCCGGCAGGCTCTCCAGGATGGGCAATACCGCGGTCAGCGCTTCCCGGGCGGTCTCGGGGGTGGTCTTCATCTTTTTGCTGGTATACAGCTCAATGTCATAGTCCGGCAGCGCGTCAATGAAGTCCACCTGCTCCGGGATGTCACTCAGCGCCTCGCAGCGGGTCTGCAGCACGGTGCACAGCTCCCGCAGGTCGGCGGTCTCACTCTTCACCGTCTTGCGGATCCAGGGCAGCGCCTTCTCGTAGAATTCCTCAGGGGAAAGCTTGCGGATATACTCGCCGTTGATGTAGCGCAGCTTCTGCATGTCAAAGATCGCCGGGCTCTTGGTGATGCCGGAGATATCAAAGATCTTTACCAGCTCCTCCAGCGAGAAGATCTCCTGGTCACCCTTGGGGCTCCAGCCCAGCAGCGCAATGTAGTTGAGGATGGCCGGGGTCAAAAAGCCCATCTGCACCAGGTCCTCGTAGGAGGCGTCGCCGTGCCGCTTGGAGAGCTTGTGGGTGGCGTCCCGCATGACGGGCGCGCAGTGAATGTATTTCGGAATCTCCCAGCCGAACGCCTCGTACAGCAGGTTGTACTTGGGCGCGGAGGAAAGATACTCATTGCCGCGGATCACATGGGTGATGCCCATGGTGTGGTCGTCCACCACATTGGCAAAGTTATAGGTTGGCATGCCATCGCCCTTGATGAGAATCTGATCGTCCAGCGTGCTGCATTCCACGGTCACATCGCCGTACACCTCATCATGGAAGGTCACGGTTCCTTCAGTGGGCACCTTCTGCCGGATGACATAGGGGATACCCGCCGCCAGCTTCTCGGCGACCTCCTCCTTGGAAAGATTGCGGCAGTGACCGTCATAGCGGGGTGCCATGCCGGAGGCCTCCTGCACCTTACGCACCTCGTCCAGCCGCTCCTTATCACAGAAGCAGTAGTAGGCGTGGCCGCTTTCCACCAGCTGCTCGGCGTATTTCTTAAACATGCCCATTCGCTGGCTCTGGATATAGGGGCCCACCGGGCCGCCGATATCGGGACCTTCGTCCCACTGCAGACCGGTTTCCTTCAGCGTCTTATAGATGATCTCCACGGCGCCTTCCACCTGGCGCTCCTGGTCGGTGTCCTCTATCCGCAGCAAAAAGCGTCCGTTGTTGCTCTTTGCTACTAGATAGGCAAACAGCGCCGTCCGCAGGTTGCCCACATGCATATAGCCGGTGGGGCTGGGGGCAAAACGGGTCCGTACATGGTCAAATTGGAACATAATACATCTTCCTTTATCTTCAGTAGTATCTCATAGGATTTTACCCTATATTTTTACTCATATATACTACCGCCAACAGCCCCTCACTGTCAAGGAAAAACTGTGCTGTTCGCCCCAAGGGGGGAGAGATGCCGCAGGGGAATGGCAGGCGCCGCTGCCGCGGGGCCGTCCTCGGCCAACCGGCGGCCCGCGCCCCAGCCCCCGCGACCCGTTTTCCCGCCGGTAAATTGCAAAAAGGGCGGTCCCGCCGCAAGGCGGGACCGCCCTTTTTCTGTTACCACTTATTATATACCTTTTCCGCAAAGCCCAGCAGGTTCTCTATCTTCAGCACCGTACCGTCATCCAGCCTCGCCGTGCCGTTAAAGTAGCCGAACACCTGATGCTGGTCGCTGCAAATAATGCCTACATTGGTGCAGCTCGCGCGGTCCAGCACCGGGGTAAAGTCCATCTCAAACCGCCCATCGCTGCTGGTGAATTTCCACGGGCTCATAAAGTCGTCCTTGCCGTCCTTCTGCGGGATCAGGAAGGACAGCTGCTCCAGCTTGTGCGCCGTGCCATCGTAGAACAGCATATTCTCGCTGGCGGCACTGGTATCGCCAAAGCCATACCCGATATTAAAGCCAAACGGCTTGCCCTCCACTGTGCCGTTGCCGCTGCCCCAGTACCAGGTGTTTTTGTAGGTCCATACGCCGCGGCCCCAGTCCAGGGTGGCATAGCTCTCCTCGGGGTCAAATTCGATCACCTGCCCGTCAAATTCCACCCGGCCGGCAGCCTTCATGCAGTTGATCTTCTGGTTGTAGTAAAAGGCCTTCTTATCCTCCGCAAAGGGGGTGACAATCACCATGGAATCCTCCGGCTCTTCCGTCAGGGTAAATTCCGCCGCGATCGGCTTTTTATTCATAAAATTCTGCACCCAGGCCGTCAGCTTCCGGGTACCGTCCGGCAGCACCTTAAAGCAGAAATCAGCGTTTTTGCGCTTCACCGCCACATCTCCCTCGGCGCTGCTGGCAGGGAAACCGGTCTTTCCGCCAGGGAAAGGATAGATGATATTGCAGGTGTGTTCCCACGGCCGACTAAAATCCAGCAGCGAGAAGCCCAGCAGTCCCATGTAGCTGTTGTCGTCAATGGTCAGTGCCACACCCCACCTTCCGTTCATGATCAGGTAGTAGTCCCATTCCTTGATGCGGTGGGCCGCCGCCTTGATCGCCCGGCGGTCGTATGCCTTGATGAGACGGCGGGCATAGCCCGCTTCGCACAGCTCGCCCCGTTCGTTCAGCAGCGGGCCGGCGTTGGTCAGTTCTTTCTGCATGGGGTGCCTCCTTCGTTCTGTCATCAGTTTTAGCGAAGAACCGGTTTTTCGCGGGGGTGCCTTTTCGCAGAACCTCTGCAGGGAGCCGGCTCAGGCCGCTGAAACCGTCCTGCGGACGGTTTCAGCGGGCTTCGCCCGCTGGCCCGCCGTTCCGGCGGGCGGCCTGCGGCCCCACCCGCCCCCTGCATCAGCTCCAGTCAGATCTTACGCCTTGGCGGCAGCCTCGTTCAGGGCCTCCATCAGCCGGGGTACATCAATGCCGTGGGCCAGGGCGCCCTGCTCAATGTTCTCAAAGTGGGCGGCGGCGCAGCCGATGCACCCCATGCCGAAGCGCTGCAGTACCTCTACAGTAGCAGGATATTTCTGTACGATCTCCATGATGCCCATATCTTTTGTAATCAGCATAATTTATTATCTCCTTGCAGTTAAATTGGGGGAGGCAAACTCCCCTCCCTTAGTATAGTTATTTTTCCCCTATTTGTAAACAGAATCCGAACTTTTTTGCAAAGTCCCCCGTTCTGCCCGCCCGTTCATTGACAAGCGCCGCCGCCATGGTGTAAAATGATGCGGAACAAAGCCCCCGCCGGGGCCAATTTACAAGAAAAGGCACGAGGAACATTATGAAAACGACAACACGCCTGCTGGCCCTGCTGCTGGCACTCTGCATGGTATTTGCCTTTGCCGCCTGCGGCAAAGACCCCAGCGACCCCACCGATCCGACCGATCCCAGCAATCCCACTACCCCCACCGATCCTGATAACCCCAATCCCGATGAGCCCTCCAAGGAGGAGATCCTCAAGGAACTGCAAAAGACCATGCTGGAAAATACGCTGGCCATGCAGCAGAAGAACAAGGATACCATCGGCTGGCTGTATATTGATGGCACCACCGTCAATGATGTGGTGGTCAAGGTCAATTATAACGATGATAACAAGTACTACCTGCGCCGCAATGCCAATGGTGAGAACGATAACGACGGCTGCTACTATGCCGATTTCCGCTGCACCAGCGGCAATCGCTCCACCATCTCGAAGAATACTGTCATCTACGGCCACAATCTGGGCCGGGCCGAAAATGCCCTGCTGACCGATTATCAGAACCACGCAAACGGCCCCAAGTTCGCTCAGCTGCTGAAGTATCAGGACGAGGAATTTGCCAAGACCCATCCTTATATCTACTACTCCACCATCGAAGAGGACATGGTCTGGCAGGTATTTGCGGTATTCTACACCGATATCAAGTTCGACTACATCAACCCCAACCCCGCCGATGCCACCTTCAATAGCCTCATCAAAAAGGCCCAGGATCTTTCCTTCTACGATTATGATGTGGAAGTGACCAGCAACGATAAGATCCTCACCCTCTCCACCTGCACCTACCGTCTGGCGGATGATACCAAGCTGCACTATCCCAATGACTACCGCTATGTCGTCATGGCCAAGCTGCTGCCCGCCGATGCCGTGCTGGAGGATACCGTTTCCCTCACCGTCACCAAGAACGCCCCGGTAAAACCCGCCGGCGAATAATGCCCCATCCAATACGGCCCCCTTTCCCACCGGGAAAGGGGGCCTTTCGCGTTCCCCTAAAGCCTCCCCTGTGTAAGGGGAGGTGTCAGCCGATCGGCTGACGGAGAGGTTGTTGGCGCAAACTATGTCATCAAACGCCCCGGCGGCGAACTGTACGGGTCTTGCACTCTGCAAAATCAGTGCGACGCCGCCAGGCGCCCACAAATTAGCCTCCGTCGGGTAGGCGCTCAGTTTATACCTTTGCAAAAAAGGCCCCGCCCTCGCCGCCGGGCCGCCGCAAAAAAGAAAGCCCCCGCCATACGGCAGGGGCTTCGCTTGTCTTTTGTGGTTTGGAAATTACAGCTTGCCCAGCTTGGTGCGGCAGCTGCGGCAGACATACTTGTCGTCATAGGTAGCCAGCTCTTCCTTGGAGCCGCAGAAAATGCAGCAGGGCAGGTACTTCTTAAGAATGACCTGATCACCGTCTACATAAATTTCAACATCACTGTGGATGTCGATGCCGAGGGTGCGGCGAAGCTCTACAGGGAGAACGATACGGCCGAGGTTGTCAACTTTTCTTACGATGCCGGTGGATTTCATGGTACAGGTTCCTCCTTAATAAAGTTAGGTGGTTTGCTGGCGGTTTACAATATCTTCTAATATTCTCGCTTTTTCTCTACCTTGCTACTAAGTGTACTATTATTTTCCATGAAATTCAAGAGGTAATTAGCACAATTTCGCAAATCTTGTGGATAATTTTTGCCCCTAATTTGCCGCTTTTTTGGTTATTGTTGCTAAAATTGATAAAATGCGCACAGATTCCGTTATTTTACATAATTCGATAAAACACATCAAAAAAGGAAAACATTAGCGCAATACGCTCCCGTAAGGAGAAAAAGATGTTGATAAATCATCTCTACTCCCTAAAAAATGAAGAAAGGAACTCCGCCCATGATGAACGGTATCCTTACCGCCCTGCTTATTTTTTCGGTCGTCACCGCGGCCTTCACCGGCCGGATAGACGCGCTCTCCGCCGCGGCGCTTTCCGGCTGCGGGGAAGCCGTAAGCCTGGTCATTGCCCTCACCGGTATGCTGTGTCTGTGGAGCGGCCTGATGGAGATTGCCCGCCGCTGCCGCCTTACGGAAGCGCTGGCCCGGCTGCTGCATCCCCTCACCCGGTGGCTGTTCCCCACGGTGCCGCAGGGCAGCCCCGCTATGCAGGCCATCTCCATGAATCTTTCCGCCAATTTGCTGGGCCTGGGCAATGCCGCCACTCCCTTGGGCCTTGCCGCTATGCGGGAGCTGCAAAAGTTGAATCCCCATAAGGACAGCGCCAGCAATGCCATGGTCACCTTTGTAGCGATGAATACCGCCTCCCTCCAGCTCATCCCCACCACCTGCGCCGCGCTGCGGCAGCAGGCCGGCTCCGCCGCCCCCATGGAGATCCTGCCGGCGGTATGGCTTACCGGGCTTTCGTCACTGGCCATGGTCCTGCTGCTGGACCGCCTGCTGCGCGGGAAGTCCCACCAGCCGGAATAAAGGCAGGCCCGTGCAGGAGGTGGGGCGCCCGCAGGGCAAACCGCCCTTCCGGGCGGTTTCGGCGGCCTTCGGCCGCCGGCTCCGGCCCAGCCGGAGCGCTCTGCGGGCGCCCTTCACCCCATCCGCGAATTTCATCAAAAGGGAGGGCATTCCATGTCATTCAGCGCCTGGTTCATCCCGCTGCTCATCACCGGCCTGTTCAGCTGGGGCCTCTGCTCCGGCGTGGATGTGTTCGATTGCTTTTTGCAGGGAGCCAAAGAGGGGCTCAAAACCGCCGCCTCCATCACCCCGGCCTTGGTCTGCCTGCTTACGGTGGTCACCATGTTCTGCCACAGCGGCGCCCTGGATGTCCTCACCGGCTTCCTTCGCCCCGTGACTCAGCTTATCGGCTTCCCGGCGGAGGTACTGCCATTGGCCCTGCTGCGGCCGGTCTCCGGCAGCGGCGGTACCGCCCTGCTGCACCAGCTGCTGGGGGAATACGGCCCGGATAGCTTCATCGGGCGGGTAGGCAGTGTGCTGGCCGCCGCCTCAGAGACCACCTTCTACGCTATCGCGGTCTACTACGGCGCGGTGGGGATCCGCCGTACCCGCCACACCATGGCCGCTGCCCTCACCGGGGATCTGACCGCGGCGCTGGTCAGTGCCCTTGCGGTCCGCTTGCTGCTGGGGGTGTGACCTGCCTCATCAGAGGGAAACGGTATCCAGATAATGCAGGAAGAAGCTGCCGTCCGGCCGTGTCATTACGGAGAAACGGGTCCGGAAGTCCCCAATTTTATAGGGATTTTCATAATATACATTGCCGTGCAGTTCGTAACTGACGCTTACCTCGGATTTTTCCCGATCAATTTGAACCTCCGTGTTCCTGCACACCGGAGTATTCCCCCATCCAAAGCCGGACCAAAACACATACTCCCCGGTTTCGGGAACATAGGTATCTTCACCAAACTCATAATCCGGAATATCAAACACCTCCTCGGCCATCTGCTGTATCTTTTCTTTTGGAAAGTGGTAACACCCCTCATCATCCATGGTGACAAAATCATGGTACAGGTATTTCTCCTCCTCCATGAACATTACCGTACTTAAAATAAAAAGATGGACCTGCCGGTCCTCCAACGGATAGGCGGAGCTTCCCAGGATATCTCCAGAGTAAAAGGCAAAGTTGGTCAGCTGCGCGGTCAGAACCTCCGAGGAGGCCTGCAGTTCCTCCTGCATTGCGTCCCAGTCCAATGCGGACTTTCCCTGCGGGGCGTTGCCGACGCAGGCGCAAAGGCTAAAGCAAAGTGCCAAAGCGATTGCGAGTGATGGCATCTTTTTCATGGCGTTTTCTCCTGTATGTTTTTGCCGCTGCGGCAGGTTTTCTATCATTTTACCATGGGCGCCGCAGGTGGGCAACGGAAAATTTTAGGGCGGTGACGCCTGTTCCTTGCCAGCGTCCGCCCTCCTCACAATTTTTTAACAAAATCGCCACATTCGGCGCTATGCAAAAGACCCCGCCGGTGCTATAATGTAAATTAGAATACTATGACCTGTAAGGAGGAAATAGCAATGATGGACAAGATCCTGGTAGCCGATGACGACCTGAATATCTGCGAGCTGCTGCGCCTGTACCTGGAAAAGGAGGGCTTCGAGGTGGTAATGGCCCACGATGGCGAAGAAGCCGTGGCCAAGTTCGAGAGCGAAAAGCCCTCTCTTATCCTCCTGGATATCATGATGCCCAAGCTGGATGGCTGGCAGGTTTGCCGGCAGATCCGCCAAAAGAGCGATTGCCCCATCATCATGCTCACCGCCAAGGGCGAAACCTTCGATAAGGTGCTGGGCCTGGAGCTGGGCGCCGATGACTATGTTGTCAAGCCCTTCGATACCAAGGAGATCGTGGCCCGCATCAAGGCCGTGCTGCGCCGCAGCAGCCCCGCCGGCACCGCCGAAGGTGAGGTCAAGGAGGTCAGCTACGATAAGCTCACCGTCAATATGACCCGCTACGAGCTCAAGGTGGATGGCAAGGTCGTGGATGCCCCGCCCAAGGAGCTGGAGCTCCTGTTCCACCTGGCCAGCCACCCCAACCGCGTATTCACCCGCGATCAGCTGCTGGATGAGGTCTGGGGCTTCGAGTACTACGGCGACAGCCGCACCGTCGATGTCCACATCAAGCGCCTGCGTGAAAAGCTGGAAGGCGTCAGCGATCAGTGGAGCCTCAAGACCGTTTGGGGCGTCGGCTATAAGTTCGAGGTCAAGGAATAAGAATGAAAACTTCGCAGAAAACCCTGATGGGCAAGTACTATTCGGTGTGCTGCGCCATCATTCTGCTCAGTATGGTATTGGTCGGCTCCATCTTTATGGTGCTGGCCAATGACTACCTGCGGGAGGAAAAAATCAGCCTGCTGGAGAAAAATGTGACCCAGGCCGCCCGCCTCACCATGGAAAATTACGCCGCCCACGAGTACCGCTATGTCAGCAGCGATACCCTGCAGCCGGTGTATGCCGTGCTGGGCTCCGCCATCGAGGCCGACATCTACCTTTCCGATAACAAGGGCGATATCCTCATTATGGCCCATACTACCGAGAGCGCCATCCCCCAGTCGGTGCCGCAGGCTGTCCTGGATAGCCTCTCCAAAACCGGCAGCTATCAGGGCTCCGTGGTCATGGCCGGTACCGGGGAAGACCCCCAGTACGCCGTGGCCACCCCCGTGGTGGATGAAAACGGCCTTCTGGTGGGTGCCGTTATGGCCACCGCCCGGGCTGCCAACCGTGCTCTGGCCGGCGATATGCTCCAGATGTTCCTCATCGCGGCCATCGTGGTGCTGGTGGTCAGCTTTATCGTCATTTATTTTGTCACCACCAGCCTGGTAAACCCCCTGCGGCAGATGGCTGCCGCCACCCGTGCCTTCGCTAAGGGCGATTTCTCGGTCCGGGTGCCGGTGGAGGGCGATGATGAGATTGGGCGGCTGGCCTCCGCCTTCAATAACATGGCCACCGAGCTGGCCCTCACCGAATCGGTGCGCCGCAGCTTTACCGCCAATGTCAGCCATGAATTAAAAACCCCCATGACCACCATCGGCGGCTTTGTCGATGGTATCCTGGATGGCACCATCCCGCCGGAGCGGCAGAACCACTATCTGCGCATCGTCTCCAGTGAGGTCCAGCGCCTTTCCCGCCTGGTGCGCAATATGCTCACCCTTAGCCAGATCGAGGCCGGCGAGCGCACCATCCAGCCCACCGAGGTGGAGATCACCTCCCTTGTCACCAATACCCTGCTGGGCTTCGAGCAGCGGCTGGAGGAAAAGCACATCGAGGTGGAGGGACTGGATACCGACCGCTACTGGGTGCTGGCCGATGCCGACCTCATCCAGCAGGTGGTGTATAATCTCATCGATAACGCCGTCAAATTTGTCAATGAGGGCGGTACCCTTTCCTTCGACTTTTATACCGAGGGCGAGAATATCATGGTAGTGGTACGCAATACCGGCTCCGGCGTCCTGCCGGAGGAGATCCCACGGCTCTTCGACCGGTTCTATAAGACCGACCGCAGCCGCAGCCTGGATAAAAACGGCGTAGGCCTGGGGCTTTCCATCTGCCGCACCATTATGAATGTCCACGAGGGCGAGATTTTCGTCCGCAGCCAGCCCGGGGAATACACCGAGTTTGTATTCGGCCTCAAGGCCGACCCCGCCCACTACAAAAAAGGCGTCAACCGCAAAGCCCCTATGGTAGATGCCAGCTTTACCACATTGCCGGCGGCCCCCGCTGCCGGCCGGGAGGAGAAACAGCATGAGAAACCGCAGCAATGACAGCAACTACCACTGGGATTACCAGGATTACCGGGGCAACTACGGCCAAAGCCCCGCCCGCGCACGGAAAAGCAGCGGCCTGAAGTACTTCCTCATCGCCATGGGGGTGGTCATCCTGCTGGTGGGGGCGCTGTGCGTTGGGGCCTCCGTCTGGGGCAGCAAGCCTGCCCCGCAGCCGGATCAGGATTCGTCCATCGGCAATGAGCTGGAGCACCTGCCGGAGATCGACCAGCAGAACAAGCCGGAGGATAATGTGCCGGATACCACCGAAGACGGCCTTTTGACTCCCGCCGGCATCTATAAAAAGTGCGCCCCCTCGGTGGTGGGCATCATCACCTACGGCAGCAGCGCCACCGCGCAGGGCAGTGGCATCGTCCTTTCGGAAAACGGCTACATCATCACCAATGCCCATGTGGTCAGCGGCGGCGAAAAGTTCGAGGTCGTTCTGCAAAATGGCGATAGCTATGATGCCACCGTCATTGGGGCGGATAACCAGAGCGACCTGGCTCTGCTTAAAATGCAGAACCCGCCCGAGGGGCTGGTCGCGGCAACCTTCGGCAACAGCGATGAGCTGGAGGTCGGCGAAATGGTGGTCGCCATCGGCAATCCCGGCGGTCTGGCGCTGGCCTCCACCCAAACCGTCGGCTACATTTCGGCGGTGCAGCGCACCATCACCACCGAGCTGGGCTACACCATGGTCTGCATCCAGGCGGATGCCGCCATCAATCCCGGCAACAGCGGCGGCCCCCTCATCAATACCTACGGCCAGGTGGTGGGCATCACCTCCAGCAAGCTGGTGGAGGAAGGCTACGAGGGCATCGGCTTCTCCATCCCCATCAATACCGCCCTACCCATTCTGGACGATTTAATGCAGCACGGCCGGGTGACCGGTCGGGCACAGCTGGGCATCACCGTGGTGGAAGTAGGCAGCAATGAAGCCAATTATTACGGCATCCCGGCGGGTCTGCGCATCATGTCCATCAATGAGGACAGCGATGTAGGCCGTCAGGGCGCCGAGGTCGGTGATATCATCACCTCCATTGATGGCTGGGCCATCACCAGCCGTGCCGATTGCAGCGATATCCTGGCACAGCACAAGCCCGGCGATACCGTGGAAATAAGCCTGTACCGGGCCAGCCGTACCGGCCGCGGCCAGACCTTCACCATCACCGTCACCCTGCTGGGGTCCTAAGCATCCCACAAAAGCCGCCCACGGGCGGCTTTTCTGCCCCTTGTGCCATATTGCCCATAAAGCTGTGTCATTTCCGGACAAACCTGCCAATGGCATTTCGGTCGGGAGTGATGTATAATTAAAAAGAGGAGGAAAGCAACCCGCATCGACACAGTAAGGAGGTGCCGAACGATGAAAAAGAGGATATCAGCCGTACTGCTGGCCCTGGCCATGCTGCTCGCCACCGCCCATGCCATGCCAATTTATGTGGATGGCAGCGCCCTGGGCTGGCAAGAACCGCTGACCCTGGAGGTGGAAAGCGGCAACAGCATCGATAATGTCAAGCAGAAGATCCAGAACAAGAACGGTATCGCACCGGATCAGCAATACCTGTATTTCGGCGGCAAGTTTTTGGAGAACGGCCGCACCTTGGCGGATTATAACGCCCAGAAGGAGTGCACCCTCTGGCTTTCCAAGCAAAAAATAACCGAGCCGACGGGTACCACGCCGACAAAGGATAGCATCGACGGGCAGCTGCCCCTCACCGACGGCTCGTATTATCTGGAGACCAAGGCGGGAGAGAGCGCTGCGAATTTTGTCATAACCGCCCCCATTGTCGTCACGGGCAAGGTCACCCTTGATCTGAACGGCTATGCGCTGAAATTAGAAGGCAGCGGCAGCGTTATCCGGGTGGAAAACGGTGCCACCCTCACGCTGGTGGACAGCAAGCCCAATGCGGTCAATAAGTTCAGCGTGACGGAAACCACCGGTCTGTGGCAGCAGGACGCTGCCGGCACAAAGGTGATAAATGGCGGCGCCATCACCGGAGGCACCGGCACAGGAGAAGCAGGAAATACCTGCGGCGGCGGTATCTGTGTGGCGCCCGGCGGCACGCTCCTCATGCGGGGCGGCAATATTGTGGGCTGTACGGCCCGTCAGGGTGGCGGTATTTATGTGGAAGATGGCGGCCGGTTCGAGATGTCCGCCGGGACCATTACCGGCTGCGTGGCACAGACCGCGAATAATGACGATACCCGCGGCGGCGGTCTCTGCAATTTCGGCACGACCGTCCTCTCCGGTGCGGCTGCCATCCGGGATTGCCGCGCGATCCAAAGCGATGTAGACCATGGATACGCCGGCGGCGGCATTTGCAGCGTCCGCAATCTGACCATCCGGGATAATGTAACGGTAAGCGGCTGCACGGCGAATGAGGAGAGCGACGCCATGTCCATCGGCGGCGATGCGAACAATAGTCCCACCGAGATCATCGGCGGAACATTCGATGGCTCCGTGACGAATGGCGGGACCATCAGCGGCGGTGCCTTTACCGGCCCGGTGTGGAATAATGGCATCATCTCCGGCGGCCAGTTTACCGGCTCGGTGGTGAACCGCGGTACCATCACAAACGGTACCTTTGGTGGCGAAGTGACCAACGAGAGCGGCCGTTCTTTCGGCGTCATCTCTGGCGGCACCTTCAATGGGAAGGTAACAAATAAAAACGATATCAGCGATTCACCAGAAGAAACACCGGCTAAAATTTCCGGCGGCACCTTTAACGGAGAGGTCATCGGGGCCTATACGGTCACCTTCCAGTCGGAGGGTGGAAGCGAAGTAGCATCCCAGATTCGTGCCAACACCCCTGCCGACCAACCTGCCGACCCCACTAAAGAGGGCTATACCTTCATCGGCTGGTACAAGGGCGAAGAAAAATGGAACTTTGCCGATGCCGTGACCGAAGCCATGACCTTGACGGCAAAATGGCAGCTCAACCAGTACACTATCACCTTTGATACCGCCGGCGGCAGCGAGGTCGCTCCCATTACCCAAGATTATGGTACTACCATCACCGCCCCGGCTGCTCCCACCAGAACAGGTTACACCTTTGCCGGGTGGGATCGGGAGATCCCCACTGCCATGCCGGCCGGGGATATGGCCATCACCGCCCGGTGGCAGGTCAACCAATACACCATCACCTTTAAGCCGGAAAACGGCGGGGAAGATATCGTTATCACCCAGGATTACGGCACGGCCATCACCCCTCCGGCTGCTCCCACCAGAACAGGTTACACCTTTGCCGGGTGGGATCGGGAGAGCCCCACCACCATGCCGGCCGGGGATATGGCCATCACCGCCCGGTGGACCGAAAACCGGGTCATTGTCATCATCCGGCCGGATGACAGCAAGGATGAGCCGGACCCCGGTACCATCCATCAGTGGGGCCCCTGGCGCTCCAATGGGGATGGGACCCATACCCGCCGCTGCACAGCCAGCGGCTGCTTCGACCAGCAAAACGGGAAGTGCTGCGGCGGTACCCCCAATTGCACCCAGCGGGCAAGCTGCATCCTGTGCGGCGCCAAATACGGCAAGACCGATCCCACCCGCCACGCATCCCTGGAAAAGCTGGAGGCGATAGCCGCCACAGCGGCGGCCAATGGCCGGGTGGAATGCTGGCACTGCACCGCCTGTGATAAGTACTTTGCGGACGCGAACGGCAAAACGGAGCTCACCGCGGAGAATACAGTAACCGAAAAGGTGCCGCCGAGCATCATACAGGGCAGCGATGCCCGGTGGAAAAAGGGCGAAAGCAGCACCCTCACCTTCCGCTCCGATGCGGCGTTTGAGGACTTTGCCGAGGTGCTGGTAGATGGCGCGGTGCTGCCCTCCGAAAGCTACGAGAAGCGGAATGGGGAAGGCAACATCATCGTAGAGCTGCGGGAAAGCTACCTGGAGCAGTTGGCCGAAGGGGAGCATGCTTTGGCCATTCGCTCGGCAAGGGGAGATGCCACCACCCACTTTACCGTGGAGGCAGCACCCGATGAAACCCATCCGGTGAGCTGGTGGGTTTACGCGGCGGCTCTGGGGGCTTTTGCCATCGGCACCTGTGTCGCGGTGATCTCCTTCCGGCGCAAAAAAGCCGGATAAGTGACAGCAAATAGCAGAGATTCCGGATCTCCTTCGTACCAAGTGTACGGGGGAGATTTTTTATTCAATTTTCAAGGTACTGTTGGGAGGCAGGTTCCCGCTTAAGGCAGACCCCCAAATTGCCCGATGAGGTCTGCTAAAGAAAAAATTAACCGGCGCCCCTGTTTGACCGGTGGGGCCGAAAGGCTCTCAGTTTTAGTTCGGTGAGAGGGGCCGATGAGAAAGAATTTTTTGCCGGTGAGAAAAAGTCCTTTCACTAATCCCTGCAAATCGCTCCTTTTTTGCATGTGAGAGGTTAATATTTCACTTTTTTTAATGGAAAGTTTACATTTTGGGAAGATATTGGGCGAGAATTATATAAATAGTGGGTTTTATTGGGAAACAGAAACTGGGATTTGTTGTGCGAATTAAGGGCGGGTTTGTGGGTGCCTGGCGGCGGGAAGGGGTCTTTTGCAAAGGCATAAACTGTACGCCTGCCCGGCGGGGGTTACTTTTCTGTGATGAAAAGTAGGCAAAAGAATTTTATTTAGGGCGAGTTTGTAGTCGCCTAAAGGCGTCGCGGAGTCACCGGAGGGTGACAGCTTGTACGCCTACCCGGCGGGGCGTTCCTTTTACTCGTGTGCGTCGTCGCGGGCTTTGCTCCATGTCGGGTC
>ERZ827512.1615-NODE-1615-length-21175-cov-7.150142_pt1 | contig 21175 bp, 17 predicted proteins | sample MGYA00519916_ERZ827512 | MGnify/ENA primary metagenome ERZ827512 (study PRJEB31778, sample SAMEA3449335) | human gut metagenome | biome: human gut; feature: human-associated habitat; material: faeces | place: United Kingdom | collected 2010/2012 ... | reverse complement strand
CCGTCACCGGCACCAGCTACACCAACATCAGCTACATCGAAAACGGCAATACCTATTACTACAAGGTGCGCGCTCTGGATGCCAACGGCACGGCGGGTGCGTGGAGCAGCATCGTGTCCGTGACCTATAAGCAGACTCTGCCCGCGCCTACCGTCACCGGCGGCAACGACAGTCAGGGCCGTCCGACCCTGAAATGGAAAGCCGTCACCGGCGCGGCCAAGTATGAGGTGTACCGCGCCCGCAGCAAGGACGGCGACTACATCAAGTATTCCACCGTCACCGGCACCAGCTACACCAACACCAGCTACATCGAAAACGGTAATACCTATTACTACAAGGTTCGTGCCCTGGATGCCAACGGCACCGCTGGCGCATGGAGCAGCATCGTGTCCGTGACTTACCGAAAGCCTGCCGCCGCTACGGTGGCCAGCGGCAAGTGCGGTGACAGCGCAGCGTGGAAGCTGGACGCCGAGGGTACTCTGACCATCAGCGGCACCGGTGCGACCTATGACTTCTTCAACGATTATAACTGCACCGCTCCCTGGTATGACGCCGAGCTGCGTCTCCAGATCAAGAAGGCCGTGGTGAACAAGGGCATCACCTACGTCGGGACCTATGCGTTTAGAGACTGCGCTGAGCTGACCTCTGTCTCCCTGCCCGCGGGGCTGGAGGAAATGGGCAGCAGCGTGTTCAGATATTGCGAGAGCCTGACCTCCATCACTATCCCTGCCGGTGTGACGTCTATCGGCGGCGACTTCTTCTATGGCTGTGCGTCCCTGAAGTCCGTCACCCTGCCGGACAGCCTGTGGGATGCCGGCGGCTGCACCTTTATGGACTGCACCAGCCTGACCAGCGTCCGCCTGCCCGCGAATCTCAGAGATATCGCGTGGTGGATGTTTAAGGACTGCACCAGCCTGACCTCCGTCACCATTCCCCGCGGCACCGTGGAAGTCAAGAAGGAAGCCTTTGACGGCTGCACGTCCCTGAAGAACGTGACCTTCACCGGCAGCGCCGCCGACTGGAAGGGCGTGACGATCCGTCCCGGCAACACGGCTCTGACCAGCGCCGCCATCAAGTGTACCGGCAGCACCGTCCTCACCGCACCCACCCTGACCCTCAGCGTCAGCAAGAAGGGCCAGCCCACCCTGAAGTGGAGCGCCGTCAGCGGCGCGGCGGGCTATCAGCTCTGGTGCAGCTATGACGGCGGAGATGACTGTGATCCCTGCTATCGTTGGTATGCCAACAATGACAAGACCGCCACCAGCTACACCGTACCCACGGACTACCTGGAGAAGGGCCGGACCTACACCTACAAGGTCCGCGCCGTTACGTCAAGCGGCGCTGTGGGCTCCTTCAGCAAAGAGGTGACCTTCACCTATAACCCCGCCGCATCTCTGGCCGCACCCACCGTCACTGCCGGCCTTGACGATCAGGGCTATCCCGCCCTGACCTGGCCTGCCGTGCCTGATGCGGCCCGGTATGAGATCTATCGCGCTGCCAGCGAGGACGGCAATTTCGCCCAGCTCGCCGCCGTCACCTCCAACAGTTACACCAACAGCGCCGTCCTGACGGACGGCGCTGCCTACTACTACAAGGTCCGCGCACTGGACAGCGACGGCGAGGCCGGCCCCTTCAGCGATGTGGTCTCCGTTACATACACCGCCCGGCCCGCTACGGTGGCCAGCGGCAAGTGCGGCGACAGTGCCAGCTGGAAGCTGGATGCCGACGGCGTTCTGACCATCACCGGCATAGGGGCGATGGATAACTATAGTTACTCCATAAATGCACCATGGTATGGCCTTGCTGTAGAGGAAGCCGTAATCGAGCAGGGTATAACGAGTATAGGCAGTAGTGCGTTCCGAAGTTGCGCTGCACTGACATCTGTGACGATTCCTAGCAGCGTGATCACCATTGGCGATGATGCATTCTACTGCTGTGAGAATCTGTTATCCGCAACGATTCCCAGTGGCGTGTCAAGCATCGGATTTCACGCGTTTATTGGATGCGATAGCTTAATATGCGTTGTTATTCCGGAAAGCGTTATCAGCATAGGGCAAGGCGTGTTTGCGAGTTGTTCTAAATTGGCCAAAGTAGTACTTTTGGATGGTATTTCCGAGATACCAACAAGTGCCTTTTTTAATTGTAAAAAGCTGACTGAAATAACCATTCCCAACACTATTAAGAGTATCGGAGCAAATGCTTTTGCCGCATGTGATGGATTGACTGGCATAGCGATTCCGCGCAGTGTTACAGAGATTGATTCGATGGCGTTTGAGGGGTGCCATACAAGTGTATATGTGGATCAGGACAATAATCAATACTGCAGTATCAACGGAGCGCTATACAACAAGGAAAAGACTATCTTGTATTATGCGGGGCGGATCACAGAGGGTAAATATGACATTCCTGAAGGTACACAGAGTATTGGCGACTTTGCATTCGCCGGCAGTGATTTACTGACTCATGTAACTATTCCAACAAGTACCACGAACATTGGAGGCTATGCGTTTTCAAACTGCGCCAATCTACTGAGCGTAGAGATTCCTGATGGGGTTACAAATCTTCCCCACTCTGCGTTTTACAACTGCGCACAACTGGGAAATATTACACTACCCAAAAGCATTAAATCCATTGGGAGATACGTATTCGACAGATGCCGCAGCCTGACCGACGTGTACTACGGCGGCACGGCGGCGGAGTGGGCGGCCATCTCCGTGGCTGACCGCAACGACCCGCTGCTGAACGCGGCGCTCCACTGCACCGGCCAGTCCGCAAGCCGGCTGGATGTGCCCGCCATGACGCTGGGCGAGGATTGCAGCGACGGCAAGCCCACCGTCTGGTGGCCCGCCGTCACCGGTGCGGAGCGCTACGAGATCTGGCGCGCACAGGCCGCCTCCGACGGCAGCGCCCCTGCCGCTTCCGCCTATACCCTCATCGTGTCGGCGGACGTCACGTTCCACAAGGATACCACCGCCGAGGCCGACACCTGGTATTACTATAAGGTACGCGCCGTCAGCGGCAGCACGTACAGCGACTTCAGTCAGGCGGCCCGCCGGTACTGCGAGGCGCCTCCCACCATGGACACGCCGGAGATCACGTCTCTGGAGCTGGATGACAGCGGCAAGCCGGTGCTGACCTGGCGCACCGTGGAGGGTGCTGCCCGCTATCAGGTGTTCCGCTCGGAGGATAACGGCTTCTCCTACTCTCCCATGGGCACGGTGCTTCCCACCGGCTCCGACACCATCACCTGGACGGACACCACCGCTGTCAGCGGCACCGGCTATTACTACGGCGTTGGCTGCTATGATGACAGCGGCCATTACAGCAGCTTTGGCGGCGGTGAGTGGTGGGTTACCGCCCGCTGACCCAAGCCCCGCATACGCAAAAGGAGAACGGCGGAAGCCGTTCTCCTTTTGCGTATGCTTTCTTTTTTTACACGTACCGCTGGGAGCCCACATCGAACACGCCGCGGGTGGTGATGCGCAGCGTGGGGATCACCGGCAGCGCCATGAAGCTCAGGGTCATGAACGGGTCGATGCCCTCGGACACGCCCAGCGCGTAGGCGGCGGCCTTGGCGGCCTCCAGATCGCGGTTCACGTTGACCAGGCTGTCATCGGACATGATGCCCGCGATGGCCAGCAGCACATCGCTCCTCACCTGACCGTCCTCCACCACGGTGATGCCGCCGTGGTTCTGCACGATGTGGTTGGCGGCGAAGGCCATGTCCTCCTCGTTGGTGCCCACCACGATGATGTTATGGCTGTCGTGGCTGATGCTGGTGGCCACCGCACCCTTCTTCAGACCGTAGCCCTTGATGTAGCCCAGACCGATGTGGTGGGTGTTCTTATGCCGCTCGATGACGGCGATCTTCAGAATGTCGTAATCCACGTCGATGCGGTCGGTGTAGCCGCCGTCGGTGGTGGTGATCTCGCCGCTGACCATGCCAATGACGGCGTGGGGGCGGCTGTCGGTGAAGTCCGCCGCAGTCAGCGGGGCCACATGGAACGTGTCATGGGCGTGCTTCACCAGATACGGGTCGATCTCCGGCGTGGGGAAGTCCTTCAGCACGCCGTCGCTGTACATCAGCTCGCCCTTCTTGAACACCTTCTCAATGTTGAAGTGCTCGAAGCTGTCGATGACAACGAAGTCCCCCAGATAGCCGGGGGCGATAGCGCCCCGGTTGTTCAGCAGGAAGTACCGCGCCGCGTTGTGGCAGGCGGCCTTGATGGCGGTGATGGGGTCGGCGCCCAGTGCGATGGCCTTCTTGACGATGTAGTCGATATGCCCCTTTTCCAGCAGGTCGTTGGGGTGCTTGTCATCGGTGCAGAACATGCACCGCTCCACGTACTTGTCACACAGCAGGGGGACCAGCGCCTCCAGATTGCGGGCGGCGGTGCCCTCGCGGATCATGATGAACTGGCCCCGCTCCAGCTTGGCGATGGCGTCGGCCAGATCGTGGCACTCGTGGTCGGAGTACACGCCTGCTGCGATATAGGCGTTAAGGTCGTTGCCCTTCAGATCGGGGGCGTGACCGTCGATCTTCTTGTGGTGGGCCTGACTGGCCACGATCTTCTCTACCACCTGGGGGTCGCCGTTGATGGTGCCTACGAAGTTCATCATCTCCGCCAGACCCTGCACCCGGGGATGGTCGTAGAAGGAGTCAATGGCACGGTAGTCCAGGTTGGCGCCGGACTCATCCAGCGGCGTGGCCGGCACGCAGGAGGGCAGCATGAACCGCACATCCACCGGCAGATCCTCCGTGGCCTGAAGCATGTACTCGATGCCGTCGGTGCCCATGACGTTGGCGATCTCGTGGGGGTCTGTGATGACCGTGGTGGTGCCGTGAGGCAGCACAGCCTTGGCGAACTCCGTGGGGCTCACCAGCGAGCTCTCCAGATGGATGTGGGCATCCACGAACCCCGGCAGCACGATCTTGCCGGAGACATCCACCTCCACCGCACCGCTGTATTCGCCCATGCCCACGATGAGGCCCTCCGCCACGGCGATATCTCCGTGACACAGCTCATTGGAAAACACGTTGACATAGGTGGCGTTCTTCAGCACCAGATCCGCCGGCTCCCGACCGGCGGCCACGGCGATGACCCGCAGCTTCTTGTTGAGCTTGCGGTTGATTTTCCCAGCGTAGCTTTCCTTGACAGACATATGCAATAGACTCCTTTCCCGGTGCGGCCCTCCAAAGCCATTAGTTTTGTTAATTCTAAATATTACCACAGCTTATAAAGATTGTCCAGCCCTTCTGCTATAAAAAACGTGTGGCAGCCTGCGGGCTGCCACACGTTTTACTTATGTATGCGTTCTTAACGCTTTACTTCACGCTGCCGTCGGCATTGAACACCGGAAGGGGAGCCAGAAACTTGATGTCCTTGCGCGCCGCGGCATCGCCCTCGGCCAGCACGGACACGCGGCCGGCCACAATGCCGCCCGCCAGCTTCACCAGCTCCTCCATGGCGTGGATAGAGCCGCCGGTGGAGATGACATCGTCCATCAGCAGGATGCGCTTGCCGCAGATCATGTCGGCGTCGTCGCGGCCCAGATAGAGCTTCTGTACGCCGGCGGTGGTGATGGACTTATCCTCCACGTGGATGGGATCAGGCATGTATGCCTTGGGACCCTTGCGGGCGATGAAGTACTTGGCGGCGCCGCTCTGGCGGGCCATTTCGTGGATGAGGGGGATGGACTTGGCCTCGGCGGTCAGCATGTAGTCGTAGCTGTCCTGGTCCACCAGCTTCAGCATTTCCCGGGCACAGGCCACCGTCAGCTCTGCGTCGCCGAAACAGATAAAAGCGCCGATATACAGGTCGTCCGTGACCTTACAGATGGGCAGATCGCGCTGCAGACCGGCCACGGTGATGGGATAAACAGGCATGATTCAAAACTCCTTTTCAGGCGCGGCCGCCATATGGCCGTCTGCCGTCATAGTATGGTCGCACTGCACGAAACAGCAGCAAACCATCGATCAACAAGGGCAAACAGGACTGTCAGCGCGTCTTTCCGGCGCTTTTTGCTCTTTTCGCCTTGGCCTGCGTCAGCAAGCCTGCACCTCAAAAGCCAAAAAACACCTGAAAATCCATCACTGACAGGTGCAAAGCAGCTTTGCCGGAGCAGAAGCGTGCCCGGGCGGGGAAAGACCGGAGGAGGGTACTTGCTGCATCCCCGAGAGTCTTGCCGCTGTATGGGCGTATCACTGCCCGTCAAAGCCGTGCTTGTCTTTGTCGATCGACAGTGTACATTATATTAGCAGCCCGAAAAAAAGTCAAGATTCCGCCGCAATTTTACACGGAAAAGCGGTCATGCTTTGAAGTACGAAAGCACCGGCTGTTTTGTGAAAAATATATCAAATAAGCCGCCGCAGAGTGACGGATTTTTGCTGTGAGTCATTCAACAATATGCACAAAAAAAGCAGGTTTTTTTTTACGGCCCGAAAGGGAGAATTTGGCTGAACACCCCTTGAGAAAAAGGAAAATCGGTGTTATCATCGGGGCAGATGAAGGCGTGGGACACTGCGCCGACATGATTCCGAACGGAACACTTATTTGAGGAGGAATTTAGCTGTGAATAAGTATTTGGCGGACGTTCTGGAGAGCGTCAGAACCAAGCATGGCAACGAGCCTGAGTTCGTACAGACGGTTGAGGAGGTCCTGTCCTCTCTGGAGCCTGTGATCGAGAAGCACCCCGAGTATGAGAAGGTGGACCTGCTGGGCCGCATGGTGGAGCCCGAGCGTATGTTCACATTCCGCGTGGTGTGGTGCGATGATGCCGGCCAGTGGCACACCAACCGCGGCTGGCGCTGCCAGTTCAACGGCGCTATCGGCCCCTACAAGGGCGGCCTGCGCTTCCAGAAGAACGTGTACGAGGGTATCATCAAGTTCCTGGGCTTCGAGCAGACTTTCAAGAACAGCCTGACCGGCCTGCCCATCGGCGGCGCCAAGGGCGGTTCCGACTTTGATCCCGCCGGCAAGTCCGATGCCGAGGTCATGCGTTTCTGCCAGAGCTTTATGACCGCTCTGTACCGCTACATCGGGCCCGACATCGACGTCCCCGCCGGTGATATGGGCGTGGGCGGCCGCGAGATCGGCTATCTGTACGGCCAGTACCGCCGCCTGAAGGGCGTGTGGGAGAACGGCGTGCTCACCGGCAAGGGCCTGAGCTACGGCGGTTCCCTGATTCGTCCCGAGGCCACCGGCTACGGCGCCATGTACTATCTGCAGGAAGTGCTGAAGCACGAGAATGACACCATCGAGGGCAAGAAGATCGCTATCTCCGGCTACGGCAATGTGGGCTGGGGCATCATGAAGAAGGCATCCCAGCTGGGCGCCAAGGTCACCTATTTCGCCGGCCCCGACGGCTACGTTCACGATCCCGACGGCGTTATCACCGACGAGAAGCTGAACTTCATCCTGGAGATGCGCGCCAAGGATCCCATGCACTGCAAGCCCTACGCCGACAAGTTCGGCTGCGAGTTCGTGGTCGGCGAAAAGTGCTGGGGTGTCAAGGATGTTGACGTGTATATGCCCGCCGCCATGCAGAACGACGTCCGCATGGAGTCCGCCGAGAAGATCGCCGTCTCCGGCGTGAAGTATTACATTGAGGTGGCCAATATGCCCACCACCAACGACGCTCTGAACTTCCTGCGTCAGCAGAAGGGCATCATCGTGGCTCCCTCCAAGGCCGTTAACGCCGGCGGCGTGGGCGTCTCCGCTCTGGAGATGGCTCAGAACTCCGAGCGTCTGGTCTGGACTGCCGAGGAAGTCGATGCTCAGCTGCACAAGATGATGAAGACCATCCACAAGGAATCCGCCGATGCCGCTGCCGAGTACGGTCTGGGCTACGACCTGGTGGCTGGCGCCAACATCGCCGGCTTCAAGAAGGTCGCCGAAGCTATGATGGAGCAGGGCTGCTTCTAAGCCGAACGACGGACAATGATCCAATAACTGAACCGGGGGTCCTGCGGTTGCAGGACCCCCGGTTTTCACTGGGAGTGCGCTGTTGACGGCTTCCTCCGGTGGGGCAGGCGGCACATCCTCGCCGCGCCCGGTTTGTCCCGGCTTATCCCGCCTGTGTCCCGCCTTTTTTGGCCTCTGTCCCGGCCTTGTCCCGCCTTGTATCAGGACAAAAATAGCGAAATAATACGCATAGTATGAATAACAAGCAAAAATCCGGTTGCCGCGCATAGCGCGGCAACCGGATCAATTTGTCTTAAAAGACGTACAGCAGGATGCACACCAGGACGATGCACAATCCCAGGCAGGCCATCAGCAGGGCATAGGACAGGCTGCCCTCCATCCGGCGGAGGGTGTCCAGGATGGTGCCCAGCCGGTCGGCGGCCTCCTGTTCCGTGCGCTGGCCGCCGTGGGTCATGGCGTGGATCATGGCGCTGCGGGGAGATCTGCGGCGCCGGGGCCGGGAGTCCCGCAGGAAGGTCCGCCGAGCCACCAGCACCAGGAAGTCCAGCGCGTCGCATACCGCCCGCATCACCACGTTCAGCACCCGGTACAGGCCCCGGATGACCGGGCGATAAACCCGTTCCTCCAGGCTCAGCCACCGGGGCCAGCGCTCCAGATACACGGCCTCCGCGCCCTTGCGGTCCATGAGCACCAGGCGGATGAACAGGAAATACACGGCCATGCCGATGGTCAGGGAAATGGCCACGCCCTTGAGATTTTCCCAGGCCAGGTAGTGAACGGCGTGGCCAAAGGGATGCCCGCCCACAAAGGGAAGGGCCAGAGCGGCCACCGGCTCCGCCAGTCCATGGGGCAGCAGCCCCAGCACCGGCAGAGGCAGCGCCGCCAGCACCAGCGCCGTGACGGTCATAGGCGTGCCCCAGGCCTTACCGGTGGGGGAGATGGGCTTCTGCCAGAACAGGGCCACATAGATCTTGGTGAGATACGCCGCCGTCAGGCCGCCGGAGAACAGAAACAGCCACTCCACCGCCGTAACGCCCAGACTGCCGCTTTCGGCGGCCAGCTCTACCAGGGACTCATGAACCAGGGTTTTGCTGATATAGCCCAGAAAGCCCGGAATACCTGCCAGAGAACAGGCACCGCACAGGAACAGGCCGTGCAGCAGGGGCTTTCCCCGGCCATAGCCGCGAATCTGGTTCAGGTCCAGGGCGTGGGTATTGCAGTACACCACACCGGCCAGCAGGAACAGGGTCAGCTTTACCAGGGAGTGGTTCATCATGTACAGCACCGTACCGTGGGCGGCCAGGGCATTGTGCTGCCCCAGCAGGGACAGGGCCGCCGTTCCCACCAGGATAAAGCCAATCTGGGACAGGGAGGAGCAGGCCAGAATATACTTGAGGTTGTTGGAGAATACGGCGATAGCCGCGCCCAGCACCATGGTTACCGCCCCCAGCACCAGCAGCAGAACACCCCACCGGTGCTCACCGGGGAGGATGTCCGCCGTGATGATCAGGGCGCCGAAGATGCCCGCCTTGGTGAGGACGCCGGACAGCAGGGCACTGGCCGGAGCCGGGGCCACCGGGTGGGCCTTGGGCAGCCAGATATGCAGGGGAAACACGCCCGCCTTGGCCGCAAAGCCGAACAGGATGCACAGGGCCGCCGCCCACAGCTGCCCCCGGTCCGTTACCATGGCGCAGGCGTCAGGCAGTTGGGCGATGACCAGGGTGCCCGTCAGCCGGTACAGCAGGAACAGGCCCATCAGGGTCACAAGGCCGCCCAGCACCGCAATGGCCAGGTAGGTTTTGCCGGCGTCCAGAGCGTCAGGAGATTCCTCCTGCACCACCCAGGCGTAGGAGCTGAGGCTCATGAGCTCGAAGAACAGGAAGGTGGTATACAGGTCCGCCGACAGGAACACGCCCATGGTGAAGCTCAGACACAGCAGGAAGAAAAAGTGGTAGCGCCGCAGGTGGTGGTGGCCCCGGAAATACTGGGGCGTCAGCAGGGCGGACACGAACCACATGAAGCTGACCACCAATCCATAGATGGCCCGGAAGCCGTCCAGGGTGAAGTGGATGCCGCACAGGGGGATATCCAGGGAAACGCCAAACCGGGTGCATACAGCCAGCACCATCACCAGAAGCGTCAGCCCCGTGACGGCGCAGGACCAGCGGCCCAGCCGCGTCTCGCTTTCGCTGCGGACGAGCAGCAGGGGAACGGACCCCATCAGGGGCAGCAGGATCAGAAGAAGCAGCATCACAGGCCCACCGCCTTTCCGATCACATCCAGCAGCCACTGGGGAAACAGGCCCATGACCAGACACGCCGCAGCCAGCACGGCGGTGGGCACCGTCATCATCCAGCCCGCCTCATGAGCGGAGCCCTCGGGGATGGCGGGGGCGTCCGTCCGGGGGAACCAGGCCTTCAGCACCACCTGGAACATGTAGACCGCCGTCAGCAGGGCCGACACCAGCAGGGCTGCGAAGCCCACCAGCGGCAGCCAGCCGCCGATATCCACCGCCGCCCGGGCAATGTACCACTTGCTGACGAAGCCATTGAAGGGGGGGATCCCCGTCAGGGCGCAGGCCGCCGCCGTGAAGCAGGCGAAGGTCACCGGCATGTACCGGGCCAGGCCCTCCAGCTGGGGCACATACTCCCGGTGGGCGTAATGCAGCACCGCACCGGCCGTGAAGAAGGCCATGATCTTCACCACCGAGTGGACGATCAGGTGCAGGAAGGACGCTGCCAGGGCCTGGGTGGTCATCAGGGCGGCGGCGAACAGGATATACGACAGGTTCGACACCGTGGAGTAAGCCAGCCGCAGCTTGAAGTGCCGCTGCTTCAGGGACATGCAGGAGCCGTATACAATGGTGATGATGGGCAGCAGCAGCGCCAGCTGCTGGGCCCAGGTACCGGACAGAATGTCCGGGCCGAAGCTGTAATAGATCAGTCGGATGCAGGCGAAGGCACCGGCCTTTACCACCGCCACCGCGTGGAGCAGGGCCGTGACGGGGGTGGGGGCCACCGCCGCCGAGGGAAGCCAGCCGTGCAGCGGCCAGATGGCGGCCTTGACCCCGAAGCCCACAAAGGACAGGGCGAACACCGCCAGCAGCATGGACAGATCTCCGTCATAGCCCGCCAGGTGGCCGCCCAGGGAGAAGTCCGAAGCATCGTGGATGGCCAGGAACACCAGCCCGATAAACGCCAGGGCCGCGCCGGAGATGGAGTATACCAGGTACTTGACGCCGGCCTTTTTGGCGGCCTTGGTCATGGGCTGCATCACCAGGGGCAGGGTGGCCAGAGTCAGCAGCTCATAGAACAGGTACATGGTCATCATGTTGGCGGAGAAGGCAATGCCCAGAGTGACGCCGAAGGATGCCGTGAAAAATGCCCAGAACATGTGCAGGTGCTTTTCGCGGCGCATGTAGTCAAAGCCATAGAGCATGGTAAAGGGCCACAGGGTGGCAGACAACCCCGCAAACAGACGGGCGGCCCCGTCCATGCGGAAGGCGATGGTCAGCCGGTGGGAAAAGTGCAGCAGGGTAAACGTGCCGTCATCGCACAGGAGGATGGCCGCCCAGGCCAGGGCCGTGGTGCCCAGGATCAGGACACCGTACACCAGGCGGCGGCAGCTCTCGCTGCGGATGGGCAGGAAATAGGACAGCAGGCCCAGCACCAGCGGCAGGAACACCGGCAGAAGGAGAAGAATTCCGTTCATATGGCGCACCTCCTTACAGAATGGACCCGGTGATGTGCTCCATCACGGGGACAGTGATGCCGGACAGCAGGCCCAGGATCAGGCTGGCTGCGGCGAACAGTGCCAGAGACAGCACCAGCAGCAGCGGCTCCCGGACCCGGCTCCGGGCCGGGAAATCCTGCCCCGGAAAGAAGGCGCGGCACAGCGGCGGAAACAGATAGGCCGCCGTCAAAAGCGCCGAGATCAGCAGCACCGCCGGAATGATATAGCACAGGGGGGCGGACATGCCGTCCAGGGCGCCCAGCGCCAGATACCATTTGCTGAAGAAGCCGCCGAAGGGGGGGATGCCCACCAGGGACAGAGCCAGGGCGGCAAAGCAGCCCATGGTGACGGGGATCCGGCGGCCCAGACCCGGGAAGCCGTCGATGGTTTCCGTTTCCGTCAGGAAAATGATGGAGCCGGCGGACTGGAACACGCCGATCTTGGCCAGGGCGTGGAACAGCAGCTGCAAAAGCCCCCCCAGCAGACCCACCGGAGTCATGAGGAATACGCCCAGCAGCACGTAGGAGATCTGGGAAATGCTGGAATAGGCCAGACGCTTTTTCAGGCCGTTTTCCGTGCAGCCCATAAACGAGCCCATGAAGATGGTCACCAGGGTCAGAACGATGCACACGGTCTGGACCCAGGTGCCCCGCAGAGCCTCTGCGCCTACGGTGAAGTAAATGACCCGGATGGCAGCGATGGCCCCCACCTTGGCGATGATGCCGGAGAGCAGGGCGTGGGCCGGGGCCGGGGCCACAGGATGGGCCGAGGGCAGCCAGTTGTGCAGGGGGTACAGGCCCGCCTTGGCCCCGAAGCCCAGCAGCATCAGAAATGACGCAGCCAGCAGGGTAGGAGAGAGCGTCTGGAAATAGCCGCCACGGACGAAGGCCAGGGAGGATTGCTGGGCCAGCAGCACCACGCCGAACAGGGCGATGAAGCCGCCGCAGACGGAGTAGTACAGGTATTTTACCGCGCCCAGCAGGGCCTTGGGCCGCTGGGTGTGCAGCACCAGGGGGAAGGACAGCAGGGTGGTGAGCTCATAAAACAGGTACAGAGTTACCAGATCCGCCGCCAGGGCCGCGCCCAGCACCGCCGTCTCCGTCAGCATCAGAAATGCGTAGAAACGGGGATGGTGCCCCTCGTGAGTCATGTAGACGGAGGCGTAGGGGATGGTCAGCAGCCAGCACACGGCGGTCAGCAGGCAGAAGAACCGGCCCAGGCCGTCCAGCCGCAGGGAAAACGTCAGGTCGGCGGTCATGTGCCACACCGGTGTGGCCATGTCGCCCAGGGTGCAGGCACCGATCAGCAGCGCCAGCAGCAGGACCTGGCCCGCGGCCAGGATCACCGTGCGGGCCCGGTCGTTCCGGATCAGACTCAGGGCCGCCAGCGCCAGAGGCAGCAGGAGGATGAGATACAGCATATTCGATTCCTCCCTTTCTCACTGACAGAACAGGTCCATGCCCTGGCGGAACAGGTCCATGAGCCCATAGGACCGCAGGCCAACAGCGATGTTCAGGGCCACGAATACAAGGCCCGGCACACTGACCCAGCGCAGGCGGCGTGTATGCTCCGTTTCGGCCTCCGGCACCCAGAGCAGCAGCGTGGTGTACAGGAAATACAGCACGTTCAGCAGGGTGGACAGGGCCAGCGCCAGCAGCACCGCCCAGGTGCGCCAGCCCATGTGGAACGCCGCAGCGGCAAAATACAGCTTGGGGATGAAGCCGGCGAAAATGGGGATGCCTACCATGGACAGGGCGCCCACGGTGAATACGCAGCCGGCGGTGGGGTCCCGGTGGGCGGCGGCCCGGAGGCTGTTGAAGTCCTGGTGCCCGCCGGAGGCGGCCACCAGGTCCGCACCGGACAGAAACAGCATGGGCTTGGTCAGGGCGTGGGACACGATCTGGAACAGCACCGCCGCCAGGGCGGCCTGGGTCCCCATGCCCAGGCCCATATAGATGTAGCCGATCTGGGCGGCGGAGGAGAAGGCGATCATGGTGGTCAGCCGCCGGGCGAAGATGGCGGAGACGGAGCCTGCGATCATGCCGCCGATGCCGAACAGCAGCAGCACCGTCTGGATGCCGGTGGCAGCAAAGACGTCGATGCCGATGACCTGGTAGATGACCTTGATGAGAAACACGATATACCCCTTGGACACCACGCCGGACAGAATGCCCGAGGAGGCGGGAGTGGCCTGCCCATAGGTATCGGGCATCCACAGATGGAAGGGAAACAGGCCGCTTTTGATGGCCAGGCCCGCCGTCATCAGGCCCAGGGACATGGTCACGGAGAACCGGTGCCCGCCGGAGGCCCACAGGTCCGCGATGGCGGTGTGCAGCTGGGGGAACAGCAGGTGGCCGGTGACGGAATAGGTGAAGATGACGCCGATCAGGAACAGGCCGGAGCCCATCAGGGCGAAAATCATATAGCGGGCGGAGGCGATCAGGGCACGTCCGCCCCGGCGCACCGACAGCAGGGCGCAGGAGGCGATGGTCAGCACCTCGATGAACACATAGCCGGTGAAAATGTCGTTGGTGTAGCACAGGGCCATCAGCGCCACATGGGCCAGGTCCACCATGACCCAGTAGAGCTTCTGCCTGTCGGCGGGGACATCCCGCAGGATGCGGCCCATGCCGCCCAGGACGCACAGGAGCATCACCCCGGCAAACAGCATGGCCAGGAAGGACTCCAGGATCCCTGCCGTCAGCTCGTTGCCCCAAGGGGCGGGGTAGTGACCCATCATATAGGAGTAGCGAACGTGGTGAACGGTGCAGTAGACCAGGAGGGAGCCCTGGAGCACCACGCTGGCAGACAGCAGGAAAATGCTCAGCCGCCGGGCCCAGCGGGCGTTGGCCGCAAAGGACACCACGGCGCATACCAGGGACAGAATGATGGAGAAGAAGGGGAAATTCTGCACAAAGCTCATTGCTCGCTGTCCTCCTTCTGCCGCTTTTTATGGGACATCATCATATACAGCTTGTCCATGTCCAGGGTGCGGTAGGTCTGGTAAATGCGGACGGTCAGGGACAGCATCACAGCCGACACACTGACGGACACCACGATGCCCGTCAGCACCAGGCCCGCGGGGATGGGGTTGACGTAGTGCTCCATAGAGGTGACGCCGTCCACGATGATGGGAACGGTGCGGCCGGTGATATAGCCGCGGTCTGCCAGCAGCAGGAACACGCCGGAATCCATAATGTCCAGGCCGATGACCTTTTTCAGCAGGTTCCGGTCAAACAGCAGCATGCAGAAGCCGATGACGAACAGCAGAATGGCTACCACCAGCTCGTAATTGGAAGCAAGGGCCTTCAGCATCATAGCTCCCCCCTTCTGAAGTACATATAAAGGCTGTACATGGTGCAGCACACCACGAAGCCCACCGCCACGTTCAGGGGCAGAATCAGCCCGGCGGACAGAATGCGGCCCGGGGTGCCGGGGGAGATGACAGAGTGCAGGTGATTGGCGCCGGTATAGAAGGAGTAGCTCTTGGCCAGGCAGTAAAAGCCCAGGGAGCACAGCACCACCGTCTGGAGCCGCCGGGGCCGCAGCACGGCGGAGGCCGCCGCATCGCCCCACACCATGGCAAACAGCATCAGCCCCGCTGCCAGAATGGCACCGCCGGAGAAGCCGCCGCCGGGGGACAGGTGGCCGTTGAGAAGAATATAGATGCCGAACACCAGGATCACCGGAATGAGAAACTTGCTCATGGGGGCCACGATGGGGTCCGAGGCATAGTCCACCACGTCGGGCTGGAGAAGCCAGCGCCTTTTGCCGGAGCGGTTGAGCAGGATGGTCACGGCGCACATGGCGGTGAACAGCACAAAGGATTCGCCCAGGGTGTCGAAGGCACGGTAGTCCAGGATCATGCCGGCCACGGTGTTTACCGCGCCGGTCTCCTGGGTGCCCTGCTCCACATAGCGCTGGGCTACCTCGTTGACGGTGGGGGCGGTATCGGAGCCGTAGGGGGGCAGGTCCGCTGCCGTCAGCAGCATGAGGGCCGACAGCACCACGCACAGAAGGCCAGCCAGCACGTTGTACAGCCGCAGGGACCGGTGGACTCCCTGCTCCACCAGCGTCCGGTCCCGGCGGGGGGTCGGATGAGCGGAGACGTTTTCAGCCGGACACTCCGGAGGCTCCTTTTGCAGCTGCTCGGACAGGTCCAGGCCGCCGTGGAGCCAGAGCTGCACCAGGGAGGGCTCAGAGGGTGTCGTCATGGTGGTCCTCCTCTCTGCGGGCCTCATGCTCCGCGTCCTTGTCAATGAGGTTGATACGCCGCAGGGTCAGGAAAAACAGAATGCCCGTGATGCCTGCGCCCACGGCGGCCTCGGTGATGGCCAGATCCGGAGATTCCAGCAGCAGCCACACCACGGACATGATGATGGAATAGGCCATGTAGATGATGACAGCACGCATGGGCTTTTTCACCAGAGCGGTGGCCACGGCACAGACCAACAGGCCGATCAGCAGGAGGATGCGGAAGACCGTACTCATTGACCGGCCTCCTGTTCTCCGTCGGGCAGCTCCAGGTGCTGCTCCAGATTCTGGTTCACCCGGTACTCAAACTGGGCCAGCATATGGCCGGACAGGGGAGAGGTGCACCACTGGAGGATCACCACCAGCAGCAGCTTCCACAGCACCGGGCGCAGGCCCACCGCCAGCATCACCGCCAGCACCAGCAGGGAAAGGCCTAGGGTGTCGGCTATGGAGGCGGCATGGAGCCGGTTCAGGGTAAAGTCAAAGCGAAACAGGCCCACCATGGCGGTCAGCAGGGCAAAGCACCCGGCCAGCACGCACAGAGCCGTCAGGCCGAAGCGGATCCATTCACCGGTCATGCGATTCGTCCTCCTCCTTGTCCTGCCGCTTACGCTGGTACAGGTTGATGTAAATGCGGCACAGCAGCATTACCGCGATAAACGACAGCACCACATACACGATGGCCACGTCCGCCAGGTAGTCCTCGCCCAGCAGATAGGCCAGGATGGCGATGATAATGGCCACCAGCGTGCCGGTAAGGTTGATGCCGATGATGCGGTCCGACGTCAGCCGGGCCCGGATGATATAGACCATCACTGCCAGCAGGCCCAGACCCAGAAACACCAGCGCGCCCCAGAACAGATAGTGATAGCACTGTTGGATCAGTTCCATTCCGGGCCCTCCATTTTCCGCAGGAGCCGGGTCAGACTCCAATCCGGGATGTCGGCGGCATGAGCCTTATTCAGGCACAGCACCAGGTAGTCCTCTCCCTCCTGGCGCACCGTCACAGTGCCGGGGGTCAGGGTGATGGAGTTGGACAGCAGCATCCGGGAGACGGGCTTTTCCAGGGGCGCGTGGACCCGGACGATGGCAGGGTGATAGTCCGGCTTCCGGGACCAGATCACCCGCATCACGGCCAGGTTGGCCCGGATGATCTCCCGCACAAGGATCGCACCGTAGACAACATAGCCGCCCAGGCGCTTCAGAAAATGCCGCTCCGCCTGGGGCCGGCAGCCCAGGGCAGCCACGCAGAACGCGTAGACCGCACCGGTGATGACCACGCCGAACAGGCAGATCTCCAGCGTGACTTTTCCGTTCAGGATCAGCCACAGCAGGAACAAAAAGATACACATGACCATGGGGGGTTCCTCATTCCTCTCTCATGCATACGGCAAAAAGCCGTTAAGTGATTTTTGCGATAGGGGCAAAAATCTTCATACAAAATTTATTGTAGCATGTATACGGAAATGAAGTCAACAAAAAATGGGGATTCCCGCAGAAAATCGGAAGATTCACCGGGAAAAAGCGAAAACAGGCGGCGAATCCGTGAGAATTCGCCGCCTGCACTGTATAAATTTCCGGAATTTTCCTCATATGGAAAGGGCTGCGTATGCCGCCAGGGTGAGGACAATGGTGCGCTTATGGGTTTTCCACATGTTGCTCGTCTCCTTTCAGCTGGGTCAGCCACAGCAGGATCTCCTCCAGCACCGAGGCGTTCAGCTCATAGAATATGAATTTTCCCCGGCGGTCATCCCGGATCAGGTCCGCCTCCTTCAGCACCGACAGGTGCCGGGATACGGCGGCGGCGCTGATCGCAAAGTGGTCCGCCAGTTCTCCGGCGCTTTTGCGTCCGTCCCGCAGCAGCTCCAATATGGCCCGCCGGGTGGGGTCCGCCAGCGCCCGCAGCGTATTTTGCAGCGACACAATGAGTTCCTCCGTCATTTAACAATTAACTGAAATGTTAATCATATGATAACAAATATTTTCCAGTCCGTCAAGTGTTGCAATTGCGACAGACAAGAGCGGGTGTTGGGCGTATACTCACAGGCGTATCATTGGAAATAAGGAGGACTCATTTCATGATTCGCAGGATCATTCACATAGACCAGGACAAGTGCAACGGCTGCGGGGCCTGTGCCAAGGCGTGCCATGAGGGCGCCATCGACATGGTGGACGGCAAGGCCCGGCTCATGCGGGAGCACTACTGTGACGGGCTGGGGGATTGTCTGCCGGCCTGTCCCACCGGGGCCATCACCTTTGAGGAGCGGGAGGCTCCCGCCTATGACGAGGCGGCGGTGAAGGCTGCCCAGGCGGCAAAAAAACAGGCCCACACCGGCTGTCCCGGCACGGCTATCCGCCAGCTGATGCACAAAAAGCCCGCACCGCCGGCACCCGGCGGGGAGACGGAGAGCCAGCTCACCAACTGGCCGGTACAGATCAAGCTGGTTCCCACCCGGGCCCCGTATTTTGACGGGGCGGAGCTGCTGATCGCGGCGGACTGCACGGCGTTTGCCTATGCCGATTTTCATAGCCGGTTTCTGGCCGGGCGGGTATGCCTCATCGGCTGCCCCAAGCTGGACGGAGTGGACTATACCGGAAAGCTGGCGGAGATCCTCCGCAGCAACAACATCCGCTCCGTGACGGTGCTGCGGATGGAGGTGCCCTGCTGCGGCGGGCTGGAGATGGCCGCCCGTCGGGCCGTGGAGCAGTGCGGTAAGGATATGCCCTGGCAGGTGTGCACCGTCCATATCGACGGCACGGTGACGAAAAACTGACGTAAAAAAACGCTGACCGCACGATAGAGCGCGGTCAGCGCTTTTTTCAGCTGCGGGTCCATCTATTTTCTGAACGCCGCCCGGCCCGGAAAAGTGGAAATCCGGTTTACAGGAAAAGCTTCTTATGGTATACTAAAGGGACATTGTGTTTCCTTCCAACGGTTTTTACAAGAGGAGCCTTTCATGCTGAAACGAATCAAAGATAGCATTTTGGATATTTTGCGGCAGGCCGATTGGCTGCTGCTGTGCCTTTGCTGCGGGGCGGCACTGTTCGGGCTGGTGATGATCGCCAGCGCCACCAATTTTCTGGGCTCATGGAAGATGGTCATTGTCCAGGCCTGCGCCATTGTGCTGGGGGTGGGGATCTATTTCCTTATGTCCCAGATCGACCTGACGGAGGCATCCAAGCGGTGGAAGTGGCTGCTGGGCTTCGGCATCGTCCTGTTCCTGCTGCTGAAAACACCCTTGGGCATTGAGAATAACGGCAACCGGGCCTGGCTGGGCATCCGGGGCTTCCCGGCCAATATTCAGCCGGCGGAGATCGTGAAGCTGACGTTTATCCTGGTGCTCAGCAAGCAGCTGGTGTGGGTGAAGGGGCACTGGGGACTAAGGTCCCTGCGGTCCGTTGCGTTTCTGGGCGGACATCTGCTGCTGATGGTGGGGCTGTATTATGCCATCTCCTCGGATATGGGCAGCGCCCTGGTGTATGCGTTCGTCTTTGCCGCCATGGCCTTTGTGGCCGGGGTGGCGGCCCGGTGGTTTGTCATCGCGCTGCTGGGCGGCGGCGCGGCGTTTTATCTGCTGTGGGAGCTGGATAAAATTCCGGACTATATGAAGGAGCGGTTTATGGTGGTCTTTGACCACAGCCTGGACCCTCTGGGCGCAGGCTGGCAGCAGACCCGGAGCCTTCTGGCGCTGGGCGGCGGCAAGCTGACGGGGCAGGGACTGTTCCACGGCATCCAGACCCAGGGCGAGTATTCCGGCAGTCTGCCCTTCCGGTACACGGACTTCATCTTCTCCGCCATCGGCGAGGAGCTGGGGATGCTGGGGTGTCTGGCGGTGCTGATTTTGCTGACGGCCATCATCGTGCGGTGCCTGATGGTGGCGAAAAACGCCCGAAACACCATAGAGAGCTACGTTTGCGTGGGTGTGGCGGCGGTCCTGATCTTCCAGACCATCAGCAACGTGGGCATGTGTCTGTTTGTGATGCCGGTGGTGGGTCTGACGCTGCCGTTTTTCAGCTATGGCGGCTCGTCCATTGTGACGCTGTTTGCGGCCATGGGGATGGTCAGCAGCGTCCAGAGCCATTCTCTGCCGGATTGGCTGCGGTAAAGGGGGATGCTGCCATGCATGAGACGGAAGCGCTGCATATCCGCAGGCTGACGGCGGAGGACCTGGAGCCCCTGCACCGGCTGCTGTCGGATCCGGCGGTGATGCGGTATCTGGAGCCGCCCTTCACCCGGGCGCAGACGGAGGCGTTCCTGCAAAAGGCAGGCATGGGCCGTGAGCCGCTGATCTGGGCGGTGGAGGACGGCCGCGGCTTTGCGGGATATGTGATCTATCACCCCTACGACGAGACGTCCATGGAGCTGGGGTGGGTTTTGGCTTCTGACCGGTGGGGCAGGGGGTACGCCCTGGCTCTGACCCGGCAGATGATTTGCCGGGCGCGGGAGAATGGCCGGGACGCGGTCATAGAATGCCATCCGCAGCAGGCGGCTACCCGGCATATCGCTGAAAAGCTGGGCTTTCGTCCCTGCGGCATGGACGGCGGGTGCTGCGTGTACCGGTTGGCCGGGAAAAACGAATAGATAAGGGCTATCCGACCTTCTGATATGCTCCCTCTGTGAGAGACAGTGAAATGAAACACTGTCAGTCATGGAGGGAGCATTCCTATGCCGCACAGGCAGCCATTAACCGCACAAGCACGAGCTTTGCCTTGCCGCATAAAAAAAGCGGCCAGCAGCGATTGGCTGCTGGCCGGGAAAACGATCTATTTTTTCACTGTCCTCCTGACGGGGTGCGGTTCAAAGCTGAGTGCCGCCTTTTATGGTGTGATAGGAAATTGCCGCTTATTGATCCTGTGCCCGGCGCTTGTAGGACTCGTATTTGGCCTTGGCGTCCTCCTCCGCCTCGGCAAACAGGACCTTGGCGTTCTCCGGGAAGCTCAGCTCCAGGGAGGAGTAGCGCACCTCGCCCTTCATGAAGTCGTACAGGGCCATGCTGGGCTCCTTGCTGTCCAGGGTGAACTTGTGGGTCTCGGGGCTGTAGCGGTACAGGTTCCAGTAGCCGGAGGCCACGGCGTCCTTCATCTCCTGCTGGACGCAGCCCATGCCCTTCTTGATGCCGTGGTTGATGCAGGGTGCGTAGCAGATGACGATGGAGGGCCCCTTATGGGCCTCGGCCTCCCGGATGGCCTTGATGAGCTGAGCCGGGTCGGCGCCCATGGAGCACTGGGCCACATAGACGTTGTCATAGGTCATCATCAGCATG
>ERZ827512.1607-NODE-1607-length-21222-cov-3.739358_pt1 | contig 21222 bp, 17 predicted proteins | sample MGYA00519916_ERZ827512 | MGnify/ENA primary metagenome ERZ827512 (study PRJEB31778, sample SAMEA3449335) | human gut metagenome | biome: human gut; feature: human-associated habitat; material: faeces | place: United Kingdom | collected 2010/2012 ... | reverse complement strand
ATAAAATCGGGGCATGCGCTTAAAATTTCCAGCCGCATATGTATCACCGCCTGTTTTGCATTATATTCTTAATATATCATTTATTTAAGGGCGTTTCAAGTATTCTTAAAGAAATCTTAATAATTTTGTGACTTTATTCTTAATAGTTTATCTGTTACAATAGGTGTGAAAGGTCGGGAGAGAATGTATAACATTTTAATTTGCGACGACGAACGCGATATTGTATCCGCTCTGAAAATTTATTTGGAGGCGGAGGGCTACACCACGGTTGCGGCATACAACGGCAACGAGGCGGTAGAGGCGGTAAAAAATAACGCGGTGCATTTGGCGCTTATGGATATTATGATGCCCGAATGTGACGGAATTACCGCTATGACCAAAATACGCGAAATTTCAAATATACCCGTAATTCTGCTTACCGCCAAGGGCGAGGATACCGATAAAATTTTAGGGCTTAACGTGGGCGCGGACGATTACATTACAAAGCCTTTTAACCCCGTTGAGGTTATAGCGCGGGTGCGCTCGCAGCTGCGGCGGTATATGCAGTTAGGCGGCGGCAGCCCCAAAAAAGAGGACGGCTACACCGTGGGCGGAATAGAGCTTAACGATAAAACAAAGCAGGTTTTTGCAGAGGGCGAGGAAGTGCCGCTTACCCCCACCGAGTTTGAAATTTTAAAGCTGCTTATGAAAAACGCGGGAGCGGTGCTATCCCCCAAGGAAATATATGAAAACGTGTGGGGCGGCGACGCCTTCGGCGCGGAAAGCACGGTTGCGGTGCATATTCGCCACCTGCGCGAAAAAATAGAAATAAATCCGTCCGACCCGAAATATTTAAAGGTGGTCTGGGCGCACGGCTACAAGCTTGAAAAGGGTGATAAAAAATGAAAAAGCCGATCTGCAACCTTGCAGCGAAAACCGCGGCGGTAATTCTTTCGTTTGTGTTCGCGGTGCTGACGGCGGGCTGCGTTCTTGCCGGTGCGTTTATGTATTCCGAGAGGTTTTATACCAAAAGCCCCGAGCAAATTGAGGAAGAAAAGTACGCCGGTATTCTTTGCAAAACCGCCGCACAGATATCGGAATGCTATGGCGAAAAAAATACCGAGGAATTGAGGAATCTTTCAACCTCTTATTTTACGGTGCAGGACGGCGAGACCGGAGAAACGCTTATAAATACCTATGAAAACCAAAAATATATAGGCAAAGCGGTTTTCAAAAATATGAGCATTCATAAAACCGTTGAAAGCCCCGGTGAGGTTTATGTTGAGGAATACCTGGGCGACGTGGATATTACCGTTTACGCGGCGGAAAATTACCCGCTTTCCTACAGCAACCTTTTATATCTTAAAGCAACGGACTTTTTATACCCGTTAAGGTACAGCATTATATTTATCGGTCTTTTATTCCTGCTTTTATTTGTTTTAACTATGGTGTTTATTTATGCCGCGGCGGGCAGACAGGCGGACGGAAGCATAAAGCTATCGTTTTTTGATAAAATACCTTTTGATCTGCTTACCGCCTGCATAATAGTTATAGGGATGCTGAACATTGCGATTGCGGAAAATCTTTACGCCGGCGCCGAATTTCAGCTTATTGCTTTATCGGCAATGTTCTCGCTTGATTACTTTATCGCCCTGCTTTACACCGTAAGCTTTGCGGTGCGCATTAAAGCGGGAACGTTTGTTAAGAACAATGTTATATATCGACTGCTGCGAATATTGCTGCGCAGCCTAAAAAAGATTCTCGGGTTTTTAGGATTTGTTTTCAAAAATCTTTCGCTTGTTAAAAAAATCGCGCTTATCTGCGTTGCGGTGCTTATATTTGATTTTTTTGTGGCGGCTGTTTGCCTGTCTGCCGGGGCGACTGCGCTTTTGGCGTTTCTTGCGGGTCTGAATGCGGTTACAATAGCGGTGCTTATAATATTTACCGCCGTGCAGCTGCAAAGAATTAAAAACGGCGGTGAAAAAATAGCCGAGGGGGATATCGATTATAAAATTGATACCTCGTATATGTTCCCCGAATTTCGCGAATTTTGCGGCAGCCTTAACAACATAAGCGCGGGTATGCAGAACGCGGTGGATGAAAAAATGAAAAGCGAGCGTATGCGCACCGAGCTTATAACCAACGTTTCGCACGATATAAAAACCCCGCTTACCTCAATTATAAACTACGTTGATTTAATTAAAAAGGAGCAGCCCGAAGACGAAAAAATAAAGGAATATGTAGCTGTGCTCGACCGTCAATCGAGCCGCCTTAAAAAGCTGATTGAGGACTTGGTGGAGGCTTCAAAGGCGTCAAGCGGCAGCTTAAAGGTGGAGCTTTCCGAGTGCGACGCTGGCGTTTTGCTCTCGCAAACGGTAGGCGAGTTTGACGAGCGGCTTAAAAACGCGGGGCTTACCCCCGTGCTGACCGTTCCCGATGCGCCGGTTAAAATTATGGCGGACGGGCGGCATTTGTGGCGCGTGCTTGAAAACCTTACGGGAAATGTGTGCAAATATTCGCTGCCCGGCACGCGGGTGTATATGGATCTGACCGTAAGGGATAAAAAAGCCGTTATAACCTTTAAAAATATATCGAAATATCCGCTTAATATTTCGGGCGACGAGCTTATGGAGCGCTTTGTGCGGGGCGACACCTCGCGGAATACCGAGGGCAGCGGCTTGGGGCTTTCAATAGCGCGCAGCCTTACCGAATTACAGGGCGGCGATATGCACATAGATATTGACGGCGATTTATTTAAAGCCGCGCTGGAATTTGACTTAATAAATGCGACTTAAAGCTTTAAGGCACAGAGGAATAATAATGTATAAGACGGGGATAAAATGTACGAGGAAAATTACGGAAAACGCCGCGCATATTACGAACGGCGCAAAAAACGCAGGAGAAAAATAATAGCGAGAAGATTTTTATGCACGGCGCTTGTTGCCGCCTGCATAGTGGGAACGGGCATAGGAATAAAGCGACTCTTTACACGGAGCGGCGGCACGGCGGCTTTCCCGACGGCGAAGAAGACGACAGCAGCCGAAAAACTGCAAAAAATTGAAATACCCGATTTTATAGACCCGCAGTTAATTCACGTTCACACGACTGCAAGAACGGGAACGCAGCTTGAGGATATAAAGGATATTGTAATACACTATGTGGGCAACCCGGACACCACGGCGCAGAACAACCGCGATTTTTTCGATAAGGACGAAACCGAGGTAAGCTCGCACTTTGTGGTGGGGCTTAAAGGCGAAATTATACAGTGCCTGCCGCTTTGGGAGCGCTCGGCGGCGAGCAACAACCGCAATAAGGACACTATTTCCATAGAGGTGTGCCACCCCGACGGTACAGGCAAGTTCAACGACGCAACCTATACGTCAGTGGTAAAGCTCACCGCGTGGCTTTTAAAGGAAACGGGGCTTTCGGGGGATAATGTTATTCGTCACTACGATGTTACGGGTAAGCTTTGCCCCATTTACTATGTAAATAACCCCGATAAATGGGAAGCTTTTAAAAAGGATGTGAAAACAAGCCTTGCTGAACTTAAAGAAAAATGAATCCGCACTGACCGATAAACAGAAAAAGATAATAAGTATAGCCGTAATAATAGCATTGATTGTTTTTTCGGCGGCGGTAGCCTGGTTTGTAGGCAAGCCTATGATAAAGCTCGTGTCCTCAAAGGGCGCTTTCTCCGAGTGGGTAGACTCCCACGGGATATGGAGCCGCTTTATATTCATAGGTATGGTTATTTTTCAGGTGGTAATAGCCTTAGTACCCGGCGAGCCGCTTGAAATAGGCGCCGGCTACGCTTTCGGCGCGGTTGAGGGCACAATTCTTGTGGTTGTGGGCATAACGCTCGGCAGCGTTATGGTTTTGGGGCTGGTGCGCAAATTCGGCGTAAAGCTGGTAGAGGTTTTCTTTGATATTGAAAAAATTAAAAAGCTTAAATTTTTGCAGGATGAAAAGCGGCTTGATTTTATAACCGCCGTGGTCTTCTTTCTGCCGGGCACGCCCAAGGACCTGCTGACCTACGCCGTTGGGCTTACCGATATTAAGTTTTCAAGATTTCTGCTTATTGTGTCGGTTGCGCGGTTTCCGTCGGTCATAACGTCCACTATAGGCGGCAGCGCCCTCGGAATGGCAAATTATAAGTTCGCAATTATTGTTTTCGCGCTTACGGCGGTTATAAGTCTTGCAGGTATTGCAATATATAATTATATCTGCAGGAAAAAAGGAAAAAACGAATAGGTTAAAAAATTGTAATAAATATTGACAAAAGGGGAAACCCGTGGTATGATACAGCTGTACCATTCAAGTTAGTACAGTTGGTACGATAAAAACAGGAGGCTATTATGTTAGAAACAAAAGAGCTTGTTAAAATTTATAAACCGAAAAAAGGTGTGCCGGTTACGGCGCTTAATAAAATAAGCCTTAAGTTTCCCGAAAAGGGTATGGTTTTCCTGCTCGGTAAATCGGGCAGCGGTAAATCCACACTGCTTAACGTGCTGGGCGGACTTGATAAATACGACGGCGGCGAAATAATAATTAAGGGCGTTTCCTCAAAGAATTTCAGGCAACAGCATTTCGATTCCTACAGAAACACCTATGTCGGCTTTATTTTTCAGGAATACAACGTGCTTGACGAATTTTCGGTGGGTGCAAACATAGCCCTTGCAATAGAGCTGCAGGGAAGACGGGCTTCCGACAGCGAAATTAACGATATTTTAAAGCAGGTTGATTTAGAGGGCTTCGGTGCAAGAAAGCCCAACGAACTGTCTGGCGGACAAAAGCAACGTGTTGCAATAGCGCGCGCACTTGTTAAAAAGCCTGAAATTATAATGGCGGACGAACCTACGGGCGCGCTTGATTCGGCTACGGGAAAGCAGGTTTTCGATACGCTTAAAAAGCTATCTGCCGAAAAGCTTGTAATTGTGGTATCGCACGACCGCGAGTTTGCAGAGCAGTATGCCGACAGAATAATAGAGCTTTCGGACGGCTGCGTTATAAGCGACGTTGAGCTGGACGGAGAGCCTGCGGCAGAGGAAAGCAAAAAAGGTATCGAATTCTGCGGTAACACCGCTTTAATACCGTTCGGTTATCATTTGACCGAGGAAGACAGAACCGCACTAAACGATTATTTAGATAAATTAAAATCGGGCGATCTGAAGCTGACCGCCTGCGAAAGCGCAAATACGGGCAAAAGATTTAAAAATACCGATACCTCTGAAATTAAAACGGGCGACGGTTCGGGCTTTAAGCTCATAAAATCAAAGCTGCCGCTTTCAAACGCTTTTAAAATAGGAGCCGGCGGTCTTAAGCACAAAAAAATAAGGCTTGTGATTACAATATTGCTTTCCTGTATTGCGTTCGGGCTTTTCGGGCTTTCGGATACGTTCGGGGCGTACAATCACGTTAAAACCTGCACGAATTCACTTGTTGATTCGGGCGTTAAATCCGTATCGGTTGCAAAATCAAAGAAAAACGGCGATTATTGGCGCGATTACGGCTACCGTATTTCGGAAAAGGAGCTTAACGAAATATCTAAGGGTATGAACGTTAAAATGCACGGCGTTTATCGTCCGATTAAATTTAACGGCGATATATCTGCTTTCGTAAACCCCGATATAAAGCTTACAGAGACCGATTACAATATTTATTACCCTATTATTAACGGCTTTGCCTCCGTAAACGATACGGTTTTAAAGGATATGGGTTATAAGGTATTGGCAGGCACTCTGCCCGACGGCGCCAAGGACGAAATTGCCGTAAGCGATTATATTTTTGAAGTGTTTAAAAAGGCGCAGTATTTTGACGGAAAGACCTATAACACCGCAAAGGACGGCACAAAAACTCCTGTTTACACAAAAATTAACGCCTACACCGATCTGATAGGCAAAAAGCTCACCTTTGCCGACAAGGAATACACCGTTACCGCCGTTATAGATACGGGCTTTGATATGTCGCGCTATACCTCGCTTACCGAGAAAAAGGTACACCAAAGCAGAGCCGAGCAAATGGTGGATATGATTCTTTTAAATGAGTTCGGTACGGCGGTAAGTTACAGTTATGCAGAAATTGCAATGGTTGGCGACGGTTATCTTGATAAGTTGATTGCCGAAAGACCCGTAATGGTGCCGATAACCGAGGGCTATATTTCCTACTACGGTGATAATTTCAGTGTCGACTCAAATTATCTTGCACGCCTTTCTGATATAAAGAACGAAAAGGTAATATGGATAGACGGCGAGAAAAAAACGCTTGACGATAAGGAAATAATAGTAACCGTCGACGCGCTTTCAAGCAATTCGGAGGAGTCTGATAAACGCGCCGAGACAGACGCGGAAGGTGAAACCGAAGTTATCGATTACGCAAAGCTTCTTAAAAATAAAAACACCGTTTCAATGTGGAAAAACGTATTTGCCAAGGGCTATAATAATAGCGAGGATATAAGCGGCTGCAAAATAGTGGGCGTTATAGATAACAGCTCTGAGGGCAATAAATCAAAGCTTAAATCCACCGTTGTTTGCTCGGACGGTATTTACAGCGAGCTTACCGAGGGAACCGATAAAATATACGATTTTGCCGTAGGCTCAATGCCGAAGGAAAAAAGCGCGGTGCAGTCGCTTGTTTCCTATTGCTACGGAGAGGATACCGGCGTGCGCTATGCCATACAAAACTCCGTTACCTTTGAGCTTGATTCAATAAACAGCGTGCTCAAGACCCTTTCAAAGTATTTCTTCTGGATAGGAGTGGGCTTTGCGGTGTTTGCGGCTATAATGCTTTCAAACTTTATCGGCACAAGTATCGCCTATAAAAAGCAGGAGATCGGTATTTTACGCGCCATAGGCTCGCGCAGTAACGATGTTTTCAGAATTTTCTTCTCGGAAAGCTTTATAATTGCTATGATAAACTTTGTGCTTTCCTCTGTCGGCGTTTTTGCCGCAACAACTATTATAAACAGCCTTATCCGCAACGAGGCGGGTGTGCTTGTAACTGTGCTGAGCTTCAGCATTCGTCAGGTGGCGTTGCTTTTGGCTGTAAGCATATTGGTTGCGTTTGTCGCAAGCTTTTTGCCGGTTAAGCGCATAGCTTCAAAACGCCCGATAGACGCTATAAGGGGCAGGTAAATGAAAAACATTCTTGAAATGCTTGAATATTCGGCGCAGCGTTTTCCTCAAAAAACCGTTTTTGCCGATGAAAGCAAAAGCATAACCTATGTAGAGCTTTTAAAAACGGTGCAAAGCATAGGCAGTAAAATAGCCGCGGCGGGGGTTTATAAAGCCCCCGTTGCGATAATAGCCGAGCGTTCGGTTGAAAATTTAGCCGCAATGTTCGGGGTGCTTGCAGGCGGCTGCTTTTACACCGTAATAGACGCAGAAATGCCGGCTGAGCGCATTAAGGCGATATTTGAAACGCTTAAACCCGCCGCGGTATTGGTTACTGGGGGCTGCGTATCCAAAATTTGTGAGATTGATTTTAAGGGCGCGGTGCTGTATTATAATGAGGCTGCGCACTTTGCGCCGAATAAAGAGGTACTGCAAAAAATAAGGGACGGTATGGCAGATACCGACCCTGCGTATGTGCTTTTTACTTCGGGTTCAACCGGCGTTCCCAAGGGTGCCGTTTTAAATCACCGCAGCGTGCTTGCATATATTAAATGGTACGCCGATACGTTTAAAATAGACGAAGATACCGTTTTCGGCAGTCAAACTCCGTTTTATTTCAGTATGTCGGTATCCGATGTATACAGCACCGTTTACAGCGGCGCAACGCTTAATATAATACCCAAAACGCTTTTTTCGTTTCCCTTAAAGCTTATAGAGCTTATGAACGAGCGCAGGGTCAATACGATTTACTGGGTGCCCTCGGCGCTTTCGATCGTTGCAAAGCTTAAGGTATTTGATTACTTAAAGCCCGAATACCTTAAAAAGGTGCTTTTTGCGGGCGAGGTTATGCCCGTAAAGCCGCTTAACTATTGGCGCAAAAATTTGCCGAACGCGCTTTTTGCCAATCTTTTCGGGCCTACCGAAACTACAGATATATGCACCTATTATATAGTTGACCGCCAGTTTTCGGACGGCGAAACCCTGCCGATAGGCAGAGCGTGCGATAACTGCAAGGTGTTCATTTTAAATGAAAACGGCAAAGAGGCTAAGGCGGGGGAAGAGGGCGAGCTTTACGCCGCAGGTTCTTTTTTAAGTATGGGGTATTACAATAACCCCGAAAAAACCGCTGCGGCGTTTGTGCAAAATCCGTTAAATGGCGCCTATCCCGAAACGGTATACAAAACGGGCGACCTTGTAAAACAAAACGAAAACGGCGAGATTATATATATTTCGCGCAAGGATTTTCAAATAAAGCATATGGGCTACCGTATAGAGCTCGGCGAAATTGAGGCGGCTGCATACACTGCAGAGGGCGTTTCCTCGGCTGCGGCGGTGTATGATAAAACCGAGGACAGCATTATTCTTATTTACGAGGGCAGGCAAAAAAACACCGACGAGGTGGGCACGGCGCTTAAAAACCGATTGCCGCATTATATGCTGCCGCAGCGCATAATACGTATAAAGGCAATGCCGATCAACGCCAACGGCAAAACCGACCGTAAATGGCTTACTGCCAATTACAAAAATATTTGATCAGGGGTAATATTAAATGGAACAGGTTATAAAAATACTTGAAGAAATAAAACCGGGAGTTGATTATTTAAAGGAAACCGACCTTATAGGCGGTAAAATTCTCGATTCGCTTAAAATAGTTCAGCTTGTAGGCGAGCTTAACGATGAATTTGATATTGAAATAACGCCGATAGATATTGTTCCCGAAAACTTTAAGAGCGCCGAAGCCATTTATGCAATGGTAAAAAGGCTTGAGGATGAATAATCGGTATGAGCTATACCTCGTATAATTATCTGTTTATATTTTTGGGAATTACCTTTATACTGTATACGGTATTTCCGAAAAAGTATAAATGGACGGTGCTGTTATCGGCAAGCGCTGTTTTTTACCTTATTAACAGCGGCAGGCTTATAGTGTTTTTATTGCTTACAGCAGTAAGTATATATTTTGCAGGCATATTTTTAAACAAAATAAACGACGGCTTTGCGCTTGCTAAAAAAGGTCTTGAAAAGGAAGACAGAAAAAAGCTTAAGGCAAATATTCTATGGCAGAAAAAGGCGGTTGTAACCGCTGCGGTGCTGTTTATTTTCGGCATTTTGCTTGTGCTTAAATATTCGGGCTTTTTTATTTCGGCTGCGGAATTTTTTGCAGGGATTTTCGGAGTTAAACCCCATTTTAAAACATTTAAGTTTTTGCTGCCGCTCGGTATATCGTATTACACCTTGCAGGCGGCTGGATATATTATAGACGTTTACAGGGGCAAATACCGCGCAACCGATAACTTTTTTAAGCTGGCGCTGTTTTTAAGCTTTTTTCCGCAGATCGTTGAGGGACCGATAGGCAGATACGATTTATTGGCGGAGCCGCTTTATAGCGGGCATTCGTTCGATTACGACCGCTTTACAAAGGGTCTTCAGCTTATGGCGTGGGGACTTTTTAAAAAAATGGTTATAGCCGACCGCGCCAATATATTTGTAAGCGAGGTTTTCGGCGATTATCAAAAATACAGCGGCAGTATAATTTTGCTTGGCGGCGTGCTTTACACATTGCAGATATACGCTGAGTTTTCGGGCTGTATGGACATAGTAACCGGCAGCGCCGAGCTTTTCGGCGTGCCGCTGTCTCAAAATTTCAGCCGTCCGTTTTTTTCAAAATCCGTTGCGGAGTTTTGGCGGCGCTGGCACATAACGTTAGGCGCATGGCTTAGGGACTATGTATTCTATTCCGTTTCGCTTTCAAAGCCGTTTATGAAGCTTTCGCGTTTTGCAAAGGAGCATTTGAACGAATTTTTGGGTTCGCTTATTCCTGCGTCGTTCGCAATGTTTTTTACGTGGTTCGGCATAGGCTTTTGGCACGGAGCCGGCGTAAAATACATAATTTACGGGCTTTATTATTACGCCGTAATGATGCTCGGTATGTACTTGGAGCCGCTGTTTGCGCGTGCTTTTAATGCCGCGCATATTAACAGAAATTCAAAACCGCTTAACGCGCTCAGAATTTTAAGAACGCTTATATTGGTGGTTTGCGGAATGACGCTTTTCAGGGCGGAGACCGTCGGTATATGGCTCGGTATGATAAAAAGAGTGTTTACAGGCTTCGGCGGCGGCACGTTTTTAAACGACGCGCTTTTGTGCGGAATGGATAAGCAGGACTTTTTAATTGTAATTTTAGGCGCCGCCGTTATGCTTGTTATAAGCACTTTGCAGGAAAAGGGAATAAATGTGCGCGATACATTGGCAAAGCAGGTTTTACCCGTTAGGTGGACGGTTTACATCTGTCTTGTGCTTTCGGTTATAATTTTCGGCGCATACGGTATAGGCTACGACGCGGTAGATTTTATTTACGGGCAGTTTTAGGAAAGTGAGTATATGAAAAAAGGATTAAAAAACTTAATACGCTCGGTTTGCTTTATAACTCTTTTGCTGCTGCTTACGGTTTCCTCCTCTTATATGCTGGCGCCCAAGGATAACACAAAGCAAAGCGGTATTGTAAACCCAAGCGCGCACGGCTTTTTTTCAGAACCTGAAAATTCAATAGAGGTTGCGGTTATAGGCAATTCGGACGCATACAGCGGTTTTTCGCCTATGGAGCTGTGGAAAAATTACGGTTATACCTCATATGTAAGCGGAGAGGGCAGGCAAACGGTGGCTCAGGCGTATGCAATGCTTAATAAATTGCTTAAAGGGCAAAAGCCCAAGGTTATAATACTTGAAACCGACGGATTTTTTACAAAATCAAAATTGGTGGAAAGCACGGCTAAAATGGTTAACGCCTCGCTCGGTTCCTCTTTTTCTGTTTTTCAGTATCACGACCGCTGGAAAAACGTAAAGCCGAACGAGCTTTTCAAAAAACCGAGGTATACCGCGCACTGTGCCGCAAAGGGTCAATGGCTCAGTAACGACGTTAAGCCCTGCCGCGGCAAGGAATATATGGTGGAAACGGACGAAAAAGCGGTAATTCCGCTAAGCGTTAAAAAATCCGCCGAGGCGTTTGTAAGGGTCTGCCGCAATAATAATATAGAGGTGCTGTTTTTAGAGCTTCCGTCGCAAAGCTCGTGGAATTATAAAAAGCATAACGCGGTAAAAGCATATTCCGATAAGTTAGGCGTTAAGTTTATTGATATGAATATCGAACGCGACAGGTTCGGTTTTGACTGGAAGACCGACACGCGCGACGGCGGCAATCATCTGAATAACCGCGGTGCCAGAAAATGCACGGTATTTTTGGGAGAATATTTAAAGCAAAACTATAAGTTAGAGGATCGCCGCGGCAACGCAGAGTTTAAGCGGTGGGACGAGGACTATAAGAATTACCTTAAAAAGGTTAAAATATAATACGGCGGCGCCTGGAGATTTTTATAAAGCGGCGGACTGTTTTCAAATTATGTGATATAATTACTTTTAACAATCAACGTTACGGAGACGACAGTTATGCTGAATTACAGAAGAATAGAAGCCGCAGATGATAAAAGAATTGCCGAAATTATTCGTGCAAATTTGGAAAAGCTCGGATTGGATATTCCGGGAACGGCATACTTTGACCCCGAATTGGATCATTTAAGCGCGTATTATAACAGTAATCCGTCTAAGCGAGCCTATTTTGTTGCAATCGGCGCCGAGGGACAGGTTATCGGCGGCGTAGGCATTGCAGAGTTTAACGGAATAGAAAACTGTGCCGAGCTTCAAAAGCTTTATTTAGACGATTCCGCTAAAGGAAACGGTTACGGAAAAGAACTGACGCGGAAAGCGGAGGATTGGGCAAGGTCTTCCGGTTATAAAAGTCTCTATCTTGAAACTCACACGAATCTTTCGGCGGCTTTGAGGCTTTATGAAAAAATGGGCTTCCGTCAAATTGAAAAGCCTTGTTCAACGCCGCACGGCACAATGAACTGCTTTTATTTAAAAAAGCTGTAACATAAGTAATCTGAATAATTGCGGTAAAAAGCCGTTTTGCGTAATTATTTACTGCGTCGGGCAACCCGTTTTCGGATTGCCCGATCGCTCTTATATTGTTACTTTGCAGAAGAAAGTTGATGTTCGGAATTAAATGCGGTATAATCAATCTGAAAAAATCGGTTGGCGCGGTAATTATCTTATGGAGAAAGAATTATGATTGTTTTGATTGCCGGTGCGTCTCATACAGGTAAAACCCTATTGGCGCAAAGGCTTCTTGAAAAATACAAATATCCTTATTTATCAATAGACCATTTAAAAATGGGTCTGATACGCAGCGGAAATACAGAGCTTACACCGCTAAGCAATGATTCCGAACTGACCGAGTACCTATGGCCTATCGTTAGGGAAATGATAAAAACTGCAATAGAAAATGGCCAAAACCTCATTATTGAAGGCTGTTACATTCCGTTTGATTGGAAAAAGGATTTTTCCGTCGATCACCTTGAGAATATAAGGTTTTTCTGCCTTGTTATGAGCGAGAACTATATTCGGACGCATTTTAATGACATAAGGCAATATGCAGACGTTATTGAAAAACGAATGAATGATGACTGCGCTTTGGAAAGCGTATTAAAGGATAATGCACGCACCTTAGTGCTTGCACAAAGGAATGAAATTAACTATATATTGATAGATAATAATTATAAGATAGATATTGATTTGCAGTGATAACCTCCGTTTTGTCAATAAAAGAAAAAGGAATTTTCAGTCTGCATTCGATTATGCGGTCGCGGAAAATATGATTTTTCAAAAAGAGGCGCAAAGCACCTAAATAAGCGTGAAAAATGACCGAAGGCGGAGAATAAACTCTGCTTTCGGTCAAAATTTTGGTCGAGTGCGGATACTTGAATTCCGTGCCTCTTGGTCCCAAAGAGGCATCGTAAGGTATTGTCCGCTTATATGGGCTTTTTTCAGCCCTTTTCGCTCCGAAACCAATGCTCTTCGGCGCTCTTATCTGCATATGTTCCGAGTACTCCGAAAAGGTAAGTGGTCAGTTATGTGGTCAGCAGGAATTTTTGCGAATTAATATGCTCCATCGCCTCTCGTTTTTGAACGAGGGGCATTTTTCTTTTCTGCCGTTATTGTAACTCTGAGGAAGACTGAATACAAGTCAAAATTTGCGCCGCAGTAGACAAAGAAAAAGGGACTGCTCAGAATCCGCAAATAAAAACTTCGGCAGATTTATATGATTTCTTAAAATCTGCCGAAGTCTCGCAAGAACGTGTAACATAAATCAAAAATTAATATAACATTTGCCTGCGTAGAGTATTGCTATTTTTTAGAAAATGTGTTATACTATCATCGGATAAATGTTATATCGTAGGAGGTTACTATGAAAAGCTCCGATATTATTAAAGATATACGCTCAAGGCTTGGACTGAGCCAAACAGAGCTGGCAGAAAAATTGGGCGTCAGTTTTGCAACGGTCAATCGTTGGGAGAAAGGTCGGTGCGAGCCTTCGCAGATCGCGCTGAATGCCATTAAGCGCTTATGTGCGCATAACAAGATTGATTACTCTCGATTTGAAGGCAACCGCATCATTACTTCGGATAAAGTTATAACTTTATATCACGGCTCTAAATCCGGCATTGTTGGTGATATTTCACCTACAAGTCGTGAGCATTGCGATTTCGGAAAAGGCTTTTATATGGGAACAGACAGGACGCAGCCATTGACCTTGATTTGCAACTATCCCGATGCGAAGCTCTATACTGTTAAAGCTAACCTGTCAGGATTAAAAATACTTGACATTGAGGTTGGTATCGATTGGGCGCTTCTCGTTGCCTATAACCGAGGCAAAATGGATTCTGTAAAAGGTACGGCTATATATAATCGCATTGCTGAATTGGCAGACGGCTGTGATATGCTGATCGGCTTTATCGCAAATGACAGAATGTTCGTCATTCTCGACCGTTTCTTTAAGAGCGAAATTACGGATGAAGCGCTGATACACAGCTTATCTGCCCTTAAACTCGGCAAACAGTATGTAGCCCTGACGGAGAAGGCTTGCAGGCAGATTGAAATCGTAGAAGAAGCCGCATTAACAGATAAAGACCGTGAAACATTAAGAATTGAAAGCGAAGATAACCGTTCCAAGGGCGTTGCGTTGGCGGACGAAATCTGCCGTCAGTACCGCCGTGAAGGTCGGTTCTTTGACGAAATACTGAAAGCCGGTGAATAATATGCGTGAGCTGAACAGTCAACAATTCGGACTCTGCGATATACAGGGCAGACTGTTTGAATTGGCACTGAAAAACGGATATGACTGCAAAGACTTCATCGAAAAGTTTATGAACAGTAAGACCGCCGCAGCGTTGGATGAATCCTATGACCGTCTGCAGTGGGCTGGCGAGGAATACATTCTGGAAGAACTGAACGAGGAAGTAGGCGGTCTAAAGAAAGCCGGAACGGTCTATCATAATGAAATTATGTATTGGTTGGGCTACACCTACCGCTATTGGCATTATTATACAGGCGAAAACAGCAAAGAGATTTATAAAATCGCAGATGCCGAAACAATGGCGACGGGCTACCTCGGCCTCCACACCTTGGATGTAAAAATGGCGATAGATCGATTGAAAGAAAATGGATAGACAAAAGGAATTTTAACAATGTTAAGAACATCCGCACAGCTGCAGATGTACGATAGGAGAATAGCTATGCAGCAAACGCCGTTTTATGCTTATTATATAGCGAGAATACTGGAGGGCCTATCGGAATCGAATAGGCTTGTGTCTGCGTTTGCTTCCTCCGATATCCAGGTCTATCCGTTTCAAATTGCGGCAGCAAACTTTGCATTGCGTTCCCCCTATCAAAAAGGTGTAATACTTTGTGATGAAGCCGGAATGGGAAAAAGCCATGAAGCAATGCTTATTATCACACAAAAATGGTTAGAAGGTCAGTCACGGATACTGTTGTTGATTCCCAACGCCGATTTGCTCATGCAGTGGACGGAGATGATTGATCTCTACTATACAATTCCTTATATTGCGCTGACAAACCGTGAAGAATGGAATACTAATATTTCCGACGATAATCCAAATGCATTTATGCAGGACGCTATTGTTATTTCCACTTATGATTTTGTCGCGGATAATGAGTCGGCAGTGAAAGACATTCATTGGGATTTGACTGTATTTGAAGAAGCAAATGCGCTATCTTCTGTTTACCGCGAAGATAACAAACAAGCAAAAATATTAAAACGTATCTCCGATGGCTCTTTCAAATTACTGCTTACCGGAACGCCGATAGAAAAGAATATCATGGATCTGTACGGGCTGATCTGGTTTATCGACGAAACCGTGTTGCCCAATGAGCAGGAATTTCTGTCGCGCTATTTGCGAAAACCGGAGAATTATCCCGAGCTTGCAGAAAGAGTAAGTAAATATTGCTTCCGCACACTCCGCTCTCAGGCAAAGGTTTATGCTAAAGTGCCGGAACGAATTCTGATTACAAATGAATATATGCCCTCTCCGAAAGAGCGGGAATTATATGACCTGCTCTATGCCTACATAAATAAGCCGAACAAAATCGCCTTTCCGGAAATGGATCGGTATGACCTCGCACTGCGGCTTTTAAGCTTGCAAAGCTCTTCAACCGCCGCAATCTTGCAAACGATTAAAGGCATCATTAAACGGTTGGAAACCATGTCAAATGCACAGGATGAGCTTGCCGAATGGCGGCAGATGCAGACCGTTGCCGAAAGCATACCTATGGACGCAAAAGCAAAGCAATTGCTTATTGCACTGAAAAACGGATTTGCACTGATGAAAAAGTCCGGTGCGAAGAAAAAAGCCGTGATTTTTACCGAAAGCGTTGAAACGCAGAAAATGTTGATATTCTTGCTCTCTGATAAATATAAGACTTGTCTCTATAACGGAGGTTCGGATTACAGCTCGATTCAGAAGTTCAAAACAAGCGGAGAAATACTTATTTCTACTGACAACGGCGCAAAAGGATTCAATTTAGAGGACGCTGCTTTTGTCATTCATTACGATCTGCTTTATAATACCTTGAAAATGGAACAGCGGATTGATCGCTGCCACCGATTAGGGCAGGAGAACGATGTCCTTTCCTTAGCGTTTATTGATAAAAACAATTTTGCCGATGTGCGTAAGCTGGAGCTTGTCAATAAGCGAATGCTTGTGGCTGACGGCGTGTTCGGTATTACCGATGAGGTGATCGGCGGTTTTACCGAGAATTTAGACACGGCGTTTGAAGCGGTGTCAAGGCGCATCCGTACGAAAGAACAGGTGAAAGACGATTATCAACAAACATTGATACAGAATGAAGCAAGAAATAAGCAGCTTATTTCTTCTGCTGAGGATGTGCTGTTTACTACATTCACAAAGGAACTTGCAGATAAAATTACGATATCGCCCCGTTATATCAGCGAAAAGGCGGAGCAAATTAACACCGCGCTGTGGAGTATCGTAAAATATTTCTTTGAGCAGTACAACGAGGCTCACGAGGATTGTACCTATGTGATTGACGATGATGAGAAAACGGTAACTGCAACCAATTATGAGAAATTACCGATGCTGTTCTATTATTGGACAGGCAGTCGTAACAAGCCATATCAAAGCCTGAAATCCTACGGCATGGCAAAGGATTTCAAACCGCACCACGGCAGGATTACACTGACAAGTATTATCGGACGCGGAATTATTCACGAACTGGAGTGTTCCGAGTGTGGAGCTTTGAAAGTGGAGAGTGGAGTCTATGAACCGTGCGAAATCGGTTTGTACAGCATCAATCTTTCCTCTGCCGCTAATAGAACATCTGCCGATATTCCTGTACTGGTCGGCAAAACGCAGTCCGGCAAACTGCTTACGGAAGAACAATGTAAAGCCATTCTGAAACTCTCGGCAAAGAGCTATAGCGAGGAAGGGCGCAAAAATCCGCATTGGCTGAAAAGCGGTGGCAGACCACATGAGCTTGACCGGCTTGTCCCAACCGATATGCTCGTCATGAAGCAATCAGAAAAGCTCTCTCCCGCACAAGCGGAGGAAATCGATCAAATGAAGATAATGACAAAGGCAAAGAAAAATGCACGCACTCGTGATTTGGATGATCTGGATAGGCAGATAAAGGCAGCGGAAACGGAGCGGGATGCAATCACAAATGATCGACTAAAATTGTTGGCGTTAGAGAAGAAAGCCAATCTCCTACGGCAGGAATATATGAAAAAGCAGGAAAACCAGTTTTTTGACGCCATGCGGCTGGATTTGGAATTAGAAGAACAAATTAAGGAATTTACCGAAAAGGAAAAATTGACCGCAAAGGTCACAAGAGAATTTGTAGTGAAAGTGGAGGGATCTTTGTGAACAATAATATACTTTTAAGTTTTTTGGAATTATCAAATTCTGAGTTTGAGTTTCCTATATTCAGAAAATCACCAGACAATAACTCCAAACTTGACGAGATGTATAGATACAAATTGCCTACATCTACACGAACTGATTGGGACACATATGATGTTTCATTTCGGGAGATTGATGAGACCGCTAGGTTTACAGCAAAATCCACTGACAATCTAAATATGACCAAAAAGTGGCTTATGAGCATTCTGTCTGAAAAAGCTACTTCTACTTTTAGTAAATCTGAATTTTATGTTGGAAACCATTTTGTGCCCAACATATCATTTGTAATTTCATCTCATAAAGAAGGGCAATGTCTAATTCAGCTTGAACCCTACTATTTGGAAATTAATAATAGTTTTGGATTTCTTGTAGATTATAAGTTTAAGCCTTTTCATGATTACGAGAAAACGCGTCAGGAAAAGATACTGAGCTTGTCACTATCCTCAGATGGAAGTAAAAACAAAAATTATTATTCTGATAAATTGAGATACTTAAAAAGTTTTATTGATAATTTTGTACCACGGCTATTTCCTCTTAAAATAAACGGACTTACCCTTGATATAAAGCGAACATTATTAGAGTTATCTCCTTTTCAATTAAGTGAGAAAACCTATATGTTCCAAAACGGAGAAAGTAAAATACAGTTTCAAGGCATAAAAAAATATAAGCCTTTGAATAATAGTATCGGATTACCACACTATGTTTTTGTATTTGAAAAAAGTAAAATAAATATTTCAAGGCAGTTGGTTAAAGCCTTGCGAGGACAATTGTATCCGACTTTTAGCGGTATGGAAAATATGTTCGGGGTAGACTTTTCCAATGATAAGATAGATTCAATTGTTGTAGAAGACTATTCTATTGATAATTTAAAGAAAATATCTGCACAATTGGATGAAATCATCAAAAAAAATCCGGATGCAAATATTGTTGGAATTTTTGCCGGTATAGAAAAGGATTTTGATACTGGGCGAGATTACTCACCCTATTATACTGTAAAAAGCTGTTTCTTAGAACGTGGATTGGCAATACAGGCAATTACTATCGAACAGGCATTAAAACGCGATGGATTTAAGTGGTCTATTTCAGGGATTGCATTGCAATTGTTTGTAAAATTAGGAGGTGTCCCGTGGACAGTGAAGCCTCAAAACAAAAATTGTTTAATATTTGGAGTGTCATCTGCCCATATCAAAGATGAAGAAAATAACACAACAAAATATTTTGCATATTCTCTGTGCTTTGATTCCAGCGGTTTATATAAAAGATTAAATGTGTTAGGCCAATCAACCGATAAGGACAGTTATATCAAACAACTATCGAACGAGATCAAAAAACATTTGCATAACGATTTAGACGATTCAATTGAAAAATGTGTAATACATGTTCCATATAAACTTAAGCGGGACGAAATGAAATGCATAAAGGAAAGTATTGAATCTGTAAAGCAGGAGCATCAAAAGATTACCTTTTCAGTAATAAAAATTAATGTCATTAATAAATTCTTTGGTTATTCACATTATAACAGTAATATCCCCCTTGCGGGAAGCTGTTTGCAACTTGGAAAACGCGAATATCTTGTATGGTTTGAAGGTCTTCAACAAGGAAAAACTCAAGTGGTATCCGCACAAAATATCTCTAACCCCGTCCATATTCAATTTATTTATGGCCCGGAGATGACAGAGGAAGAAATAAAAACATATCTGCAAGATATTATTAATCTTTCTGGAGCCAACTGGCGCGGATTTAATGCAAAACACGAACCAGTATCCACACTATATCCTGAATTAATAGCTAAATTTGCCGGAAAGTTTGATCAATATGGATTGAATCTTAAAATCGGTAATTCGGCAATTAAAAAAGTATGGTTTATTTGAGGGAGAAATAGAAATGAGCGTTGGTGAAAAATCAGTAGTATTCTTATTAGGAGCAGGGTGTAGTTACGATGCTAGTGTTCCTATTTCCAAAGACATGATTGTAAAATTAGAAAAAATGCTCTCCACTTCATATAAAGATGATTTATATCCACTTTATAAATATGTGAGATATACGATGGAGTATGGTAGTAAGTTATCTGAACAAAACCAAGATTTCAATATTGAGTCTCTTCTTGTTACATTGCATGCGTTAGCAGAACATAAAAAAACGCACTTGTATCCATTTGTAAATGGCTATACAAATGATTTAATCGAGTTGGCGGGGCCCCAATTCAAAAACATAAAATCCCTCATCAATTTAATTCAAAAGGAATTACCAGGATGGGTAACACTTACTACATATAGAAATGCATCGTATTATAAAAATTTCGAGACATTTCAAAAGAGTCTTAATTTTGCTTTGCGTATTTTTTCATTAAACTATGACCTTTGTTTAGAGAATAATGTGGATTGTAAAGTGGAGACTGGATTTTCAGACGATCATCCTTGGGATGGAAATCGTTTTATGCGAGCAGAAGATGATGAAGAAACAGCAATTTATTTGTATAAGCTTCATGGTTCAATAAATTGGGAAAGAAGCAATGATCAGCTTAGAATATCTCAGCAGCAAGGTATTACGCCGGATGTAATTTTTGGCACAGATATAAAAATGCAGGCAATTGACCCCTATCTATTTTATCTTTATGAATTCAGAAAATATGTTTTAGCTGCTGAAATAATAATCACGATAGGTTACAGCTTTAACGATACACATATTAATGATCTGATTCGTCAAGCTATGGAGTACAATAAAGAGAAAAAATTGATTTCCGTAAGTCCAGTGACCGATGTTAGCGATGAAATGAATCGGATTAATTGCAGGCTCGAGTTACATGAGAATAACGATAGAATTATTATTGAAAATAAAAAAGCCAAAGACTTTCTGGATAACACATTGTCTGTAGAATACATTGGAAACAAGTTACCAGAACCTGACTTGCCGTTTTAGAATTTTAGAATTAGTGTTAAGGAGAAACAAAACAATGCCTAATATAATAGACGGACTTTCGATGGATATAGAACAAACCAACATGGACAAGCTGAAAGCGGTTTTCCCCGAATGCTTTGCGGAGGGAAAACTGGATATAGATAAGCTTCTGTCCCTTTGTGGCGAATATATCGACAACGATTTTGAAAAGTATAAATTTGAATGGAAAGGCAAGGCGGGGTGTTTGAAGCTGGCGCAGAAGCGTTCTACCGGTACGCTGCGCCCCTGCCCGGAGGAAAGCGTTAATTTTGACACGACGCAAAATTTGTACATAGAGGGCGACAATTTAGAGGTTTTAAAACTCCTACAAACCTCATATTACCGCAAGGTAAAGATGATCTATATCGATCCGCCATACAACACCGGCAATGATTTTGTGTATGAGGACGATTTTGCCGATCCTATGGCACGGTATAAGGAAATCACCCAGCAGACCACCAAATCTAATCCCGAAACCATGGGACGGTATCATACCAATTGGCTCAATATGATGTATCCACGTCTAAGATTGGCAGCGAACCTGTTAAGAGATGATGGTGTAATTTGCATTTCAATAGATGACAATGAAGTTTCCAATTTGAAGAAAATATGCGATGAGATTTTTGGTGAAGAAAATTTTGAAGGTCATATACATTGGAGAAGAAGGCATAATCAACCTAATGATAAAACTAAAATGATTGGCATAGTAGCAGAGCATATTTTAGTTTATGCTAAAAACGCAGAAATTTTTAAAGAGTTAGGTGTAGGTAAAATTGATTTGACTGGAGACTTTTCAAATCCTGACAATGATCCACGTGGAGACTGGGCATCTAAGCCGTGGAAAGTTGGTTCGGATCAATCTGGTA
>ERZ827512.1588-NODE-1588-length-21608-cov-3.717209_pt1 | contig 21608 bp, 24 predicted proteins | sample MGYA00519916_ERZ827512 | MGnify/ENA primary metagenome ERZ827512 (study PRJEB31778, sample SAMEA3449335) | human gut metagenome | biome: human gut; feature: human-associated habitat; material: faeces | place: United Kingdom | collected 2010/2012 ... | reverse complement strand
CGACGTGTTCAACGCCGTCGCCGACGAGCGCATGGCACGCGCTCTCGCCGAGGAGCGCCTTGCCGCGCAGCGCAGCGCCGCAGCCGCGGGCGCGGGCAAGAAGGTCTCGCTCGAGGATCTGTTCGCCCGCATCCAGGAGGGCGATCTCAAGGACTTCAACATCATCGTCAAGGCGGACGTGCAGGGCAGCGCCGAGGCCGTCAAGACCTCGCTCGAAAAGCTCTCCAACGAGGAAGTGCGCGTGCGCGTCATCCATTCCGGCGTCGGCGCGATCAACGAGTCGGACGTCATGCTCGCCTCGACGAGCAACGCCGTCATCGTCGGCTTCAACGTCCGTCCGGACAACGCCGCGCGCGACAGCGCCGAGCGCTCCAAGGTCGAGCTGCGCATGTACCGCGTCATTTATGACTGCATCAACGACGTCGAGGCCGCCATGAAGGGCATGCTCGCGCCGAAGTTCCACGAAGTCATCATCGGCCACGCCGAGGTCCGCCAGACGTTCCGCGTGTCCAAGGTCGGCACCGTGTGCGGCTGCTATGTGCAGGACGGCAAGATCCAGCGCAACTGCAGCGTGCGCGTCAACCGCGACAACATCGTCATTTTCGAGGGCGAGCTTGCTTCGCTGCGCCGCTTCAAGGACGACGTTAAGGAAGTCTCCGCCGGTTACGAATGCGGCATGCAGGTCGAAAAGTTCAACGACATCAAGGAAGGCGACGTCATCGAGTGCTTCGTCAACGAGCAGCTGTAAAGAAAGGAAGGGTAAATTATGCCGTCCAATCACATCCAGCGCATTAACGACGATATCCGGCGCACGCTTGCCTCGCTCCTGCGCGAGGTGAAGGATCCGCGCGTGCAGCAGGGCGATCTGCTGAGCATCGTCCGCACCGAAACGACGGGCGATCTGCGCTACTGCACCGTGTATCTGAGCGTGCTCGGCGACGTGAACGAAAAAGAGCTCAAAAAGGGTCTCAAATCGTGCAGCGGCTGGCTGCGGCACGAGCTGGGCACCTCGCTCTCGCTGCGGTATACGCCGGAGCTGATCTTTGAGCTCGATCACTCCATCGAGCACGGCGCTCACATCAACGACATCATCCGCCATCTGGACGACGCTTCGCCCAGAGACGGGGAAAACGGGTAACCATGGAACTTCTGGAATGCGCCGCGTATCTTCGCGCGCACGACAATTATCTTCTGGTGACGCATCAGAGGCCGGACGGGGACACTCTCGGAAGCGCCTCTGCGCTGTGCCACGCACTGCGCCGTTTGGGAAAAACGGCGCATCTTTATAAAAACCCCGAGATCACGGAGATGTTCGTCCCCTTCGTTTCGCCGTACTATGTGCCGGAGGGGTTCGTCCCTGAGACGTGCGTGAGCGTGGATGTGGCGGAGAACAAGCTCCTTGCCCTCGGGTTTGAAGGGAAGATCTCCCTCAAGCTCGACCACCATGTTCCCCGCGGCGAGCAGCCGGAGAACGCCGTTATCTGGACGCACAGCGCCGCCTGCGGCGAGCTTGTTCTCGCGCTCATCGATGCGCTGGTCGGCGGGCCGGACAAAACGGAGGCCGACCTTCTCTATATCGCCGTCTCCACCGACACGGGCTGCTTCTGCTACGCGAACACCAACAGCGCCACGTTCCGCGCCGCCGCGCGCCTTTGCGACGCCGGGGCGGATCTGCCGCTGCTCAACAAGATCTTTTTCCGCACCAAGTCCCCGGCGCGGCTCGCGCTTGAGGGCATGGTGTGCTCCTCGCTCCGCTCCTACCGCGATCACGCGATCAATATTGCCGTCATCACGCTTGACATGCTGCGCCGCGCCGGTGTTACCGAGGACGACTGCAGCGATCTCGCCTCGCTCGCCGGACAGGTCCGGGGCAACCGTGTGGCCATAACGGTGCGCGAGCTCTCCGTTGACCCGCCGCGCAGCAAGGTATCCCTGCGCACGGACGGCGGCGTGGACGCCTCGCAGGTCTGCGCCCGGTTCGGCGGCGGCGGACACAAAATGGCGTCCGGGTGCGAGCTGGATCTCCCGCCGGACGAAACGGCGGACGCGGTGCGCCGCGCCGTGGAGGAAGTATGGGCGTAAACGGTATTCTGCTTCTCGATAAGGACGAGGGTTGGACAAGCCAGGACTGCGTTTCCAAGCTCCGGGGCATTCTGGGTGAGCGTCGCATCGGCCACGCCGGTACGCTCGACCCGCTGGCTACGGGGCTTCTTGTCGTGCTCGTCGGCCGCGCCACGCGCGCGGCGGCGTTTGCCGAGGCGGAAACGAAGGAATATATCGCTGCGTTCCGGCCCGGCATCGTTACCGATACCCAGGATATTACAGGCAACCTTCTGCGCTCGTCGGACGTCTTACCCTCGGAAGAGGATGTCCGCGCCGCTCTTCCCCGGTTCACCGGCGAGATCGAGCAGATCCCGCCGATGTACAGCGCCATTAAAATCAACGGCCGGAAGCTCTACGACATCGCCCGCCGCGGCGGTGAGGTGGAGCGTGAGGCAAGGCGCATAACCATTCATTCCATCTACTATCTCGGGCAGGAAAACGGCGATCACATGCTCCGTATCCGCTGCTCGAAGGGCACCTACATCCGCACGCTCTGCCACGATCTCGGTGAGTATCTCGGCTGCGGCGGGTGCATGGCGGCGCTGCGGCGCACGCGCTCCGGGAGCTTTTCCGTGGAAAATGCCCGGCGCATCGGCGAGCTCACGCGCGCCGACCGCGATACGCTTCTCCCGGCGGACACGCTCTTTTCCGCGGCGGCGTCTCTGACGCTCACCGCCGCGCAGGAAAAGCGCTGCCGCTGCGGAAATCCGTTCCGGACCGACGCGCCGGACGGAGAGACGCGCTTTTATTCCGAAAACGGCGAATTCCTCGCCATCGGGCGCGTCGCGAACGGCGAGGCCGTTACGGTAAAAAGTTTTTTTGAGGTTTGATCATTCATGGCAGAGAGAAAATGCGTTCTCGCTCTTGGATTTTTTGACGGCGTACACCGCGGCCATGCGGCGCTTTTGAACCGCACGATCGAGCGCGCCGAAGCGCTCGGCGTCGAAGGTGCCGTTATGACCTTTGACACGCACCCTGACACACTCGTGCAGGGCACGCCCGTGCCGCTCATCAACAGCGCGCCTGACCGCGCGAATCTCATCCGGCGGCTGTTCGGCATCGACCGCGTGGAGTTTTTCCGCTTCACGGAGGAGACGATGCATATGCCGCGGGAGGAGTTTCTGCGCAGCATTCAGGCAGAGCTCGGCGTCGTCGGCTTTGTCGTCGGCTACGATTTCCGCTTCGGCTGGCGCGGTGAGGGAAATACCGAGCGCCTGCGCGATTACTGCGCGGCAAACGGCCTTACATGCGATGTGGTCGATAAGGTCGAGCTTGACGGCATCACCGTCAGCTCCACCTACATCCGCTCGCTTCTGCGCGAGGGGGACATGCTTCGCGCCGAGTATTTCATGGGGCATCCGCACTTCCTCTCGGACATTGTCCGCCACGGCCACCGGCTTGGCCGCCATCTCGGCGCGCCGACGGTCAACATGCAGTTCGCCCCCGGCGTGCTCGTTCCGCCGCACGGCGTTTATGCCGCGCGCGCCCTTTTGCCGGAGGGCGAGTTTCCCGCCGTTACGAACATCGGTGTTCGCCCCACCGTGAGCAGCGAGCCGGTCGTCACCGTGGAGAGCCATCTGCTCGGGTTTGACGGGAATCTCTATGGCCGCACGCTTGCGCTTGAGTTCTTTGATTTTCTGCGTCCGGAGCGGCGTTTTGCCGATCTCGACGAGCTTGGCGCGCAGATCGCCCGCGACGGCGAGCGTGCCCGGCAGATCGTGGAGGCGCGCCGATGAATTTTGCCGATATCCGAAAGAAATTTTCCGGCGGGGATCGCGCCGCGAGTGCCGACCCCAGCCGTGCCTTCGGCTCGGAGGCGGAAATGATGCAGGCGCTGCGAAAGCAGGAATTCACCCCGCCGAAGCCCCGCCCCACGGCGGCGGAGGTCATGGGAAGCATCCGGCAGCGCTTTGCCCGCCCCGCGGAAGAGATGCAGGACCGCATCCCCCGCGACGAGGCCGCCGCGCGTACATACGCTCCCGAGGCCATGGCGCAGCCGGAATGGGAAAACCCGTTCACCGCGCCCGAAAAGCCGAAGAAACCGCCGCGGGATGTGCCGGTATATGAAACGGTCGGCGGCGATATGCCGTTTGAGCGCCGCAGCGCTCCGGCGTATATACCGCAGAGCTACGCGCCGCAGCAGGGCTATGACCCCTACGGCGGCTATGCAGCGCCCTATCCCCCGTCCGGGTACGATCCTTACGCCGCCGCGCCCTATCCGCCGCAGGGCTATGCCGCGCTCGCCTACGGCGCGCCGTACTACGATCCTTACGCTGCTCCGGCGTACGATCCGCGGTATAGCGCCCCCTATCCCCCGAACGCATATTACGCGCCGCAGCCCGTCTATCCGCCCTACCCGCCGCAGGGCTGCGCCCCCGCGCCGGAGGCACCCTATGCCCCGCCGCAGCCGGAGATGCCGCGCGCCCCGCAGCCGGAATATGAGGCCGCTTTTTACGGAAGCGGCATTCCCGCGCCGGAGGGCTATCCGGCGCCGCCGTACGCCGCAGCGCCGCAGCGCCCCGCCGCGCCGGTGAGACCGAAGCGCAAGCCGCTGGAGGGCGCCGATCTTCGGTATGTTCTCTGGTCCGGCTCGATCGTCTCCGGCGTGCTGCTCACGCTCGTAGCGTTCGTATATGCCTGCACGCTCTAAAGAATCCATAATATGAAATGCGCCCCGCTCGGGGCGCATTTCGCATATTTGTTTCAAATATTTCTTTTTTCTGTTAATGACTGGGTGTCGATCCATAGTATATGGGTGAAGGCGAAAGGAGGTGACAGCCCATGACCGACGAGGAAATCATCCGCCTGTTTTTTGAGCGCTCGGAGCAGGCGATCGCAGAGCTTGCCAAAGCGCACGGCAGCGCCGCGGCGCGCGTGGCCCGGAACATTCTCGGCAGCGAAAGGGACGCGGAGGAGTGCCTCAACGACACCTATCTCGCCGTTTGGAATGCCATCCCGCCGCAGAAGCCCGATCCGCTGCGGACGTTCGTATGCAAGATCGCGCGCAATCTTGCCGCGGCGAAGTACCACGCCAACACCGCGAAAAAGCGAAACAGCCGCTACGACGCCGCGCTCGATGAGCTGGAAGGCTGTCTCGCCGCCGGCGGCAGCGTGGAGGAGGCGTACGATGCGAAGGAGCTCTCCGAGGCGATCAACGACTTTCTCGCAGCGCTGAGCTATACCGACCGGTTCCTTTTCGTGCGCCGGTACTGGTACTCCGATTCGATGCAGGATATCGCCGCCATGACCGGCTCCACCGCCAACAGCGTGGCTGTCCGCCTTTACCGCCTACGGGAAAAACTCCGACACTACCTTATCAGGGAGGGATTGCTTGTATGAAACGGGAAACCATCACTCAGGCGCTGGGCGGTCTGGACGACCGGTTTGTCAGTGAAGCCGCAGTCTATGCTCCCGGGACGATGCAGGAAGGCCCGGAAAGGATCGTACGCATGAAAAAGAAACGTTTTCTCAGCATCGTGCTCGCCGCGGCGCTGATCCTTGCGCTGGGGATCACGGCCTACGCGGCATGGAGCATCCACACTGCCCGGCAGGAAGAGATCAAAACCGATCTGAAGATCGAAGAAAACAACGTGAGCAGCTATGCCGAATACCCCGTCCCGGAGGCAGCCAACAGCACGGTCTCCGACGTTCCGGAAGAGGAAGGGTCGGAAAGTGAGCTTGTCCTGCTCTCCGCCGTAAACGCCGGAGAATTTCAGCGCGTCTATGTGAATATCTCGCCGGTAAGCGAGAAATGCATCGCCGATTACCCCGGATATCCGGGAACGCTGAACTTTTCCTGGAGCATCGACGGCACCGATCTCGGTGGCTATGCCTCGCCCCGCACCCCGTCCGGCATCACGCTGCACGGACAGAAAGCGATCCGCGACACCGTGCTGCAATACGCCTACGACAGAGAGACGCAGACGCTGACGCTTGAGTGCATCGTTGAGAACATGTTCCTCGAAAAGGCCGCAGCGGCGCTCGGCACGGGCAGCTTCCCGCTTCTTGTGCATATGTCCGACAAGGATATCGAGATGCAGACCTTCGGGCCGGTGTCCTTTACGCCGGTGGACGAGCAGACCCGGTATTTTGACTTTGGACACGCCGTCTACACCGACGCGGCGTCGGGCAAGTCGATCGAGATTTCCGGGCTCGAGCTGACGCCGTTCGGCGCGGTGTGGAAGGTGCGCTACGAGGGAGCCGAGGCCATCCATTCGCCGAACGGCGATCCGGCGGAAGCGGAAGTCTGGTCCATGCTGGAGGACAAGGTATGCATCGAATCGCAGCTCTTCTTCTCCGACGGCTCGGCCTTCTCCACCGGCGGCGCGCTGAGCGCTCCGTACACAAGCGGCGCGGTGGAGCTCCATTGCGAATGGGGCAGCGCGATCAACATAGACGGTATTCAGAAGATCGTTCTGGGGGATCTAGTCCTTTGGAAAAACGACCCTTAACGAGAAATTTCAAGCCATTGCAGGCAAAGAGCCGGTATCCCCTTTTCCGGGATACCGGCTCTTTGTCTGCGTCCGCATCTGTGATTTTATGTTACGGTAAAGGACGCGTCCTTGAGCACAAAATATCGGAAGCCGTTCTCTTCCTTTATTAAGTCAAACTCACCGCTCACGGTGATATCCGTCCCCGGCTCGGGAAAATCGTCCGGATAGACAAGCGCGTCGGCCGGAAGAAATTCCAGCCCCTGCGCGCAGCATCCGGCAGCGTCGGCAATGAAGCAGGCATAATAGCTTCTCCCGCTCTTCTCATCCACATAGGCAGAAAACTGCCCTTTGACGCGGATCGTCCGGCCAAGATAGTCATCCGGCTGCTTCATCATATTATAGATCATCGTATAGAGCATGGTGCCGCTCATGCCTGTCAGATCCAGTTCGCCGGTTTCGGTCTCCGAAAGCGGCTGCGGTGTAGGCTCCGCCGTTGGGAGAGGCGTCGGCTCTCTTGTCGGCAGCGGCGTTTCCGCCGGGAGCACAGGCTGCGTCTGCTCCGATGCAGACGCAGCCGCCGCGCCGCAGGCCGCAAGAGAGCAGAGCGTTATTACGATCAGCAATACGCAGAGTCGTTTTTTCATTTTCTAACACCTCCAACGACCGTGCCGGCCAGCCAGGACAGAGCGAAAGCAATGATCTGAACCGCGACAATGGTCGAACCTACCGGCGTACCGGCAAGGATCGATACCAAAATACCTGTCAGCGAACACACGACCGACAGAATCGCCGCGCAGATCGTCACGCCGCGGAAGCTCTTGAATACGCGCATAGCGGACAGCGCGGGAAAAATCACCAGTGCGGAGATCAGCAGCGAGCCGACAAGATTCATCGCCAGCACAATGATGACAGCCGTAACAACAGCGATCAGCAGATTGTAAAGTCCTGCTTTCGTGCCGGTCGCCCTTGCGAAGTTCTCATCAAAGGTCACAGCGAAGATCTTGTTATAAAACAGGATAAACACTGCCGCCACCGATATCGACATCCCTGCGCAAAGCCACACCTCCGTCAGCGACAGAGTGAGGATGGAGGTGGAGCCGAACAGCGTACTGCACACATCGCCTGAAAGGTTGGATGAGGTGGAAAAGATGTTCATCAGCAGATATCCGACAGCCAGCGCCCCCACCGAGATCATGGCGATGGCGGCGTCGCCCTTGATCTTCGTGTTCTGCCCGGTACGGAGAAGCAGCACGGCGCTGAGGATCGTAACGGCCATCACCAGCGGCATTTCGTTGGTGAGCTGCAGCACGGCGGCGATGGCCATTGCGCCGAACGCCACATGGGAAAGCCCGTCGCCGATGAAGGAAAAGCGCTTCAGCACCAGCGTCACGCCCAGCAGCGACGAGCACAGGGCGATCAGCACGCCGACAACAAATGCATACCGGACAAACGGGTATGCCCAATAGCTGGCCAGTTTTTCCATAATAGCGGTCATTGTCTGTCGCCGCCTTTCTCCGCGGCAAACAGCCGTCCCTGCGGGCTTTGGAGATACTCCGCCTTTGTTCCGAAGAAAACGGCGTCGCCGATATGCAGAATGTGGCTGGCGTATTTGACTGCTGCGGCAATGTCGTGGGAGATCATAATCACGGTGATGCCGTCCTCCCGGTTGAGCTTTTCGATAAGCGCATACATCTCCGCCGTGACCTTGGGATCAAGCCCGGAGACCGGCTCGTCCAGAAGCAGCATTTTCCGTGTGGCGCACAGCGCACGGGCAAGCAGCACCCGCTGCTGCTGCCCGCCGGAAAGCTCCCGGTAGCATCGCTTTGCAAGCTGCGCGATCTGCATCTTTTCCATAGCATCCGCCGCAAGCTGCTTTTCTTCTTTGTTGTAAAAGGGACGGCTGCCGCAGCGTCCCTGACACCCGGAGAGAACGATCTCTCTCACGGATGCCGGGAAGTCTTTTTGCACCTGCGTTTGCTGCGGCAGATAACCGATCTCATTTTTTCTCAGCCCGTCGAGCGTCAAAATCCTGCCGCGGACAGGCTGCTGCAAGCCGAGGATCGTTTTCATAAGGGTGCTCTTGCCGGAGCCGTTTTCTCCTACGATACAGAGGTAATCGCCGGAAAAGGCCGCAAAATTGAGGTCTTGCAGAACAGCCTTCCCGTCGTAGCCGACGCAGAGATCTTGACAAATGAGCTGAGCCATTATCCTGCCTCCTCAACCCAGTGCTTCCTTCAGCACGGAAAGGTTCCGCTCCATAACGGAGAGGTAGGTCGTGCCGTTTGCCGCATCTTTGGAAGTGATGGACTGCATGGAATCCATCGTCAGCACCTTTTGATTTTTCGCAGCCGTGTTCCGGACAATGGTTTCGGCAATCTTGTGCTGTACGCCCTCGATGGTCAGCACGCAGGGCAGGTTCAGCTCGTCCACCTTCCCGGCAAGGAACGAAACGGTCTCAAAGCTGGCTTCACTCTCGGCGGAGCAGCCCGCAAAAGCAGCGTAGTAGCGCAAGCCGTAATCCTCCGCCAGATAGCGAAACGGGAAACGGTCGCCGAACAGGACGGTCTTACAGGCCGCAGCATCCACGGCAGCCTGATAGTCCGCGTCAAGAGCGGACAGCTTTTTGATATAAGCGGAAGCATTCGCAGCATAGGTATCCTTATTGTCGGGGTCGATCTGCTGCAGCACGGAGGAAATTGCGCTGCAAAGCGTTTGGGCGTTTTCCAGAGAGAGCCAGACATGCTCGTCGTACTCCGCTTCTTCCTCGTGGTCGTGTTCTTTTGCATCGTCATGCTCATCGGCATCTTCGTGGTCATGGTCGTGTTCCTCTTCCTGCATGCCCTCGACCACTTCTTCGGTTTTAACGCGCTCGCCAAGAGCTTCCAGCAGGTTGATGACCTTCATGTTCTTGTTGGCGGCATTTTTCAGAGCATCGTCCACCCAGTCATCCGACTCGCCGCCAACATAGATGAACAGGTCGCACTCGGAGATTTTGACGATATCATCCGCGGTGGGCTGATAGCTGTGCAGGTCAACGCCATTATCCAGCAGCATGGTCACTTCGGCGTTATCCGCCTTGTCACCGAGAATTTCTCTGACCCAATCGTATTCGGGAAAAATCGTGGTGACAACGCGCAGTCTCGTTTCATCAGAAGCCGCCGGCTCATTTTGCTTGCCGCAGCCTGCCAGCAGACCAACGGTCATTATCAACGCAAGGCACAGGGGAATTATTCTTTTCATGGGTAAATAGACCTCCAGATCATAATAAGAACGTAAAAATGGGCGCAAAAATACAAGGGCAACGGCAGCGCCGCAAAAGCCTATCGAAAACAGATAGACTCCACCCTTGTAAAAATTCTTATATTTTAATCCGAAAGTTTGACCTTGAGCGATACCAGCGTAAAGGCGCGGGCAGCCTCCGTGCAGGAGAAAAGGATCCGGCACAGAACATATCGAATCGCCGCTGCGGCAGCTGCGGCGAAGCCGGCAAGTCCAATGCTCTTAAGCAGGTTTTCGCAGACATGGATCTGATGACAGATGGCGCAGTCTGCGCCGGTACAGTCATGGCCGGCTTCCGCTGCGATATAGGCAACCGAGGACAGCATAACAAAAGCCAGCACTACGGCCAGCAAGCCCGTCATAAAACGAAATTTCTTTGTCATGGTCTGCCCTCCTTTGCGATTTTATAATTTTTTATACCTTCTCCTTACCGTTTTGTCAAGGCATTACTTCATCGAGAGCGCGAGCAGACGCGCCGCGGCGCTCTCCTCGGCGCGGCACTCCGCGGCAAAGCGGCGCGCCGTTTCCGGCGCGAGCGGCAGGGCGTTTTCCTTCGCGCTCTCATAGAGCCGCACCCGCGCGCGAGCCAAAAGCACGATCTGCCGCAGCGCTGATAGGACGCCCGGCGCGGTGCCGGAGCGAAGCTGCGATCCCCGCTCCCCTTCGCGGAGGAAGAACTCGGCGTGCAGCGCCCGCCGCCGCGTCTCGCCGCGGCACAGCGCTTCGCCGAAAGCATTCTGACACGCGCGGCTCGTGCGTATAAGATAGCGCAGCCGTGCCGCGGCCTCCGCCTCCAACCGAATGGCCTCGCGCAGCGCGTCCGGTGTTTTTTTCTCCTCTGTCGGCGCAGCGGGCCCATATACGCGCTCCAATACGCGCTTCATGCGCTCGGTATCCATACGACCGCCTCCCCGGTACAGTCTATTCCGCCGCCGCGCTTCGGTTCCCGTCTTGCAATCCGCGCCAAACTATGCCATAATAAGAAATAAAGTTATGTGTGGGAGGATGTGCTCATGCCGAGATTCTTTCTCTCCGGCGGAAGCTCGATCGCCGGGGGCACGGCGTTTATTCTGGGAGAGGACGCCGCGCACGCCAAGGTACTGCGCCTTCGCATCGGCGACACGATGATCGTGTGCGACGGCGGCAAGGACCACCACTGCACCGTTACGAAGATCACGCCCAACGAGGTCGAGGCCGAGATCTTTGAGGTCGTCCCCTGTCAGGGCGAGCCGAGCGTGCACACCGTCATTCTCGCGGGCCTTCCCAAGGGCAGCGACAAGACCGACTACATTCTCCAGAAATGCACCGAGGCGGGCGCATCGGAGATCTATTTCTTTGCCTCCAGCCGGTGCGTGGCGCGCATCCAGGGCGACGCGGACAAAAAGATCGCCCGCTGGCAGCGCATCGCCGAGGAGGCCGCCAAGCAGTCCGGCCGCGGCGTGATCCCCACCGTCGGATTCCTTCCCGATCTCGCGGAGGCCTTCAACAAGGCGAATGCCACCGCGCTGCCCCTCTTTATGTACGAAACCGGCGAGCGCGAAACGCTGCGCGAGGCCGTGGAGAGTGCCGGAAATATCGCCTCCGCCGCCATTCTCACCGGTCCGGAGGGCGGCTTTGAGCCGTTCGAGGCGGAGCTTGCCCGCATTATGAAGCTGCACATCTGCTCGATGGGCCCGCGCATCTTCCGCTGCGAGACTGCGCCGGTCGCCGCGCTCTCGGCGCTTATGTACGCCACCGGCAATATGTAAAAAACTCCTTTCATTTTTCTGTATATTTCATCGAATCGTCCGCGAAAAAGCATTGCTTTTTCGCGGACGTTCTGTTACAATACGTTCTGTCAAGAACATTTGTTGTTAACTCAAGGACATTTGACCAACCAGAGAAAGAAGGCGATGCCGTGAAAGTTGCGGTTTTGGGATACGGTACGGTCGGCGCGGGCGTTTATTCGATGCTGTCGGACGCCCCCGGCATGGAGGCAGGGCCGGTGCTCGTGCGCCCCGGAAAGGCGGTCGAGAGCTTCATGGTGAGCGACGCCGCGCTCATTTTCGGCGATCCGACGGTCGACGCCGTAGTGGAAACGCTTGGCGGGCTCGACCCGGCATATTCCTATGGTATGCGCGCGCTCGAGGCCGGGAAGCACTTCATCACCGCAAACAAGGCGATGGTCGCGGCGCACGGTCTGGAACTTGCGGCGCTCGCGCGGGAAAAGGGCGCGGCGTTTCTCTTCAGCGCGGCGTGCGGCGGCGGCGTGCCGTTTCTCCACAATCTCACGCTCTCGGCGGAGACCGACCGCATTGAGGCCGTTTCCGGCATTTTGAACGGCACAACGAACTACATGCTCGACGCCATGCAGCGCCGTGGTCTTTCCTACGGCGACGCGCTCCGGGAAGCGCAGTCTCTCGGCTATGCCGAATCCGACCCGACGGCGGACGTCTCCGGGCTGGACGCGCTGCGGAAAATGCAGCTCGCGTGCGCGGTCGCCTTCGGGGTGCTGCCGCAAAGCGGCATGCTCTGCGAGGGTATGGAGCACTTCACCGCCGCAGACGTGGAGGATATCCAAAGCCGTGGTCTCGTCTGCCGTCTTTTGGCGCGCGGCAGCCGCGCCGGGGAGAGCGTTTCGGCGTATGTGGAGCCGGTGTTCTTCCACCGTGCCGCGCCGGAGAGCTCTGTTTTCACGAATAACAACATGGCAAGCTATACCGGCAAGCGCTGCGGCTCCATTGTGCTGATGGGGCAGGGCGCAGGCCGCTTCCCCACCGCTTCGGCGGTGCTGCGCGATCTTTCTGCGGCGCAGCAGGGCGCGCGCTCCATGTTCCCGGAAAACTGCCGCGCCGCGGAAGCCGATAACCGTGAAGCGGTGCATTCCTACTACATTCGCACCGGCGGCTTTGCCGCTGTCCGGCTTTCGCTCCGGTCGGTGCTCGCGCAGGGCGAAGTTGTCCGCGCCGTGACCGAACCGATGAGCGCGGAGAAAATGCACGCGCTCGCGCAGAACATCCGCAAGGACGGAAACGATCTGTTCTTCGCGGCGCTGGAGGAAGAACTATGCTGAAAGTATGCAAATTCGGCGGCTCGTCCGTCGCAGGGGCGGAACAATTCCGCAAGGTGCGCGACATTGTCCTTTCGGACGATTCGCGCCGCGTCGTCGTCATCTCGGCCGCCGGAAAGCGCACGAGCGACGATCACAAGCTCACCGACCTTCTCTATCTCTGCCACGCGCATCTGACCTACGGCGTCTCGTGCGCCGACATTCTCGCCGCGATCCGTTCCCGGTTCGTCTCCATCCGCGACGAGCTGGGTCTTTCCTACCGCGTGGAGGACGAATTCGACGCTTACGCCGCGACGCTCTCGCGTGACACGAGCGTGGACGAGCTCGTCTCCCGCGGCGAATACTTCACCGCACGGCTCATGGCCGAAACGCTTGGCTACGCCTTTGTGGACGCCGCCGACTGCGTGTTCTTTGGGTTTGACGGTCAGTTTGACCGCGCCCGTACCGATGCCGCCATCGCCGCGGCGCTTGAGAAAAATGCCCGGATCGTTCTTCCCGGCTTTTATGGCCGCGTGCCGACCGGAAAGATCAAGGTCATGACGCGCGGCGGCAGCGACATTACCGGCGCGCTCGCCGCAGCCGCGGTGAACGCGGACGTATACGAAAACTGGACGGACGTTTCCGGCATATTGATGGCCGATCCGCGCATTGTGGAGAATCCCCGGCCCATTCCCCGCATCACCTACGCCGAGCTGCGCGAGATGGCGTTCATGGGCGCTTCGGTGCTGCACGAGGAATCCATTCTGCCGGTCAAGGAAAAAGGCATTTCCCTGAACATCCGCAACACGAACCGGCCGGACGAGCCCGGCACGTTCATCGTGGAGCACATCGAAAGCGAAAGCGAGCTTGAGCGCCCGATCACCGGCATTGCCGGGCGGCGCAACTTCACGATCCTCACGGTGCTCAAGCGCAACATGAACGCCTCCACGACGCTCTGCAACGCGCTGGAGATCCTCGACCGCTACCACGCAAGCGTGGAGCACATCACGCTCGGGCTGGACAGCTTCGCGCTCGTCGTTTCGTCCGCGGCGCTGGAAAATACGCTCTATGATGTGATCGCCGACATTCAGAAGACCTGCCGCCCGGACGATGTGCGCGTGCAGGACGGCATCGCGCTCGTTGCCGCCGTGGGCCGCAAAATGCCCGCCCGCCCCGGCACGTCCGGCAAGCTCTTCCAGGCACTCGGCGAACACGGGCTGAACATCCGCACCATTGCCCAAGGCGCGGACGAGCTTTCGATCATCGTGGGTGTGGAAAATTGTGATTTTGAAAAGGCGATCCGCGTATTGTATGACGGGTTCACCGGCTGACAGAAAGGAGATCCTCTTATGAAAAACTGCAATATCGCCATTCTCGGCGCGACCGGCGCGGTCGGCCGCGAAATGCTCAACGTACTGGAAGAATACGATATTCCCGTTTCGCGTCTCAAGCTCCTCTCGAGCGCGCGCAGCGCGGGGAGCAAAATTCCCTTCCGCGGGGAGGACCTCACCGTGGAAGAAGCGACGGACGCCTCGTTTGAGGGCATGGACTTTGTCCTCGGCGCGGTAAAGAGCGGCATGTCCCGCGCGTTTGCCCCGGCCATCGTGAAAAGCGGCGCGGTATATATCGACAACAGCTCCGCCTTCCGCATGGATCCGGCCATCCCGCTCGTCGTGCCGGAGATCAACGGCGAGGACGCGAAGAGCAATTCCGGCATCATTGCCAATCCCAACTGCTCCACGATCATCACCGCGATGGCCGTCGGCGCGCTCAACCGCCTCTCGCCGATCGAGAGCATGGTCGCGTGCACGTATCAGGCCGTATCCGGCGCCGGACAGGGCGGGCTCGAGGAACTCGAGCGCCAGATGGACGCGCTCGCCCGCGGTGAAAAGTGCGAGGCGAAGGTATTCCCCACGCAGATCGCGCTCAACGTCATCCCGTTCATCGGCAGCATGCTCGATAATCTCTATACCGATGAAGAAATGAAAATGCAGAACGAGGGGCGCAAGATCCTGCATCTCCCCGGGCTGCGTGTTACCTGCACCTGCGTGCGCGTTCCCGTTATGCGCTCGCACTCCATCGCCGTCACGGTGCGGACAAAGGAGAAGATCACCGTTGCCGAGGCCAACGAAGCCATCTGCGCTTTCCCCGGCTGCCGTCTGATCGAGGACTACGAGGGCCGGTGCTACCCCACCCCGCTCGACACAAGCGGGCAGGACCTCGTCTGGGTCGGCCGCGTGCGCGAGGATCTCACGCAGGAAAACGCTCTCACGCTCTGGTGCTGCGGCGATCAGATCCGCAAGGGCGCGGCGAGCAACGCCGTGCAGATCCTGAAATACCTTCTGTAATTCTTTCATTTATATGCAGCCATCCGGCAGTCTTCCCTTGGGAAGGCTGCCGGATATTTTTTCGCTCGTTGCATACAAATACGCACAAAGCATTTGGATAATATTCCGTATTCGCCGTATATTATTTATAATAACGCAAATATTCCGAATTTTTTCTCATTCTTGTGTTGACTCGCGTGGATAAGTATGCTAATATTCGCACCATCTTAAATAAAAATCCATCTCGCATCGGAGGCATACATCCATGAAAAAGAAACCATTTGTCAAAGTCCTTTCTCTCGCTCTTGCTGCACTGATGCTCTTCGCGCTCTGCGCCTGCGGCACGGCGGAGACTCCCGCCGCAGGGCCCACGGCTGCTCCTGCCGCCGCTCCCGCATCCGAAGCCCCCGCCGAGACCGAAGCTCCCGCCGAATCGCAGGGCGTGCTCGATCAGATCAAGGCCGACGGTGTTCTCTACGTCACCCTCTCCCCCGACTTTGCCCCGATGGAGTTTGTCGATTCCTCCAAGGACGGGCAGGAGCAGTACGTCGGCTTTGACGTGACGCTCGCCAAGTACATCGCCGACTACATCGGCGTGGATCTTGTCATTGAGCCGATGAGCTTTGACGCCTGCCAGACCGCCGTTTACACCGGCTCCGTGCCGATGTCCATTTCCGGCTACTCCTGGACGGAGGAGCGCGGCGAAAACTACGAGATCTCCGATTACTACTACGCCGGCGATAACGAGACCGAGCAGGTCATCCTCATCAAAAAGACCGACGCCGACAAGTACACCTCCGCCGAGGGCTTCTCCGGCGTGGATGTCGGCGCGCAGAACGCCTCGCTCCAGATGAATCTCCTCACCTCCCAGCTGCCCGACGCGAACCCCATCACCATCGGCGATCTCGGCGTGGGCGTGCTGGAGCTGCAGAACGGCAGCATCGAGGCGCTGGCCGTTGCGAAGGGCAACGCCGAAATGATCATTGATTCCAACCCCAATCTTATGATCTGCCCCTGGGAATTCGAAGTTGCCGCTGAGTATGACGCGAACGTCATTCTCATCACCAAGGGCGAGACCGCGCTGCTGAATGTTGTAAACGAAGCTCTCGCCAAGGCCTATGCCGACGGACTGTACGGCACATGGTACGAAGACGCCGTCGCGCTTGCCAAGTCGGAGAACGCCGCCGAAGTAAGCGTCGAAGACTGATTGCAAATAACAAACCGCCCGCCGGGGGGATCTCTCCGGCGGGCGGAGGGGAAGGATCCGTCCATGAGTTTCATAAAGTTTGAAAACATCGTCAAGCTGTTCACCAAATACTGGGAAAAGTTTCTGGTGACCGGCGTATCGTATACGCTGCTGCTCGCCGCGATCACGGTGGCGTTCGGCGCGGTGATCGCCTGCCTGCTCGCGGGAATGAAGCTTTCCAGGATCGCGCCGCTGCGCTGGCTTTCCACAGCTTACATCGAGATCATCCGCGGCACGCCGATGCTCCTGCAGCTCTATTTCTTTTACTTTGCCCTGCCCGCGCTCATCCCGGCGCTCAATAAGCAGAAATTTCTCTGCATCGCCATTGCGCTCGTCTGCAACAGCGCCGCCTACGTCTCCGAGGTCATCCGCTCGGGCATTCAGTCGGTAGACGCCGGGCAGAGCGAGGCGGCCATGAGTCTCGGCATGAATTCGTTCCAGCGCACCTGGTACATTCTCGTGCCGCAGGCGCTCAAAACGATCCTTCCCGCGCTCGGCAACGAGTTTATCATGATCGTGAAGGACACCTCGCTCGCGTCCACGTTCTTTATCGGCGATCTCATGACACAGTATCTCATCGTGCGCGGCGCAAGCTATCTGCCTCTGGAGCCGCTCGTGATCGTCGGCGTCATTTATTTTATTCTGACGTTCCTGCTCAGCAAACTGTTCGGATTCTTTGAAATGAGGATGAGCCGTGCAGACCGGTGAAACGCTCATTGAGGTCAAAGACCTCTGCAAACACTTCCGCGACGGCACGGTCAAAGCGCTCGACGGCGTGGATCTCACGATCCGCAAGGGCGACGTGATCGTCATCATCGGGCCCTCCGGCAGCGGCAAGTCTACGTTCCTGCGCTCGCTCAACCTGCTTGAAACGCCGACCTCCGGCAGCGTGATCGTGGAGGGGACGGACATTACAAAGAAGAAAAACGCGCAGGGAAAGAAGATCGATCTCGACGCGCACCGCCGGAAGATGGGCATGGTGTTCCAGCACTTCCATCTTTTCCCGCACAAAACGGTGCTCGAAAATCTGACCATCTCCCCCATTCTTGTAAAAAAAGCGGACAAGGCCGCGGCAAAGGCGAAGGCCGTGGAGCTTTTGGAGCGCGTCGGACTCGCCGACCGCGCCGACGCTTACCCCTCGCAGCTCTCCGGCGGGCAGAAGCAGCGCGTCGCCATCGTGCGCGCGCTCGCCATGGAGCCGGACGTGATGCTCTTTGACGAACCGACGAGCGCGCTTGACCCCGAAATGGTCGGCGAGGTGCTTGACGTTATGAAGCAGCTTGCCCGCGACGGCATGACGATGGTCGTCGTAACACACGAAATGGGCTTTGCCCGTGAGGTCGGCAACCGCGTCGTATTCATGGACGAGGGCCGCATCGTGGAGCAGGGTACGCCGGAAGACATCTTCCAGCACCCGCAAAGCGCCCGTTTACAGGATTTTCTTTCCAAGGTGTTGTGATATGAACGAAATCAAAAAAACCGCGCTGCACACGATCGACGCGCACGCAAATACTTTCACCGCGATCTCCGACGCGATCTGGGACGAGCCGGAGCTTTCGCTCAAGGAATTCAAGGCCGCCGCGCTCTATACGGACGCGCTGGAAAAGCTGGGCTTCACGGTGCGGAAGAACCTCTGCGGCATCGAAACGGCGTTTTCCGGCTCCTATGGCTCCGGCCGCCCGGTGATCGGCATCCTCGGCGAGTTTGACGCGCTCTCCGGCCTCTCGCAGCAAAGCGGCGCTGCCGAAGTGCAGAGCGTCACCCCCGGCGGGAACGGTCACGGCTGCGGCCACAATCTGCTCGGCGCCGGTTCGCTCGCCGCCGCCGCGGCGGTAAAGGAGTATCTCGCCGCGAGTGGAAAGCCCGGCACCGTCGTTTTCTTCGGCTGCCCCGGCGAGGAGGGCGGCGCGGCCAAGGCATATATGGCGCGCGAGGGGCTCTGGTACGGGCTCGACGCCGCGCTCACCTGGCACCCGTCCGACACGAACGAGGTATCCACCGGCACGAACAACTCGTGCATCCAGGTGCTCTATAAATTCCACGGCGTCGCCGCGCACGCCGCCGGAGACCCGCACAACGGGCGCAGCGCGCTCGACGCTGTGGAGCTTATGAACATCGGCGTGCAGTTTCTGCGCGAGCACATGACCGACGACTGCCGCATCCACTACGCCATCACGGACGCGGGCGGCGTGTCGCCGAACGTCGTGCAGGCGAACGCCTCGGTGCTCTACATGGTCCGCGCCAACAAGGTCGCCGATTCCGTAAAGCTCCAGAAGCGCGTGGACGCCATCGCCGAGGGCGCGGCGCTTATGACCGGGACAAGCTACGAGCGCGTATTCATCGACGGCACGGCGGAAACGCTGCCGAACTTCACGCTCGAAGCGCTGCTGCACGCCTCGTTCGCCGAAACCGGCGTGCCGCAGTATACGGCGGAGGAGCTTACCTTTGCCTCGGCGCTCTGCCGGACGTTTCCGCCGCAGACGCGCGCTCCCGGCATCGGCGCAAGGTTTGACGGCGAAATCGCCAAAGAATCCCGTGCGCTTTCAGAGAATATGACCAAGCCCATGAATGACTTCCTCCTCCCTCTCTACTCCGGCGAGGGCTTTCTCCCCGGCAGCACGGACGTCGGCGACGTGAGCTGGCAGACGCCGACGGCGCAGGCGCTTATCGCCGCGTGGCCGGCGGGCGTGCCGGGCCATTCGTGGCAGGTCGTTGCCTGCGGGAAAACATCCCTTGCACACAAGGCGATCCTCTGCGCCGGAAAAACTCTGGCAAACGCCGCCATCGCGCTCATCGACGATCCCGCGCTGCTGCAAAAGGCCCGCGGGGAATACGCCGGGCGAGCCGAATCCGGCTATGTCTGCCCCATCGAGCCGGACGCCGTGCCGATCGCAATCTGATATCCCAAAGCATTTTCCGACAAATGTCTGCCGGTTCTCTGTCCGCCGGACATTTGTTTTTATTCATTGTCAAAATCCACAGTATATTCATTTTTATTCGTGTTTCCCCGTTCACGATTCATAAATTTCATAAATCACCGAATTTTATTCGTAAACAGGCTTGACTTTGCGAGCAGCCGGTGTTAATATCCGTCCATACTAAATAATAATTCATTCGGAGGAAGAAACAATGGATACCGTTCCCAAGTACATGTCCACCGCCGTCACCGTCATTCAGTGCGCAACGATCGTTGCCCTGATCGCGATCTTCGCCCCGCTGTTCATGTAATGCACTGAAGGTCGTATAAAAAGGCCCTGCACACAAACCCCGTCTGCTTTCAAAGAGACAGACGGGGTTTTTCAATGTTCTGATGAGTCAATAATTCGCCGCAAAACCGGCACAGCTCAGTTTTTGAGATGGATCAGCCCGCAGCGGTCAGTTCCTCCCAAGTGATAAAACTGCCGCACGCCGTGGTTTTTGATCTATGATTCAGCAAAATGGGCCGCTGTGCCGCATCGCCCAGCAGCGAGAAATCTCCAGTAACAGAATAGTTTCCGCCGGAAGAGTTTGCCCGAATCCGAATCGTGTCGTTATCTATATACTCCCATTTCATAGTGGAATACTTGGAATTGCTAAGGTTTTCAAATGAATCAAATACGATTCCCTCTCCATTCTCCCCAAAGACCATAAACTGATTTGCAATGACCCATATCCCGTTATCTTGTGCCAAAAGGTACTTTTCGACTTCCGCGCGAACCTCCGCGCCAGCAGCTTCGTAGTCATCCCGTCTCACATAGGGATATCTTTTCGTGTCGGTAACAAGTTCTGTTCGTCCCCCGAGCTCCAACCGCAGAGTAACATTTTCCTCCACGCCATCTTCCGAAACGATAATCGCCATGTTATTCTCATCTTCGCTCCGCGTGTAGGTGCAGGGAACATTGTCATGTGTCCCTTCTCCGGTACACTCGAAAACATAGATGTCACCGTCCGCGGAATTTATCCACTCATAGCTGAACGGTCGGTTACTGGCAGTAAAAGCCAGAAAATCGTATTTTTCTCTGGCGTCTCTCAAATCAGAGATATTCTCCACGCTCTCTTTTTCCTCATCGGAGAGTGCATCATACATTTTTTCCGCCTCTTCAATGGCTTCAAAACTAAGCAAAGATATTTTTCCCAAAGAAGAAATTGCTTCTTCCACGCTTTGAACCTGCCTGCTCTTCCCGCAACCGCATAAAGACACGCATAAAGCCAGTACTAAAATCGCAGATATTCTCTTTTTCATTCCATTTCTCCTCCTTAAAATAGAGACCGATATTGGTCATTATTGCTATACCACAAATTCGGTTATCATGTCAAGAGGTAAGGGAGGGACTTGGCATGATTTCGTATGATAAATTGTGGAATACCATGAAGAAACGCAAGATTTCACAATATGCGCTCAAGAAAAAATACGGCATCAGCCCCGGACAGATTACCCGCCTAAAGCGGAACGAAAGTGTCAGCACGCACACAATTGAAATGTTCTGCAAAATACTTTCCTGTGATATCAGCGATATAATGCAGTATATACCGGATGAAACGGACGAGAAATAAGGCCCTATTTTTGTTTTGATAAGACTAGAACGCACCCCTCCAAAGCAGCATTCGCCGGGGGGCTGCGCCATATGTGTTGCCACAGGGAGCTTTTCTTAACAGAAAAACGCTGTACGAACTTTCGTTCGCACAGCGTTTTCTTTTCTATCGGTTTACCGGCAGACGAGCTCGTCGTTTTCGACGTCCACCGTGAGCGTGCTGCCCGCGGCGATATCGCCGGAGAGGATGGCTCTCGCCAGCAGCGTTTCCACGCTGCTCTGGAGATACCGGCGCAGCGGACGCGCGCCGTAGAGCGGATCGTAGCCGCGCTCGATGATAAGCTCCTTCGCCTTGTCGGTGATGCAGAGCTTGAGTGAGCGGTCGGCCAGGCGCTTCTTGAGCCCTTCGACCATGATATCGATGATGCCGGTGAGGTTGTCCTTCGTGAGCGGCTTGAAGAGGATCGTCTCATCGAGACGGTTCAAAAACTCCGGCCGGAACGCGCGGTGCAGCTCGGCCATCACGGCTTCCTTCGCGGAATCGGTGATGTTGCCCTCCATATCGATGCCTTCGAGCAGATACTGGCTGCCGAGGTTCGAGGTGAGGATGATGATCGTGTTCTTGAAATCTATGGTGCGGCCCTGCGAATCGGTGATGCGTCCGTCGTCGAGAATTTGCAG
>ERZ827512.1583-NODE-1583-length-21638-cov-6.774962_pt1 | contig 21638 bp, 19 predicted proteins | sample MGYA00519916_ERZ827512 | MGnify/ENA primary metagenome ERZ827512 (study PRJEB31778, sample SAMEA3449335) | human gut metagenome | biome: human gut; feature: human-associated habitat; material: faeces | place: United Kingdom | collected 2010/2012 ... | reverse complement strand
TGAGTGTGCTTTCTTGGCAAAGCCGTTCTTTGCACAAGCAAAGAATGGCGTAAACTCCGGGCGACGCTGTCACAAAATCTCTGTTGCCAAATCAAAATCCGATAAACAGGCAATTCGTGAACCCCACTCCCTTACCCCAATATTATAAAATAAATTTGTTACTTTTTCAACCACCCGCTTTATTTTTTCTGAATATATGTTATAATAATAATGCCCCGATAAATACACACCTGCATTACCGCAGTGAAAGGAAAGAATCAATGGCAAATTATAGAAAAGACCGCATTGACGGCGAAATGCTCCGCGAACTTTCGGATATATTGCGGACGGTGAAGGATCCCCGCGTGACAAGCGCGTTTGTCAGCATTACCGGCGTTGACTGCACACCCGATCTGCGTTCCGCTAAAATATATTACTCGGTCATGGGCGAAAGACGCGACGGCGATGCCGGAAAAGGACTTGAAAACGCCGCCGGATATATCAGGACACAGCTTGCAAAAAATCTCAATCTCCGCATAACCCCCGAGCTTCGCTTTATCCCGGATACTTCGATGAAGCGCGGCGCGCACGTCTCGGAGCTGATAAAGAAGGTCGAAAAAGAGCTTGACGGGATCGATGCCGCCGGTGACGACAGCCGGGAGGACGGAGAATAATGCCGCAGAACAACATAACTCTTGATGAGATCGCGGAGTTCTTCCGGGAGAAGGACAACTTTGTTCTCATCTGCCACAAGCGTCCCGACGGGGACACCCTCGGCTCCGCGCTTGCGCTGAGACGGGCGCTTGAGTACATGGACAAAAGGGCAGAGATCATCTGCGCAAACACCCCCTCGCCGAACAACGAATTTCTGTTCGACGGAGAGTATTTCCCGGCTTTCGACCCGGAGGACATGAACGGTATCCCGGTGTCGGTAGATGTCGCGTCTGAGGAGCTTCTCGGCGACCTTCAGCCGGAATGGGGCGGGAAGATCATGCTCAAGATCGACCACCACGAGACGAGCGACGATTTCGCAAAGCTGAATTACACCGACCCGACAGCCGCCGCCTGCGGGGAGATAATCTTCGACCTTGTCGGGCTTCTCGGAGTGCCGTATGACGTCTGTGCGGAGCCGCTTTATGCCGCCATATCCTCCGATACCGGCGGGTTCAGGTATTCAAACACCACCTCCCGCACCCACAGAGCCGCCGCAGCGCTGCTTGATGCGGGGGCGGAGAACGCGTTTATCGACCATATGCTCTACGAGAGCCGCACCCAGTCGGAGATACGCGCCCTCACCGCCGCCTATGCGAGCATGAGGTACTATCTCGACGGCAGAGTTGCGATGGTCGTTATCACAAACGACGACAAAAAGCGTCTCAATCTCCGCGAGGAGGACCTCGGCATAATCAGCCCGATAACAAGGGAGATAAGCGGAGTTATCGTCGGCATAACCATGAAGCAGAGCCGCGTCGATCCGACGAAGTTCAAGATCTCGGTGCGCAGTGAACCGGGCTTCCCGGCAAACGAGCTGTGCGCCGCCTTCGGAGGGGGAGGACACCCCTGCGCAGCTGGGGCTGAAATTCCCGCCGCAAACGCAAAGGTCGCCGCCGCGCTGATTCTGAAGCACATAGTGCCTTCCGGCGACGGACTTGCGGTAACAGACTGACGTTTATTATTATAAAACAGCAGCACATCTTTCCGGTTGCTCCGGCAGGATGTGCTGCTTTTCTGCTTATTGTTATCCTTCGGGGGTGAATGTGATGATCTTTCCCTCGATGCGGGTGATTCCGACTGTTTTCCGGTTTGGTTTGTCACCTGACGACAGCGAGTCCTGCTCCATGACTCCGAAACCGTATATTCCGCAGCGGACGATATTGTCGGGGCAGAAAAGGTTGAACATATGGGAGTCGTTTTTTCTCGGCTTTTCGTAGTACCGGATGCATTTTATCCTTGCAATTTTCCCGCCGGTGTAGTATAATACTCCGGTATGTGATCCGGAGGGACATAAAATGGTAACAGAACAAAAATCGCACCCTAAGCTGACAGCCGGAAGGGTGACGGAATTCATAAAGAACAACACGGTGCTTATAATCGCCTTCGCGGCGGCGGCAATTACGTCGGTTATCGTGCCGCCGGACGCGGAATATGCGGGATATTTCGATTTCCGGACGCTGACCTGCCTGTTCTGCACGCTTGCGGTGATATGCGCGCTGAAAAACATAAAGTTCTTTACGGTAACTGCGGAGAAGATAGTTTCCGCGACCGGGAACATAAGGCGGGCGGTCATTGCAATCGTCGTCATAACCTTTGTCGGGTCGATGCTGATAGCCAATGACATGGCGCTTCTGACGTTCCTGCCGCTCGGCTACCGGGTGCTTGAGTCGTCGGGGCAGAAAAAGTACATGATATTCACCTTCATAATGCAGAACATCGGCGCGAATCTCGGCGGGATGCTGACTCCGTTCGGAAATCCGCAGAATCTTTATCTTTACAACCGGTTCGGCATTCCGACGGGGGAATTCATGGGCATTATGGCGATCCCGTTTGCCGCGGCAACGGCGCTTATTATACTGTGCTGCTTTGTTTTCGTGAAAAGTGAGCCGATAACCGTGTCGGTGAAGAGCGGCAGAGCCCTTCCCGCCGGAAGGACGGCGCTTTATCTTGCGCTGTTCGCTTTCTCGATAGTGATAGTTTTCAGGGTCATTCCGTACTGGGTCGGGCTTATCGTGATACCGGCGGTTCTGATATTCGCCGACCGCAGCGCGCTTAGGTCGGTGGATTACTGCCTGCTTCTGACCTTTGCCTGCTTTTTTGTCTTTTCCGGAAATATGTCGCGGATAGAGCCGGTCAGCCGGTTTCTTTCGGCGGCGCTCGGCAAAGATCCGCTGATAGTCAGCATCCTGTCCTGTCAGGTGATAAGCAACGTTCCGTCGGCGATACTGCTCTCCGGCTTTACCGAAAACTACCGTGCCCTGCTTTACGGCGTCAACATCGGCGGGACGGGTACTCTTATAGCCTCGCTTGCCAGCCTTATCACATACCGTCAGTTCTGTGCCGAGGAGCCGGAAAAGAAGGGGAAATACCTCGCCGCCTTCACCGCGCTGAACGTCGGGTTTCTTGTGATAATGACCGCTGTCTGCGCCGCGGTGCTGAGGTTCGGCAAAGGCTGAAGCTTTGCGGTTGAATCTGAATAAAAAACCAGTGTACCTGCCGGTTGTAACGGAAAGCGCACTGGTTTTTTGTTATCTTAAATTGAAATCCGTTTTGCCCAAAGCGTTTCGGGCGGGTCAGACGTAATACGGGCTGCGTTGTTGACGAGGCGAATTCTGCCCACAGCGTCAGAGCCTGAAAAGCATCGGCTTCGCGGTTTTCCGTCAGAATCCCCGTGCGGCGGAAAAATATTGACAACCTGCGGCAGACTGTGCTATAATATATTCACAGTGATTACGTTATGAAGCCAGAAGGGTGTTTTTTATAATGAAGCGCATATCGATCCTTGCTCTTCCGCTGATCCTGACATCGTTCTTTACGGTTCTTGTGTCGAGGATGGTGATTTTTTTCATCCCCGATATAGCCGTGCTTTTCGGCGCCTCGCGGGAGGCTTTTCCGATGTGGAGAAGGTCGGTGGCTGATCTTAAGCTGACGATACCGATCCTTTCCGGAGTCATTGTCATGATGCTTATCTGCGGAATAAAATGCGGCACGCGATCCGGAAAGGTGCTGAAAGCGGTTCTTGTGGCTGCGGTGACGGTCGGATTCACGGCTCTTACGGTACTGACCGCAAAAATAAACGGGACCCCGATAGTTCCGCTTATCCGCTCGGCAATGTGACAGGTACGGACAGATGCAAAAAAACAGAGCTCCGACAGGCTCTTGCCGGACTCTGTTTTTACTTTCAATAAAAGGAAGGATGTTACGGAGCGTATCGCAGCCGTACCGAAAACCTCCTGCCTCTCACTGCAATGCAGTTTCCGGCAACAACCCGGAAAGCTCCGGACCGAAGCCCCGGATTTATAAGTCCCGTTATGCCGGAAGCCCCGGCGCGATACTCTTTTGCAATATATAACTTTATTTTTTCGGAAAACGGTACAGGATTTCCGAAAATTTTTTTATTTTTTTTCGGACGGCTTGGTTTTCGCGCGTTTTTTCAGCACAAAACGGTCAAATGCGAAAAATGCGGCTCCGAGAATTGCCGCTCCGACAGCCGATGCGGCGACCGTGAAACCCCATGACGAGCGGAAATCGGTCGGGATGGAGTACTTTGCGGCATAGTCCCGGGCAAGGGCATTGTTTTTCACGTCAAGCGTCAGGGCGGAACAGCCGTTGAAAACGTCAACGCCGATTTCCGTGACGGACGACGGGACGGTGAGGGCTTTCAGCAGAGTACACCCGTAGAAGGCGCAGTCGTCGATTTTCTTCAGCCCCTCGGAGAGGGTGACGTTCCTCAGCCCCGCGCAGTTTCTGAAGGCGGAAAAGCCGATGATCTCTGTATTTCCGGAAAACGTGACGTCGGTCAGGTTTCTGCAGTCGGCAAAGGCAAACTCTCCGACGGAGACGACCGAGCCGGGGATCTTCAGAGAGACGATTGCATCGTTTGAACGGCACGCCTGTGCGGCGATGTATTTTACCGGCATTCCGTCGATCTTTTCGGGAATGCTCATTGTGTTTCCGACGAAATTGAAGCCCTCGACGGTGACCTCGCCGTCCTTCACACTGTACTGGATTCCGCTGTCCGTTTCGCTTACCGCCCCTGCCGGAAGCATGAGACAGAGAAGCAGAAACAATACCGTAAGCGCCGCTTTTTTCATTTGTTTTCCCCCATACCGATCACCGCACACCGGACGGGTGTGCTTTTTCTGCATTTTAACACAATTATGTGCGGGTTGCAACAATATAATTGTAAATTATCCGTTCAGCCCTTAAAAAGCCCCTTCAACAATTATTATTCGCTGTCCGGTTCCGGCAATTTTTTTGCATTCCGGGAGTTATAATATAGGCAAACAGACAACCCCGGACGACCGGGACTGTTGCGGTTGTGAGGCGGTGAGACTATGAAGCAGACGCTTTACGGGGACGTGCTTTTCCTCGTGAATTTTTCGATGGATTTCCTGACCCTTTACATAACCGCCCTGATCCTTCACAGGAGCGTGAAAAAACGCCGCTTCGTGCTGTCTGCGGCGATCGGCGGGGTATACGGCGTTGCCGCCTGCTTCATGGGAGGGGCGCTTATCTTCCGCATCGCGGTGAATATCGCCGTGTCGGTTCTGATGTGCTGTATCGTTTTCGGGGAAAAGCCGCTTGCTCCGTGTGCGCTGTTCTACGGCACGGGGTGTCTGCTCGGCGGGGTCATGACTGCCGTTTTCGGTATGATCGACAGCATACCGGGGACGCGGACGGTGTTCGTTGACGGCGCGTACCGCACTGTGTCGGGAGACATTCCCGTCGGATGGTCGGCTGTCGTTGCGGCAGCTGCAGCGATTATTGCCGTGATCTGCGGAAGATATGCGGGACGGAAGCGAAAGACCCCGGAATACCGCGTCACCGTGACCTTCAGAGGACACAGCGCGGAGCTTACCGGCATATGCGACAGCGGAAATCTTCTCTCCGAGCCGATAACCGGGAGGCCGGTCATAATCGTGACCGGAGAAGCGCTTAAAGGCCTGCTCCCGGAGGAGGTTTATCTTTGGCTTCTCTCCGGTGACCCGCTTGACGTTGCCGGGCTGCCTGCGGAATACATAAGAGCGGTAAAGCTGATCCCGGCGGAGTCGGTCGGGGGCAGAAAACTGCTTGCAGGGCTTCTGCCGGACTCGGTTTCCGTCTCGGGAGAGGAAAAAAACGCGCTTGTCGCCGTCTGCCCGGATATTTCCGGATTCATGGGCTGTGACGCGCTGATACCCGCGGTGCTGTGCGGATGAAAAACAAAATACCGTCCGCTTTTCCGGACGGTCTGCATAAAAGAAAGGACAGATATGCCATGTCTGCAATATTCGATACCCTTAAAAACGCGCTTGCACGGCTTCTGCGCAAAAACGGAGGAGTTTTCTATATAAACGGGCCGGAGACACTCCCGCCGCCGCTTACGCACGAGGAGGAGAGCGACATAATCGGCAGGCTTGAGGGCGACGGTTCGCTCCGCTCGGTGCTTGTCGAGAGAAATCTGCGGCTTGTCGTATACATTGCGAAGAAGTTTGAGAACACGAATATCGGGATAGAGGATCTGATATCGATCGGGACGATAGGACTGATCAAGGCGATAAACACCTTCAGGGCGGACAGGAACATAAAGCTGGCGACCTATGCCTCCCGGTGCATAGAGAACGAAATTCTCATGTACATCCGCAAGACCGGAAGCCGCCGGTGCGAAATGTCGATAGACGAGCCCCTCAGCTCCGACTGGGACGGAAACGAGCTGCTTCTCTCCGACATTCTCGGCGGCGAGGAGGACACGGTGTACCGCGATATGGAGACAGAGGAGGACAGAAAGACCGTTGACCGCGCCGTTGCAGGCCTTCCTCCGCGCGAACAGACTATAATACGTCTGCGCTTCGGCATCGGGGGAGGGAAGGAGAGGACGCAGAAGGAGGTAGCGGATATGCTCGGCATCTCACAGTCGTACATATCCCGCCTTGAAAAGAAGATAATCGACCGGCTGAGAGAGGAAATTGCGGGAAAGGTCTGAAAAAGGCGGCGCCGTAAAGCCGGGACGCCGCCTGAATATCAGAAGTAGCCGTATTTCTTTCTTTTTGCGAAAATGAATGCCGTGGAGATCATCGAGGCGCAGACCTCCGCAACCGTTATCGAAAGCCAGATCCCGTCAACGCCGAAAAGCTCCGGCAGGATCAGCACAGAGAGCGACTGGCAGATCATGGTGCGGAGGAAGGATATCGCCGCCGACACCCCGCCGTTGCTGAGCGCAGTGAAGAAGGACGACGCGAAAATATTGTACCCCGCAAGCAGGAATGCCGGGGAAAACATCCGGAAGGCGTGCTTTGTGAGGTCGAAAAGCTCCCTGTCATATCCGACGAAGATCCCGGAAAAGACCCCGGAAAGGGCAAAGGCAAGTCCGAACATTGCAATTCCCGTTCCCGCCATCAGAAGGATGCTCTTTTTCAGCAGGCTCTTAAGCTCCGCCCGGTTTTCCGCGCCGAAGTGAAAGCCGACGATCGGCGCGCAGCCGATGGCGTAGCCGATATATATCGCGATGAACACGAACTGGACGTACATAAGCGTGCCGTATGCCGAAACGCCGTTTTCGCCGATGAATTTCAGCAGCTGGAAGTTATAGATCATGCTGACGACCGACGAGGAGATATTGCTCATAAGCTCCGACGAGCCGTTCGCGCAGGAGGCAAGGATCGGCCTTGCCTTAAGCTGTGTAAGCGTCAGGTGCAGGCGGCTGCCGTTGTCCTTTTTCAGGAAGAAAAACAGCGGGATCACCCCTCCGACGCACTGACTGATCCCGGTAGCGACCGCCGCCCCGGCGATGCCCCAGCCGAATACGCCGACAAACAGCCAGTCGAGGATCATGTTGGTCACTCCCGCCGCAACGGTCACCGCAAGCCCGAGCTTCGGCTTTTCGGCTGCTATGAGAAAGCTCTGGAAAACATTCTGGAGCATGAACGTGACGGTGAATCCGGTGACGATCCTGCCGTACAGTATGCAGTCGTCAAGCATTGCCGGCGTAGCTTTGAGAAGCAGTGAGACGGGACGCATGAGCGCGACCCCGGCAACCGACAGGACGGCTCCGAATACGACGGTGAAGCCGACCATTATCGAGAAGGTGCGGTTTGCCTCCTCCGGCTTGCCCTCGCCGAGCTGTTTGGCAACAAGCGCGGTGCCTCCCGTGCCGATCATGAAGCCCATGCCGCCCAATATCATTATGAACGGCATGACGAGGTTGATTGCGGCGAAGGCTATTTTTCCCGCATAATTCGAGACGAAAAAGCCGTCAACCACGCCGTATATCGACGTGAATAACATCATTATTACCGACGGCAGAACAAAGCGGAGCAGTTTTTTATATGTAAAGTGGTCGGAAAGACTGATTTTCATTGATTATCTCCTGTGTCGGTGCCGGAACGTGCCGCGCCCTTGTCCGCGTGCTCCGCGGAAGGCGGGAGACCGTTCCCCCCTCACGAAAAACTCAGCCCGCTGACCGGTGAGGGCGCGGCGGGACTGAACGATTATATACTTTTCCCCCGGTTTTGTCAAGCCGGTTCACGGAAATGTTACAAAACTGCTTATTTCAGGCAGATGTACTTCTCCGGAAGGTAGCTCCCGATGTTGTCGGACACAAATTTTATGAACTTCTTGGCAGCCATCGGGAGCATATCATAGTCCCGGTAGGCGATGCCGACCGTTCTTGTGACCGGAACGTCGGTGGGGACGGCTTTTATCCGGTAGGGCGCACGGTCAAGTATCATTGAGGGAAGGATGCTGACGCCTATGCCCTTTTCGACCATCGACAGTATCGTGTAATCGTCATGGATGCGGAAATTGATCCTTGCGGTAAGACCGGCTGCGGAAAATGCCCGGAGGACGGTGTTTATCCCGCCCTCATCGACGATAATGAGCGGCTCCTTTGCCATAAGCGCGAGCGGGACTGCTTCCATCTTCGCATACTGATGTCCCTCCGGGAGAACGGCGAGATAAACGTCCTTCACTATCGGGCGGTTGACAAGCCCCGACGATGCCTCCGGGTAGACAAATCCGAAATCGATTATCCCGCTGTTTATCCACTCCGGCAGGGTGGTGTTGTCTCCCTGTGACAGAACAAAATTTATCTTAGGATATATCCGGCTGAAATCGCTCATAAGACCGGGAAGCAGGTGCTGGGACATACTTGAGAAGGTGCCGATCCGTATCTCTCCGGAATCAAGGCCGTTTATCTCCCCGGCGCGGTCTGCCATCTCCCGGTAAGCGGCGGCGAATTTCCTGATGAGAGGGTACATCTGCTCTCCCTCGCGGGTAAGACGCACGCCGGAGCGGGTGCGAATCAGCAGGCGCAGAGAAAACTCGTTTTCAAGCGACCGTATCATCTGGCTGACCGCCGCCTGAGTGTACCCGAGAGCCTCTGCGGCGCGGGTGAAGCTGCCGTATTCGACTATTTTGCAAAATGCGGTGTAGCGGGTCATGGCTGACTCTCTTTCGGATGATTGTTTCCTTACCAGTATTTTCTGTCAAGCGAACGGAGCTGTATCGCCTCGGCTATGTGCTTTGCCTTTATCATGTCGGAGTCGTCAAGGTCGGCGACGGTTCTTGCGACGCGGAGAATGCGGTCGTAGCCTCTGCCGGAAAGTCCGAGACGCTCGAAGGCGTTCTTCAGCAGAGCCTGCGCGGCAGGTTCAAGGGTGCAGTATTTCCTTATCTGATGCGAGGTGAGCGCGGCATTTGAGAATACCGTGTCGCCCGATGCGGCATAGCGGTTGACGGCGCGGCGGCGGGCTTTCGTCACGCGGGCGCGGATGTCAGCCGACGTCTCGGACTGCCTTTCGTCGGAAAGCTCCTCAAACGACAGCGGCGGCACCTCTATCTGTATGTCGATGCGGTCAAGCAGAGGGCCGCTGATCCGCTGAAGATATTCCTTGATATCCGCCCTGCGGCAGGTGCATTTGCGCGTCGGATGCCCGAAATACCCGCAGCGGCAGGGATTCATCGCGCAGACAAGCATGAAGGAGCAGGGAAAGGTGACTCTCCCCGACGCGCGGATTATGGTTATCGAATGGTCCTCAAGCGGCTGGCGCAGGACCTCGGTCGAAGGCTTTGAAAACTCCGGAAGCTCATCAAGGAAAAGAACGCCGTTGTGCGCAAGCGAGATCTCGCCCGGCATGGGTATTGCACCGCCGCCGGCAAGCGCCACGGGGGAAAGCGTGTGGTGCGGCGACCTGAACGGTCTTGACGTGACAAGCGAGACGCCCTCCGGCAGTATCCCCGCGACCGAATGGAGCTTTGTCGTCCCGATCGCCTCTTCAAAGGAAAGCGGCGGCAGTATCGTCGGAATACGCTTTGCCAGCATACTTTTTCCGGTTCCCGGCGAGCCTATCATAAGAATATTGTGCCCGCCCGCCGCGGCTATCTCAAGCGCACGCTTTGCCTTGTCCTGTCCCCTGACGTCGGCGAAGTCAAGCTCAAAGCTGTTTATGCCGTTCTCGAACAGGCTCATGTCGAAAACTGTCGGTTCGATTCTTCTGTTTCCGGTAAGGTGGTCGATCATCTCCCGGACGTTTCTCACGCCGTAAACGGTGATGCCGTCGGCAACCGAGGCTTCTCCGGCATTTTCGTAAGGAACAAACACCTTCTTTTTCCCCGCCTCACGTGCGGCAAGGCACATGGAGAGCACTCCGCGCACGGCTCTTACGTCTCCCGAGAGGGAAAGCTCTCCGATGAAGCAGGTGTCGCTTATGTCGGCAGGCAGTCTTATCATCCCGCAGCAGCCGAGAATGCCGGTCATAATGGCAAGGTCATAGGCAGAGCCCTGTTTTTTCTTGTCGGCGGGTGCCATGTTGACGGTGATGTCCGCCTCCGGAAATTCGTACCCGCTGTTTTCTGCCGCCGCCTTGATGCGTTCTCTTGCCTCTTTCACGGCGGCATCGGGAAGTCCGACGACCTCAAACTTAGCCAGCCGGTTGGCACAGTTGCATTCAACCGTTACGGAAAATCCGTCAATGCCGTTTATCCCGGCGGAGTAGACTGTCTGAAGCATGGTGATGTCCTTTCTTGTTTTTCTCGACAGACGGAGGTGAGGGGCGCGCTGTCACTCGCCGAAGGGGAGCCTTTGATTGTTTATTCCGATTATATCATTTTGCCGCTTTTTTGTCAATGATTTTTTGACCCTGCCCAAGGGGGGCGGAGGATGAAGAAGGAAGGACATCCTTTTTCAGAAAATCCGTTTTCCGACAACGGCACCCGTCTCGGACTCATATCTTTTCCGGTACTGCTTCGGCGTGACGCCTTTGTACTTTTTAAAGGTTTTGACAAAATAGCTCAGATCGTTGAATCCGCAGGAAAAGCCCGCCTCGGTGACCGAGCAGCCGCTGACCCGAAGCATCCGGCAGGCACTGTCGATACGGTACATATTGAGATAATCAACAGGGCTGCGCTGGGTATATCTTTTAAAAAAGCCGCAGAAATATCCGGGGTTCATTCCGGCGATCTCTGCCAGCTTCTCAAGGGTAACGGTGTCGGCATAATTCTCTTCTATCCAGCAGAGAACCGCCTTCATTTTTGCGTCACCCGTAAAATGCCTGCAGACCGCCGTCTCTCCGGTCACGGCACCGTTGCGGTAAAGCAGACCGAAAACGGAATACAGGGCGCCGAGAGCCAGAAGGCGGTTGCCCTCCCGTTCGGTCTTCAGCGCATTGATGAGCTGTTCGACCTGTCCGGCAAGTTCCCCCTCACCGGCGGGAAAATAACGCCGGATCCCGGTATCACCCGCGTCGGAGATTCTTGTAATATCCTCCCGCCAACCGGAATTGCTTCTGCCCAGAAGCAGGGAAGGGTCAAATACCACACAGTGATACACACAGCTCTTCGGGATCCCGCCGTGAATCATTCCGCTGTTGATCAGAAGAACATCTCCCGCCGAGGCACAGTGTTCCTCTTCGCCGATACAAACGGAAAACTCCCCCTCCTCCACCCGGATGATCTCGAATTCCTTGTGCCAGTGAAAGGGCATGATATAGCGTGAATTGCCGCTGTCGATCCGATACAGCTCGATGGGAAAATCCGGTGTTCCCCGACTTTTGATCTCGTTTAACTCACTGTATTTCACAGCTGCTTTACCTCCGTGCGGCGAATTGTGCGTAAAACTGAATATCGTTATACTTTGCCCCTATTATACCACAAGTAAATCCCGAAAAGCAATAGTATAATTATAATAAGAAAGATTGCCGTTAACGATTATCCGGCTTTTTGCCGGCGGCAGCATCGCAGACCAAACCCTTTTTTGATTCGCCGGCGGGAAAAAACCTGATCTCTTCTCACCGGTCACTGAGAGAATTTTATTTCCAAGGAGGAAATCAGCTATGGCAGAAAACAGACTTATCGGCGGCAATCCCGTCATCGGAATCCGTCCCATTATCGACGGGAGGAGAGGACCTCTCGGAGTCCGGGAATCCCTTGAGGAGCAAACCATGTCGATGGCAAAAGCCGCAAAGTCCCTGTTTGAGAGCGAACTGCGCTGCTCAAACGGCGAACCGGTTAAGGTAATTATCTCCGATACCACTATCGGACGGGTTGCAGAGGCCGCCGCCTGTGCGGAACAGTTCAGAAAAGCAGGGGTGTCGATCACGCTCTCGGTCACTCCCTGCTGGTGCTACGGCTCCGAAACCATGGACATGGATCCCATGACCGTCAAGGGCGTCTGGGGCTTTAACGCCACCGAGCGTCCCGGTGCCGTTTATCTGGCATCGGTTCTTGCCACTCATGCCCAAAAGGGTCTCCCCGCCTTCGGCATCTACGGAAAAGACGTCCGGGACGCCGACGACAACACCATGCCGGACGATGTGAAGGAGAAGCTTCTGCGCTTCGCCCGCGCCGCTGTTGCCGCGGTTACCATGAGAGGCAGGTCATATCTGCAGATCGGCTCGATCTGCATGGGAATCGGCGGTTCCTCGATAAGCCCGGAATTTCTTGAGGAGTATCTCGGAATGCGCGTGGAGTCGGTGGATGAAGTTGAGATCATCCGCCGAATGTCTGAGGGTATCTACGACGAGGCGGAATTCCGGAAGGCATTGGCATGGACAAAGGCCAATTGCCCGGAGGGCTTCGACAAAAACCCCGAATTCGTCCGCAGGTCAGCCGGACAGAAGGAAAAAGACTGGGAATTCGTGGTCAAGATGGCTGTTATCATCAAGGACCTCATGAGCGGCAATCCCAATCTTCCCGCCGGATGTGAGGAAGAAAGGCTCGGCCACAATGCTCTGGCAGCAGGCTTCCAGGGACAGAGACAGTGGACGGATTTCTACCCCAACTGCGATTTCGGAGAGGCGATCCTCAACACCTCCTTCGACTGGGAAGGCGCCCGCGAGCCGTATATTCTTGCCACCGAGAACGACTGCCTCAACGGCATCTCGATGCTCTTTATGAAGCTCCTGACCGGCCGTGCCCAGATGTTTGCCGACGTACGCACCTGTTGGAGCGGCGATTCCGTCAGACGCGTCACGGGCTATGAGCCGGAGGGAAGGGCAAAGGAGGCCGACGGCTTTATCCATCTGATCAACTCCGGTGCCTGCTGCCTCGACGCCTGCGGAGAGGTGACCGACGAAGCCGGCAATCCCGTTATCAAGCCTTGGTACGATATGACGAAGGAGGACATTGACAGGGTTCTGAAGGCTGCGGAGTGGTGTGCCGCCGACAACGGATACTTCCGCGGCGGCGGGTTCTCCTCCCGTTTCCTTACAAGAGCCGAAATGCCCGCTACCATGATCCGTCTGAATCTTGTGAAGGGGCTTGGTCCGGTTATGCAGATTGCCGAGGGCTGGACGGTGAACCTTCCTGATGAGGTTTCCGAAATCCTGTGGAAGAGGACCGACTATACCTGGCCGTGTACCTGGTTCGCTCCCCGCTGCGACGGAAATGCCGGCAGTCCCTTTGCCTCCGCCTATGACGTTATGAACAACTGGGGAGCCAACCACGGCGCTATCTCCTACGGCCATATAGGTGCCGACGTGATTACTCTCTGCTCCATGCTCCGCATCCCGGTGTGTATGCACAATGTGCCCGAAGATCGGATATTCCGTCCCGCCGCATGGAACGCCTTCGGCATGGACAAAGAGGGACAGGATTACCGCGCCTGCGCTGCTTACGGTCCGATGTATAAATAAATAATACCGTCAACTGAAAAAAACACCCTCCCGCGGCAGAACGGAAATATATCCGTAAATGCCGCAGGAGGGTGTTTAACAGCCCGGTTCGTTGCCTGATTATTCTTTTCTGCCGCCGGTTTTTTTGTATTCCGGGGGCAGATCAAAAATCAGGTGGGCGTTTTCATGCTTCGGTAAGCCCGGACAAGCCGGCGGATTACTTCATAGCCTCTTCAACAGCAACCGCGCAGGCGACTGTCGCGCCGACCATCGGGTTGTTGCCCATTCCGATAAGACCCATCATTTCAACGTGAGCCGGAACGGAGGACGAGCCTGCGAACTGAGCGTCGCCGTGCATACGTCCCATAGAGTCGGTCAGACCGTAGGAAGCGGGGCCTGCCGCCATGTTGTCGGGGTGAAGGGTACGTCCCGTGCCGCCGCCGGAGGCAACGGAGAAGTACTTCTTGCCGTTCTCGTTAGCCCACTTCTTGTAGGTGCCGGCAACGAGATGCTGGAATCTGGTCGGGTTGGTGGAGTTTCCGGTGATGGAAACGTCAACGCCCTCGTGCTTCATGATGGCAACGCCCTCAAGGACGTCGTTTGCGCCGTAGCACTTGACCTTGGCCTTATCGCCGCTTGAATATGCCTTCTCGTAAACGATCCTGAGATCGTCATTGTAGAAGTCATACTCGGTGCAGACGTAGGTGAAGCCGTTGATTCTTGAGATAATGAATGCGGCATCCTTGCCGAGGCCGTTCAGGATAACGCGGAGCGGCTCTTTTCTGACCTTGTTTGCGGTTCTTGCGATACCGATAGCACCCTCTGCAGCCGCAAAGGACTCGTGACCTGCGAGGAAGCAGAAGCACTTTGTCTCCTCACGTAGAAGCATGGCGCCGAGGTTTCCGTGACCGAGACCGACCTTGCGGTTTGCGGCAACGGAGCCGGGGATGCAGAACGCCTGAAGCCCGATTCCGATAGCCTCTGCGGCGTCGGCAGCGTTTGTAAGCCCCTTCTTTATTGCGACTGCACAGCCGAGAGTGTATGCCCAGCCTGCGTTGTCGAATGCGATCGGCTGAACGCCCTTGACGATAGCGTCAACGTCGATGCCCTTTGCAAGGCAGATGCCGCGCGCGTCCTCAAGGTCCTTTATGCCGTATTCCTTCATGCAGGCTTCGATGCCCGCCATTCTTCTTTCTTTGCCTTCAAACTGTACGTTGTTTGACATTGTCGTTACCTCCTCACTCTGTTCTGGGGTCAATGAATCTGACGCCCTCGTCGTAACGGCCGTATGTCTTTACGTTGCTCTCGAAAGCCTCCTGATAGGACTTTCCTGCCTTGACGGCGCTGAGCATCTTTCCGACATGGACGAACTTGTAGCCGATGACCTCGTCGTTTGCGTCGAGTGCCATGTCGAGGATATATCCCTCTGCCATTTCAAGATAACGGACACCCTTCTTCTCGGTCGCGAACATTGTTCCGACCTGCGAACGCAGACCCTTTCCGAGGTCCTCGAGGGAAGCTCCGACCGGGAGTCCGCCCTCGGAGAATGCGGTCTGGGAGCGTCCGTAGACGATCTGGAGGAACAGCTCTCTCATTGCAACGTTGATGGCGTCGCAGACAAGGTCGGTATTGAGAGCCTCAAGAATGGTTTTCCCCTGAAGGATCTCGGCAGCCATAGCCGCAGAGTGGGTCATTCCGGAACATCCGATAGTCTCGACAAGAGCCTCTCTGATAATTCCGTCCTTGATGTTAAGTGTCAGCTTGCAGGCGCCCTGCTGAGGTGCGCACCAGCCGATTCCGTGGGTAAGGCCGCTTATATCCTTTATCTCGAACGCCTTTACCCATTTTCCCTCTTCGGGAATGGGGGCGGGTCCGTGTTTCGGGCCTTTTGCAACGGTGTACATATTCTCAACCTCGTGAGAAACCGCGTATGGACAATCGCTCATTTTATATCTCCTTTGAGTTTTATTTTCCGATTCATTATTATAACGCAATTCCGTCGGTAAATCAATGATTTTAATATTAATAATTCGGTTTTTTTTAAAATTTTGTCCGGGATAAGGGCAAATTCCGGCGCAAAATGCCGCCATAGCACCGGGGCGGCCGCATTTTCTCCCTTCCCCCTCACTTTTTTCTTTCTCCCCGCTTGTAAAACCCGGCGAGATGTGTTATAATACAGTTATACTGCAATAACTGTGCCCTGAGGCGGCATAAAAGCCCGACGACGGGACAGACGGAGGACAGATTTGATTATACAGCTTGACGAAGCAAAGCGCACGCTGAATGCGGCGAAGGAGCCGATCGCCGACCTGCGCAATGCACTGAGGATAGACGACCTCGAGCGTCAGATACAGGAGCTTGAGGCGAAAACGCTGATACCCGACTTCTGGTCGCAGCCCGATTCGGGAAAGATACTTCAGTCGATAAAGGACAAAAAGGCAACGGTCGAGGAGTACGGCGGACTCTGCACAAAGCTGGAGGACACGCTCCTGCTCTGCGACATGGGCATCGAGGAAAACGACGAAAGCGTCGTTGACGAGGTGCTGAAGGACGTGAAGGAGATAAGCGACACGGCTGACAGAATGCGCCTTGAGACGCTTCTCACCGGGGAATACGACAGAAACAACGCCATCCTTTCCTTCCACCCCGGAGCGGGCGGAACCGAGGCACAGGACTGGGCGCAGATGCTCTACCGTATGTACACAAGATGGGGAGAGAGCCACGGCTACAACGTGAAGCTGCTCGACTGGCTTGACGGCGACGAGGCGGGGCTGAAGAGTGCCACGGTCATGGTCGAGGGGCTTAATGCCTACGGCTTTCTGAAGAGCGAGAACGGAGTTCACCGGCTTGTCCGCATATCACCGTTCGATGCCTCCGGCAGACGTCACACGTCGTTTGCCTCGGTCGAGGTAATGCCGGAATTCACCGACCTCAACGACGATATCGAGATACGCGACGAGGACATCGAGGTCACCGCTCACCGCTCGTCCGGCGCAGGCGGTCAGCATATCAATAAGACCGACTCGGCGATAAGGATTCTGCACAAGCCCACCGGCATCGTCGTCGGCTGCCAGACCCAGCGCAGCCAGCTCCAGAACAGGGATTTCGCAATGAAAATGCTGAAATCCAAGCTGATGGAGATAAAACAGCGCGAAAATCTCCAGAAGATCGACGACATCAAGGGAGTAAAGACCGACATCGAGTGGGGCGCGCAGATAAGGTCATACGTTTTCATGCCCTACACCCTTGCAAAGGACACCCGCACCGGCTTTGAAAACACCGACATAAATTCCGTGATGAACGGCAACATTGACGGATTCATAAACGCATATCTGAAAATGAACAGCTCAAAGGCTGAATAACGGAGGGATAAAAATGCTGAAACAGACGAGATTCTATCTTGGACTAATGCTCACGGTACAGGCGGTCTGCTGCTTCTTTCTTGCGATCTGCTTCCTTTTCAAGGACAAAAAGAACACGGCGGGACCGTTCACCGTGCTGGGGCTTCTGAATGCCGTCGGCGGCGCGGTTCTTGTCTCCGAGAAGATAAGAGAGCGCTTTGACGATGACAGTATCATTGAGGCGATGAACGGCATCTGCGCCGAGGACGACGGGGAAAGACACGACATTCCGGTTGACGAAACGGCGGACGAGGCGGAATTCAACTGATAAGTAGTCCGCACTGACACTCACATTTTACGGAAAAACGGCTGCCGGAGCGATCCGGCAGCCGGATTTTGACCCCGGAGGAGGAAACAGAATGGCTTTTGACGCAGGCTTTACGAAAGCGATAATAAACGAGCTGTCGGCATCGGTCACGAACGCGCGGGTGGAGAAGATATTCCAGCCGTCAAAGGAATCGGTGCTTTTCGTGCTGAGGGGCGAAAGAAACGGAGCCGACCGCGGCGCGACAATGAAGCTGCTCATCGATGCGGGAAGCGCAAACCCGAGGATGTCGCTTGCCGACCCGGTTTTCGACAACCCGAAGGTTCCGCCGATGTTCTGCATGCTCCTGCGGAAGCACCTCGGCGGGGCAAGAATAACCTCGGTGCGCCAGATTGGCTTTGACCGCGCGGCGGAATTTGAATTCGAGGCGCGCGACGAGCTTGGGTATCTGACGAAAAAATATATTTACGCCGAGATAATGGGCAAATTTTCGAACCTTATCTTCTGCGACGCGGATAAAAAGATAATTTCAGCCGTCAGGACGAACGATATCACAAGCGGCAGCAAGCGCCCGGTCATTCCCGGTGCGCTCTACACCCCGCCGCCCGCTCAGGAGGGAAAACGCCTTCCGTTCGGCGTGACTGAAGAGAGCTTTGCAACGGAATTCCGCAACAGCGGACTTTCCGGAGCGAAATTCATAATGAACACCTTCAGCGGAATTTCGCCGCTTGTCGCGCGTGAGGCGGCTCTTTGTGCGGGAGAGAACGGGGAAAAGCTGTGGGCAGGCTTTTCGGAGCTTGTAAGACGGTTTGAGGAGTGCGATTTTGTCCCGGTCATGCTGAAAAAGCCGGACGGCACGCCGCTTGAGTATTCCTTCATGCCGATAAAGCAGTACGGCGATGCGGCGGAAATGACGGTCTGCGGATCGTTCAGCGGGCTTATCGAGGAATTCTTCGCCGCCCGTGCGCACGCCGAGCGCATCCGTCAGCGTGCCGCCGACATTCTTCGCCTTCTGACAAACGCCGAGACAAGGCTGACAAAGAAGATAGCGGCTCAGCAGGCTGACCTTGAGGCCTGCCGTGACAAGGAGAGCTTCCGCCTTTCCGGCGACCTTATAACCGCAAATATCTACCGTCTGAGCCGCGGCATGACCGAGGCAATGCTCCCCGACTGGTCGGACGGCGGACGGGAGGTGCGCGTGGAGCTTGACAGCCGCCTGACCCCGTCGCAGAATGCGCAGAGGTACTACAAAAGGTATGCCAAGTGCAAGTCCGCCGAGATCAATCTGAAAAAGCAGACGGAGATCGCCCGGGAAGAGCTTGATTACATAGCCACGGTGTCGGAATCGCTGACAAAAGCCGAGACCGAAAACGACCTTTCCGAGATTAGGAGGGAGCTTTACGAGTCGGGCTACGCATCGAAGATGAAGAACTATCATGCCGTGAAGATCCCCGCGCCGAAGCCGATGGAATTCGTGACCTCCGGCGGCTGCCGCGTCCTCTGCGGCAAGAACAATGCCCAGAACGACTGGCTTACAAACAGGCTGGCGGGGAAGAACGACATCTGGTTTCATGTGAAGGGGCTTCCCGGCTCTCACGTTGTGCTTCTCTGCGGCGGGGAAGAGCCGCCGGCATCTGACTTCACCGAAGCCGCAAACATTGCCGCCGTATACTCAAAGGCTCCGCGCGGTCAGAAGACCGAGGTCGATTACACCCGCGTGAAGAACATAAAAAAGCCGCCGGCATCAAAGCCCGGATACGTGACATTCTCCTCAAACTATTCCGCTGTCGTGACTCCCGACCCGGATGCGGCGGAAAGACTGAGAAAGCGAAGCTGAGACCCTGCCTGCGCTTTTTCTCCGGCGGGAGGGGCTGTCGGAAACCTCCGATGCTTCCGACAGCTCCTTCAGTCTGAAAAAACTTAAAAAAATCCGAAAAAAATCCGGAAAACCTATTGACAAATTCAGAAACGGGTAGTATTATATATGGTGGTTAGCGAGAGCTAACTTATTTGAATGCCATCGGTTAGTTGATGCTAATCACGAAACGGGGGATTTATAATGATGCCGCTTTCACTTGCAGAGCTTGACACGGAGAACACGATAAGGAAGATCGGCGGTTCTCCGGAGCTGAGAAAACACCTTGAAAACCTCGGATTTGTTGTCGGAGGCAATGTGACCGTTGTCGCAATGCTCGGCGGCAATGTAATTGTCAAGGTCAAGGAGGCAAGAGTTGCAATAAGCGAAGAAGCCGCGAGAAGAGTCATGATCTGACCTTCCCGGTTGAAAATAATCAAGGAGGAGCAGAGATGAAGACTCTGAGACAGGCAAAAATCGGAGAGACCGTGAAGATAGTGAAGCTCCACGGCGAAGGCGCGATAAAGCGCAGAATAATGGACATGGGACTGACGAAGGGCGTCGAGGTCTATGTAAGAAAGGTCGCCCCGCTCGGCGACCCGATTGAGATCACCGTGCGCGGATACGAGCTTTCTTTGAGAAAAGCCGATGCCGAAATGATTGAAGTGGAATAATCCGTAACGGTTATCGTTGCCCTTCCCGGAAACGGCGGGGAGGCAGGAGAGGAAAAGAAAATGAACATCAGAATTGCACTTGCCGGAAACCCCAACAGCGGCAAGACCACACTGTTCAACGCCCTGACGGGTTCCAACCAGTTTGTAGGAAACTGGCCGGGCGTTACGGTTGAGAAAAAAGAGGGCAGGCTGAAGAAGCACGAGGGCGTCATAGTCACCGACCTTCCCGGCATCTACTCGCTTTCGCCCTACACCCTTGAGGAGGTTGTCGCCCGTAACTATCTTATCGGCGAGCGCCCCGACGCGATACTCAATATCATCGACGGAACCAACCTTGAGAGAAACCTTTACCTTACCACCCAGCTCACGGAGCTCGGCATCCCGGTCGTCGTCGCGATAAACATGATGGACGTTGTCAGGAAAAACGGCGATATCATCAATACCGCGGAGCTTTCCCGCCAGCTCGGCTGCAGGGTCGTCGAGATCTCGGCTCTTAAGGAGACCGGCATCATGGAGGCTGCGGAGGCAGCCATCGACGCCGCAGAGAACGGAAAGACCATCCCCCAGCACACCTTCACCGGCTGCGTCGAGCACGCTCTTGCACATATCGAGGAAGCGGCTGTCCACGGACTTCCGGAGGAGCAGCAGAGGTGGTACGCCATCAAGATATTCGAGCGCGACGAAAAGGTCCTTGAAAAGCTGAACATCGAAAAGTCGGTGCTTGATCACATCGAGAGCGATATCAGGGCTGCCGAGACAGAGCTTGACGACGATTCCGAGTCGATCATCACAAACGAAAGATATATCTACATTGCCTCCGTCATCAAGGCGTGCTATAAAAAGAAGAACGTCGGAAAGCTCACCGCTTCCGATAAGATCGACCGCGTCGTTACGAACCGATGGCTCGGACTTCCGATATTCGCGGCAATCATGTTTCTTGTCTACTATCTGTCGATGGTCACCGTCGGTTCAATGGCTACCGACTGGGCAAACGACGGACTGTTCGGCGACGGCTGGCACCTCTTCGGCATCGGCTCCGCTGAATTTGAAGAGAAGAACGGAGAATACTCCGACGCTCTCAACGCAATAAACGCGTTCGTCACGGTCGATCCCGAAGCGGACGACTTCGAGCCCGGCTCCGCTCTTGATGCAATAAAGAGCTTCAAGCCCGCCGACGGCGAGAGCAAGGGAACCGTCACCGTTGAGGATGAGGAGACCCTTGAAAAGACCGATATGACCGTCTACTACGACAGGATTCCCGACAATCTTTCGAAGGAAGAGAAGGAAACCACAATCGGCGTCACGTACCTTGAGGCTGTTGAGTATTTTGAAAAGACCAACACCGGATTCTCCGCTCCCGATCCCGCCGATTACGGCGTGTGGGTGCCCGGTATCCCGGTGCTAATCGGAAACGCGCTCAGAGTTGACAGCGATAACCCCGTCTGCCCGGAGTGGCTCTCCGGACTTATCCTTGACGGTATCGTAGCCGGTGTCGGCGCAGTCCTCGGATTCGTTCCCCAGATGCTCGTCCTGTTCCTCCTCCTCGCATTCCTCGAGGCCTGCGGCTACATGGCGCGTATCGCATTCGTCCTTGACCGTATCTTCCGTAAGTTCGGCCTGTCCGGCAAGTCCTTCATACCGATGCTCATCGGCACCGGCTGC
>ERZ827512.1552-NODE-1552-length-21992-cov-6.849660_pt1 | contig 21992 bp, 22 predicted proteins | sample MGYA00519916_ERZ827512 | MGnify/ENA primary metagenome ERZ827512 (study PRJEB31778, sample SAMEA3449335) | human gut metagenome | biome: human gut; feature: human-associated habitat; material: faeces | place: United Kingdom | collected 2010/2012 ... | reverse complement strand
ATCTAAAAAAGAAGAAAGTTCGTAAAAAAACGAACTTTAGTCTAAAAATTTACGATTTTTTTAAAAAAAATACTTATTTTCTTGATTTTGAGGTGAAAAATATTAATTTAACATTAATAATTACTGTTGTATGTCTATATTTTTAAAGTAATAATTTATTTGTAAATGTTTTTCAAATAAATTGACAAAAAATTTAAATAGTATATAATTGAAAATAAGAGGTGATTAGCTATGATAGAGTATGCTAATGATTCGGTTATTAGGATGTTAAAACAGTATGAAATGCTTTCTAAAAGTTTGACATTAACTGGAGATTTAGAGCAAAAGCAAGATGTTTGCTATCAAATGACAAGAATTATTAAAAATGTTTTAGATATTACTAATAACATTTATGAAGAAAAATATACAAAAGTTGTTAATAGAAAAACTTATCTTATGGATGAGGAAAAAAATAGATTATTAGAGTTAGTAAATTTAATTAATGAGAGAAGAGCTTATGTTAATAATCAAGTTACTAGTAATGCTGATGTTACAGGAATTACTTTAGATTATGTTTCTGTTCTTGGTGAAGATAAACTGGATGAATATAAAGAAGAAGTAAAAATAATAGATAAATATAAAAATAATATAAGACTTAATAGTACTTTAAAAGATGAAGTTTCTAACTTGAATGTTAGTATAAAAAAAGCTAGTGATAAAGTAAATTCAAACAAAATGTTAAATAAGCAATTAGAGATTAGAATGAAAAAAATCTTAGATACTGCTTTTAAAAAGTTTTCTTTATACGAGTTAAAAGAACGCAAAAAAGAAATTGATTTAGCTTATACTGAACTTGGATATTCATTGGAAAAAGCTAAAGAAAATGCTAAAATTGCTAGAAAAGATTGCTCATCGGAGATTATTATTGAGTGTGATAATATGTTAGCATCTATTACTTTAGAGTATGAAAGATATAAAGAAAAAAAATTAATTCTTAGATTGATGGAAGTATATGATGAAGATGTAGATAGTTATGAAGAACTTTTAACTAAAAGAGAAGAAATTAATAATATTTTAACTGGTATTGTTAGCAGTGAACTATATTTAGAAGTTGGAGATGAATTAAATAAAGAATATGCAACAATAAAGTTAGAGCAACAAGATAAAGCTACTTTAAAAAGCTTAGAAGAAGAAAAAGAAAATAAATTAAGGACATTAGAAGAAATTAAACAAGAAAATTCTAGCGATCAATTTAAAGGGATTTTAGCTAATTTATTAGAAAATGAGAAAAAATATCAAGAGCAATTATTACTAGAGAAGAAAAAGCAAGAAGAAGAGAGAAAGAAAAAAGAATTAGAAGAAGAAAAGAAAAAACACCAAGAAATTCTTAGAAGGCAAAAAGCTTTAGAAGAAGAAAGAAAAAAAGAAATTGAAGAAAGAACTAAGCAACTTTTAGTTGAAAAAAAGAACCCTGTTTTATCTTCAACAAAAGATGATAAAGAACCTCAAACAAAATCAGAATACAATAGAACATTAAAAAATGTTGATAAAGTAATTGATAAAATAGAAGAAGATGCTTACCATTCAAAAGAATATTCAAAAGAAAAAGAAGCTTTTATGGATAGAACTTTAGAAAATAGTGAAAAAATAGAAAGAACAAGAAGTAGAATTTCTAAAACTCCTGATGTTTCTAAGGTAAATGTAAGACCAAGTGATGATATATTTTCTAGAAAATGGAAATCGCGTACAAAAGATGATGGTATTCCAGTAATTCAAAATAATCGTTTTGATAATAATTTTGTTTCAAATGTAAAAGAAACTGAAAAAAAAGATGTATTTCCTAAAGTGACTTTAGAAAAAAAAGATGATATTTTTCCTAAATTTCCTAGTTTAAATAATGAAGATTCATTCTTTGATGATTCAGAATTTAAAGATTTGAATAAATTTGTAGAAGATGATAAAGCTAAGAAGAATAGTTGGTTTTAGAATAAAAAGAGGTGATGATAATGCAAGATACTATAAATAGTAATAAGATAAAAGAGAATAAATATAAGATTTTAAGAATGAGTTTATTATTAGGAAATAATGATGATAAGGAAGATACTATAAATAATTTTGAAGATGCTTCAAGAGAAATAGATGCTATGAACGATGAAATTTATTTAAAAGAATTAGATGGAAAATTTTATGATACTTTAACATTGGAAGAAGAAGAAAAAAAATTAACTGTTTTAGTTGATTACATTGGTGGAAGAGTAGAACAAAGATTATCTTTACTTAGCGATTTTTCTAATGTAACTGGCTATGAACTTATGAATTTACCACCAATAAAATATTATGATAAATTAGATGAATATAAAAGTAGACTTAGCTTTATAAGAGAATATTTAAGCAACACAAAGAATATTAATTCTCTTTCTGGTCAGATAGATGAATTAGAAAATAAACTTAATGATGCATACGTTAACAAAGCAAAGTCAGAAGAACAAAATTTAAAGAATGAAAAAGAATTGTTGCGTAGGTTTGAAAATATAATAAAAAAGAGAGAAGAATTTAAAGATATTACAGTGGATAATGCGTCTTTAAAACTAAATGATATTATGACGCTTGTTGAGGATAGTAAAAAAAGTCTAGATATTTTTAATAAATCCTTTAATACTCTTGATCAAGCTGGTATAGATGGTGAGGAAGAAAAAGAGTATTTATCATATGTAAATGGTGCAAAAGAAGCTTACTATAATAATAAGGAAATAGAGTATTTAATTAAATTATATATAATATTAAATGGTGAAGAAACAGAGTATAGTAAGTTATTAGTAAAAAGAGATGCTGTTAATGAAATTATTTATGATAGAATAGAAATTAGAAAACAACTTGAAATAACTAATGATGATATATTAGAAAGTATCTATAATTTACTTGAAAGACAATATAATGATATTGTAAAACAAAAAGATAATATAGAAGATATAGAATATTTAAATGAACAAATTGAAAATAAAAGAAAAATTGTTAATGAGTTGGAGCAAGATAATCAAAAGGTAGAAATTTTGTCTTTATTAAAAGAATTTTGTATAATTGATACTTATGATAGTGAACCAATTACTGCTTCTGCTACTACTGATAAAGCTAGTGATATTGAGACTGTACCAAATGAAGTTACTAATAGTTCTAATATTTCTTTTGATAGCAATGTAGGATTAAATGATAATACTGAACTAAATAATACTAGTAATAATGATATAATCGATAATAACAATAATATTTTTGATAATAATATAGTAAGTGATAGTGTTACTTATCAAAATAATGATAGCAAAGATTTAACAACTAGTAATGCAATTGAAGGTACTACTGAACAAGTAGTTGCAAGTGATATTGATACAGAGGGTTATGCTGATAATCAAGTTGTAAGTGTTTATGATGCTAGCAAAATCAATTTAGAGGAAGCTATATTAAAATCTAATAATGTTATGAAAAGAGTTGGCGAGATGTTAGGGGTTAAGCCAAAAACAGAAACTAAAATTGAAGTAGAACCAAAGTCTGAAGAAAAACCAGCTGAAAAGGAAGAAGAAAAATTACCTTCTAAAAATTCTATAGATTTTTCTAACAATAAAAATGAAGAAAGTAATACTAGTCAGATAAATCCTTTATTTGATACTAATATTAGTAATAATAGCTCTCAAAATGATTTTAGTGCTGATCCAGAAGACTTCTTTGGGAATAATTTAGATAAAAATAATACGAGTGAAATAAATCATGATGAAGAAAATCCTTTATTTAATAATACTCTTGCTAATACTGATATAGATGAAGTTATGAATGGTAGTGTAAACATGCCAGATAATGATAATAATGATTTTTGGTCTTCTGGTGAAGAAAATCCAATTGATTTAAATAGCTTACCAGATATTCAACCAGCAAATGGTACAATTGATCCAAATAACTTCTTTGGAAGCAATAATAATAACCTATCTGATTTAAGCTTTCCAAGTTTAGATGATAATTTATCTAATAGTAGGGAGGGAGCATAGCATGAAGATAGAAGTAAATAAAATTATAACTTTAGGTAATAAAGAAAAATATTTAGTTGTAACAGGTGTTACACATAACAACAATAATTATTATTATATAGCTGAATGTAATGATAATGAAGATGATATAAAAGATAACTATAAAATAGTTAAAGAAGTATGCGAAGATGGTAGAACGTATATAAATGAAGTGGTTGGGGAGTCTAACTTAAAAACTGTTTTACCTTTATTTGTAAATAAAATTGTAAATATTAAGGAGTAATAAATATTATTTCTTTTTTTTGTGTTATACTTTATTAAGAAATGAGGGATAAAGATGAAGAAAGTTGTAGTGTTAGGTGGTGGTACTGGTTTATCAGTATTACTTAGTGGACTAAAACTATTTCCTATAGATATAACTGCAATTGTTTCAGTAGCAGATGATGGGGAATCTACAGGAAGATTAAGAGAAGAATTTAAAATACCTGCTGTAGGTGATTTAAGAAAAGTTTTAGTATCGTTATCAGAAGTTGAACCTATTGTTGAACAATTACTTCAATATAGATTTAATACTAATAGTGATTTAGATGGTCATGCATTTGGAAATTTACTTTTAACAGCTCTTTTTAATATTACAGGCAATTTAACAGATTCTTTAACAACAATTAGTAAAATCTTTAATATTAAAGGACGTATTTTACCATTTTCAGAAGATAATGCTATATTGGTAGCACATACAAAGGATGGTAGTACTATAGAAGGAGAAAGTCATATTACTAAGGCTTTCAGACAGATTGATTATATTGAATATAAAAATGAAGTAAAACCTACTAGAGAAGTTATTCAGGCATTGGATACAGCAGATTTGATAATTATAGGAATAGGTAGTTTATATACTAGTGTTATTCCAAATTTACTTAGTGATGAAGTTGTAAAAATTCTTAAAAATAGTAGTGCTAAAAAAATGTATATAAGTAATATTATGACTGAACATGGTGAGACAGATAATTATTCTGTTAGTGATTGTGTAAAACAGATAAATAGATATGCTAAAGGCAATTTTATTGATGTTGTAATTGCCAATAATGGTCAAGTTGGTGAAGAGATTCTTAAATTATATAATGAAGAAAACAGCCAACCAATTCCTTTAGATAAAGAAGAATTAGAGAAAATGAATGTGAAGGTAATAGAAGATAATTTAGTAAAAATAGTTAATAATCAAGTACGTCATGATAGCGTTAGAACAGCTCTTGATATCTTTACTTATATAAATAATAGCGGTGATGTATAATGAGCTTTTCAATGATTATCAAAGATGAAGTATCAAAAGTAGAAGAAAACAGAACAGAAAAATTAGCAGAATTATCAGCTATTTTAAGAAATAGTAGTATTATAAGTAAAAATTTACAAATAACAGTAGAAAATAATAGTGTTGCTAGAAGAATTTTTACTTTATTTAAAGATATATATGATATTATTCCAGTAATAACAGTCAGAAGAAGAAGTGGTCTTAATAATAATCTTATATATATATTGACAATTAATAATAATTATAAAGAAATATTAAGAGATTTATCTATTATTGATAGTAATAACTACCTTCTTCAAGTTCCACATAATTATATCATTGCAGATGATGATGATATAAGAGCTTACTTAAGAGGTGTTTTTATGACTAGTGGTAGTGTTAATGATCCAAAAACTAGTAGATATCATTTAGAAATTGTTGTAGATAGTGCAGAATATGCTACATTTATTAATAATATTCTTAATAATTTTAACTTGAATAGCAAAATTATTAGAAGAGAAAAAAATTATATGATATATATTAAGGAAGCTGAAAAAATAAGTGATTTTCTAAGAATTATTAAAGCTTATAGTGGGGTTATGTATTTTGAGGATATTAGAATATATAGGGATCATAAAAATATGACTAATAGATTAAATAACTGCGAACAAGCTAATATGGATAAAATCTTTTTAACAGCTAATAAACAACTTAAAGATGTAAAAATAATAGAAGATAATGGATTAATGGAAATGTTAGATTCAAAGTTAAGAGAAGCTGTTTCTTATAGAACTAAATATCCAGAAAGTTCTCTAGCAGAATTAGCTGATATTATGAGTAAGGAACTTGGCTATTCAATTAGTAAATCTGGTTTAAATCATAGATTTAGAAAGTTAAGAAATTTAGCTGAACAAATTAATAATAATTAGATGGAAGTGGTAGAATGAAGCAGGAAAATATGGTTAAATTTTTATTTAAAGTAGTAACAATTGTTGTTACGCTACTTCTTATAGTTTTTGTTTTATATGGCTTGCATTTAGGTATTTTTCAAGATAAAATGATTTTAGTAAATTATATGAAAAAATTTGGCTTTTTGGCACCTGGCTTTTTTATCTTTCTTCAATTATTTCAAGTGGTTTTTCCTGTAATACCAGGTGGAGCTAGTTGCTTTGCTGGAGTTTTGGCCTTTGGCCCATTATGGGGGTTTATCTATAATTATATTGGACTAGTTATTGGCTCGACAATTAGCTATTTATTATCTCGTAAATATGGTGTTAAGCTAGTTGGTAAGTTATTTAAAAAAGAAACAGTAGACAAATATTTAGGCTATATTCGAACTAATAAGTTTAATAAAATTTTTGCTCTTGGAATATTTTTACCAGGACTTCCTGATGATTTACTATGTTATGTAGCAGGACTTAGTGATATGAGTTTTCGCAAATTTATCTTAATAATCTTATTAGGAAAACCACTAGCACTTATTATGTATAGTCTATTTATAAAATTAATGTAGAGGGTGATGTAAATGGAATTTTTAATAGATGGCAAAAAAGTAAGACTTAATCCTTATAATATGCGATATTCTCCTTTGATAGGTGAAGGAACTAAAGCTCGTGTTTATTTAATAGGAGAAAAAGCTTACAAATTATATAAACCATTTTGTGATACTGAACTTATGACAAAGGAAAAAATAGACTATTTAAAAGAAATTCCTACTAAGAGAGTAATCCTTCCTGAAAGTCCTATTTTAGACAAAAAAAGAAGATTAAAAGGATATATTTCTAAATATGTTGTTGATTTTGGAATAGAAAAATTTATGCTAAAAGATATTGATATAACTTTAAAAGAACTAGAAAAATTATATGATGATTTCTTAACTTTAGGCGATTATAAGGTTTTAGTAAATGATGCAAGTTATGCTAATTCTGTATTTAATGATGGAATATATATTATAGATTGTGGAAGATTTGAAATAAATGACAGTATTTCTAGATTTAACAATATTCAAATGTTTAATGATTATATAATTGGCAGTCTTTTTACTACATATTGCCGAATTAATGGTATAAATTTTAGTAGAATAAAGCAAAAATATAGTGATATGTATAGCCAAATTGACTTAGTTAGCTATTTAGAAGATGATGTAGGAGAAGCAAAAAATTTAGATGAATATTTAAGAAGAAAATCTAGATAAATAAAGGAGAATAACATGAATTATAATAAAAGAGTTAATGATTTGACAGAAGTATTTGATAGCAGGTGGCATGCTAATCATAATGATAATGCTAAAAAAATAAAAGAACAACAAAAAGAATTTAATTTAAAAATGTTTGGAATTAGAGATAAAGAAGATGTTAGAAAAGAAATGAGAAAAGAGCATTCTGTTTCAGGACAAGTTACTAATTTACAAAAAAGAATGGATACTTTTCAAAGGTATAATAGAAATAATTTCAGGTGATTAAAATGGAAGATTTACATAAATACGAAAGGGAATTAAATAATCAAGGAATAACTATAATTGGTGGTGTAGACGAAGTAGGAAGAGGTCCTTTAATAGGTAGTGTTATTACTGCCTGCGTAGTGTTACCAAAAGATTTTTTATTAGATGGACTTACGGACTCTAAAAAACTATCAGAAAAGAAAAGAGATAAATTTTATGACATTATCATGAAAGAAGCTTTAGCTGTTGGAATAGGAGAATGTACAGAGAAAGAAATAGATAAATATAATATCTATGAAGCTACAAAAATTGCTATGAAAAGGGCTATTACAGAAGCTAATAAAAAAATTAAAATAGAGCATATCTTAATAGACGCTATGCCGCTTGATATAGATATTCCTACAACTTCTATAATTAAAGGAGATGCTAAGAGTATTTCTATAGCAGCAGCTTCTGTTATTGCAAAAGTAACTAGAGATAGAATGATGTATGAACTTGATAAAAAATATCCTATGTATGATTTAGCTCATAACAAAGGATATCCAACAAAAAAACATTTAGAAGCACTTGAAAAGTATGGTACTTGTAAGTATCATAGATTTAGTTATGGACCTGTTAAAAATTGTAAATTACATTTTGATTAATACATATTAAAAACTATCTTGGAAGCTAGAACTTTCTATATAGTCCAATTGCTTTTCCTAAGATAGTTACTTTTTTTAAAATTATTGGTAGCATTAAATCATTTTCAGGCTGAAGTCTGAAAAAGTTTTTTTCTTTATAGAATGTTTTTAAAGTTACTTCATTATCATCATTCATTGCTACAACTATTTCACCATTTTTTGCTGTATTTGTCTGCTCAACTATAACAATATCATTATTAAATATTCCTTTATTAATCATACTATCGCCACTAACTCTTAGTGTAAAAACATTTTTACCTATTGGTAGTAACTGTGCGGGAATAGGAAAATATTCATCTGGATTTTCAATTGCTTCTATAGGATTTCCAGCAGCAACTTTTCCTAATAAAGGCACATTTATTGTTTGTTCTGCAACTTTATCAAATTCATTTGGAGTCATAAGTTCTAACAATCTATTATTTTTCGGATTTCTTCTTAAATAACCTTTTTCAATTAAATTAGATAAATGAACATGAACTGTTGCAGGTGAGCTTAATCCAACTCCTTTACATATATCTCTAACAGAAGGACTATAGCCATTTCCAGCAATAAATTTTTTAATAAATATTAAAATATTATTTTGTTTTGTAGATAATTCTTTTGAATTTTTCATATTACACCTCTAATAAAAGTCTATCATATAAAAGAATTTGTGTCAAACAAATGTTTGTAGTTAATGTTATATACAAAAATTAGAAATTATGTTATCATATTATTGTGAGTGAGGTGATATGTCTATGAGTTTATCAAGAAATAAATCTAGAATTGTTGCGATGAGTGTTCTTTATCAATATTTTCTATATAAAAAAAATAAAATTGAATTTAATTTAGGGAGTGCTATAAATGATATGGAAGCTACTAGTGATGATTTTGCTAAAGAACTTATTGATGGTGTAATAGAAAAAGATGATTATTTAACGGAAATTGCTAATAAATATCTAAAAAATTGGGATGTTTCTAGATTAGGTTTAACTGATCAAGCAATATTAAAAATGGGAATATATGAACTTATTTTTACTTCAGTACCTAATAAAGTTTGTATAGATGAAGCTATTACTTTAGCTAATGATTATAGTGATTTGGCTGTTAGTAAAATGATAAATGGAGTGTTGGATAAAGTTTATCATGATGAATGTGGAGAAAGTGAAGATGCAAAATAATTATTTAACTATAACGCAACTTAACAAATATTTAAAGTATAAAATGGATTCTGATGTATACTTAAGGCAAGTTTATTTGAAAGGAGAAATTTCAAATTTTAAAGCCCATACAAGAGGACATTTTTATTTTACTCTAAAAGATGAGGGCAGCAGAATAAATGCCGTTATGTTTAAAAGTAGTGCTAGTAAAATTAACTTTAAACCTATTGATGGAATGAAGGTATTAGTATGTGGGAAGGTAACTGTATATGAAGCTAGTGGAGGTTATCAAATATATGTAGAAGAGATGCAAGAATCAGGTGTTGGAAATCTCTATGTTGCTTATGAACAATTAAAGAAAAAATTAGAACAAGAAGGATTATTTGCTAAAGAGAGAAAGAGAAAAATTAAGAAAATGCCTGTTACGATAGGAATTGTTACAGCTCCAACTGGAGCAGCTATTAGGGATATACTTACAACAATAAAAAGAAGATATCCGATAGTAAATACAATACTATTTCCAGCATTAGTTCAAGGTAAAGATGCAGCTTTAGATATTGCTAATAAGATAAATATGGCTCAAAAATATAATTTAGATACTCTAATAGTAGGACGTGGTGGTGGCTCTATTGAAGATTTATGGCCATTTAATGAAGAAGTAGTAGCTAGAGCTATATATAATTCCAAAATTCCTGTTATAAGTGCTGTTGGGCATGAAGTCGATTTTACTATAGCAGACTTTGTAGCAGATTTACGAGCACCTACACCAACTGCAGCAGCAGAGTTAGCAGTAGTTGATATTAATACAGTTAGTGATTACTTAACTAATGCTAAAAATAGAAGCTATAATGCTGTTTGTAATTTAATAGAAAAAAATAAAAAAGTATTAATTAACTTAAAAGAAAGTTATGTTCTAAAGAAACCTAGTAATATGTATGAAGTAAAGGAACAAAAATTAGATTTACTTATTGATAGAACAAATCAGATTATCAATAAAATAATAGAGATAAATAGAATAAATTTATTTAAGCTAAAAGAAAGTTATGTTCTAAATAATCCCAATATTTTATATTTGAACAAACAAGAAAATTTAAAAGTTATTACAGATAAGTTAAATAAAGAGATGGAAATTTTACTTACTAATGCTAAAACTAGATTATTTAAGTGTAGTGAGAATTATATTCTTAATAATCCAGAAGTTTTATATAAATTTAAAAGTCAAAAATTAGAGGGAATAATAAATAAATTAGAAGTATTAAATCCAATGAATACTTTAAAAAGAGGCTATGCAATAGTTAAACTAGATGATAAAGTAGTTAGTGATATTAGTAGAGTAAAGAATGATGATAAAATTGCAGTAGAACTTAGTGATGGTGTAGTAATTTCTAGAGTTTTGGAGGTGAATAGAAAAGATGGCTGATACAAAAAAAGAGAATACTTTTGAAGATAAAATAAAAAGATTAGAAACAATTGTTAGTGAGTTAGAGAGTGGTGAAGTAAATTTAGATGATGCTATAGATAAATATACAGAGGCTATGAAACTTTCTCGTGAGTGCTCATTAAAATTAAATGAAGTTAGTGATAAAGTAAATAAAATTCTTAAAGCAGATGGTGAACTTGAAGATTTTGAGGTTGAAGATAAGTAGTTGAGAGACTATTTATTTTTTTAATTTCTAAAATTTTTAAAGAAATTTTTCCAATTTAGGAGGATTTCTTAAATAAAAGTAGAATAATATAATTAAGGGGCTAATATTAATTGTGGGAAATTGTTGCATTTTTGTTAGGCACTTGACAATTATAATAGCTAGTAGTAGTATTTATGTACGACAACTATTAATGAAAGAGAGTGTATTATGAAAGATGTAAAAGTATTATATCAAATTAAAAGTCTAGAAAAAGCTATAATGAGATTTTTTATAAGAGATTTGGATGTTAAGAAACTAGATAATTGCTGTTTAATACCTCCTACACAAATGCAAATAATAGGATATATTTTAGAAAATAAAGATAAAAATATTTATCAAAAAGATTTAGAAAAGGTCCTTAATTTGACAAGAGCTACAGTATCTGGTGTTTTAGCTACGATGGAGAAGAATAATTTAATTGAAAGAGTTATAACTGAAGATGATGCTAGAGCTAAAAAAATAATATTAAATGCTAATGCTAGAGTAATATTTGATAAAAATAGAAAGAAATTAGAAAAAATCGAAAAGGTTGTTGTTAAAGATATATCTTCTAATGATTTAGAGGTTTTTTCAAGGGTACTAGAAAAAATGAAAAGTAATGTTGAAGATATGAATTTAGAATATAATAAGAGAGGAAGAGGTGTGTAATGTTAAAACTATTTAAGAATTTTACGAAAAAAGAGTGGGGACTTATGCTTGTATGTTTTGTTTTAATATTTGCTCAAGTATGGTTGGAATTAAAAATGCCTGATTATATGTCTGAAATTACCGTTTTAGTTCAAACTGAAGGTAGTAAAATGGCTGATATATTAAAAAATGGTGCATATATGCTTTTGTGTGCATTTGGTAGTTTAGTTGGTGCTGTAATAGTTGGGTATCTAGTTTCTGGTCTGTCAGCTACTTTTTCACTTCGTACAAGAAAACAATTATTCAATAAAGTAGAAGAAATGTCTATGCAAGAAATAAAACAATTTTCTACTAGTAGCTTGATTACTAGGACTACTAATGATATTACGCAAGTAGAAATGCTCATTGCTATGGGATTACAGCTTTTAATAAAAGCTCCAATTACTGCTATTTGGGCTGTATGTAAGATATTAAACAAAAGCTGGCAATGGAGTGCTATAACTGCTGTTGCTGTTGCTGTTTTAATGTCAGTTATTGGTGTACTTATTGTTTTAGTACTTCCTAAATTTAAGATAGTACAAAAATTAACAGATAAAATAAATAATGTTACTAGAGAAAATTTAACAGGAATTAGAGTTGTTAGAGCATTTAATGCTGAAAAATATCAAGAAGATAAATTCTCAGCCGTTAATAATGAACTTACAAATTTACAATTATTTAATCAAAAAGCTTTTGCGATTATGTCTCCTGTTATGTATTTAGTAATGTATTTTCTAACACTATCAATATATTTTGTAGGAGCTAGTTTAATTAAGGACTCAACTTTGGTTATGAAATTATCTTTATTTGGTGATATGGTAGTATTTTCTTCATATGCTATGCAGATAATTATGTCATTTTTAATGCTTGCTATGATTTTTATGATGTTACCACGTGCTAATGTATCAGCTAAACGTATAAATGAAGTATTAGATATAGATATTAGCATTAAAGATGGAACATTAGCTAAAAATAAAACAAAATTAAAAGGTGTTGTCGAATTTAAAAATGTTTCCTTTAAATATCCAGATGCTGAAGAATATTTACTTAAAGATATTAGTTTTAAAGCCAATAAAGGAGAAACAGTTGCTTTTATAGGTTCTACTGGTAGTGGTAAATCTACTTTAATTAATCTAGTTCCTAGATTTTATGATGCTACTAAAGGAGAAGTATTAGTAGATGGAGTTAATGTTAAGGAATACAAGCAAGAATTTTTACATAATAAACTTGGATATGTTCCTCAAAAAGCTGTTATGTTTAATGGTGATATTAATTTTAATGTTGGCTACGGAAACAACGGTCATGCTGGATTTGATAAGAAAAAAATAGAAAAGGCTGTTGAAGTCGCTCAAGCTTCTGAATTCATATCTAAGATGGATAATGGTCTTGAAACTCATATAGCTCAAGGTGGTACTAATGTTAGTGGTGGTCAAAAGCAAAGATTAGCTATTGCTAGGGCTATTGCTAGAGAACCAGAAATATATATTTTTGATGATTCTTTTTCTGCCCTAGATTATAAGACAGATTCAGTATTAAGACGTGAATTAAAAAAATATACTAAAGATGCTACTAGCTTGATAGTTGCTCAAAGAATAGGGACTATTATGAATGCTGATAAAATTCTAGTTCTTGATAATGGAGAATGTGTAGGCATAGGAACACATAAAGAATTATTAAAAACTTGTGATGTATATAAGCAAATAGCTTTATCACAATTGTCGAAGGAGGAATTAGAAAATGGATAATAAAGAAGAAGTTAAGACAACTAGACGTCATCGTGGTCCAGGAGGTTCTCAAGGCATGGGAGCAGCAGAGAAAGTTAAAGACTTTAAAGGTGCTATTAAACGTTTATTTCAAGAATTAAGTGGTTTTAGAAAATTAATTGCTCTTGCCTTAATACTTGCTATGTTGAGTTCTATTTTATCTATTTTAGCTCCAAATAAACTTTCTGATTTAACTGATAAAATATCTCACGGTCTAGTAATTAATACTAAAAATATGGAAAAGCTTAATAAAAATATTACTAATAGTTTAACTGAAGATAAATTAAAATCTTCATTATCTGATGTTTTACAGATTAATTTAACTCAAAAATCAATATCTCAAATTATGACATCTGATAAAATAGATGATTCTGAAAAACAAAAAATTAAAGAAATAATGACCTCATCTGGCGATACCATGTCTATGATGACTGGTTTAACAGAGTTGTCTGATAATGCTCTAGAAATTATATTACCTAAAACTACTACTGACGGAGTAGAAATATCAACAACAGATAAAAAAGAATTTTTAAGTGTTATATCAAAAATGAGCGATAAGAAAGCTAGTAAAACCCAAAGTATTAAAATTCCAGAAAGTATAGGTTCTGTCTTGATTGATAGTGTTACAATAGATGGTGTTAAAGTAACGGGTAGAGATCAAGCAAAGTTTTTAAATGCTATTGGTAGTGTAAATAGGAAATCTTCTACAAAGAAAATATATGCAAAATTAGATAAAATGCCTAAGAGTATTAGAAAAATAGTTGAGCCAGAGATGGATATGACTGCTATTAAAAATATTGCTATGTTCTTAGTTTGTCTATATTTATGTAGTGCATTATTTAATTATATTGAATCAATAGCAATGACAAGTGTTTCTAATAATTTTGCAAGAAAATTAAGAAATAAAATATCTACTAAAATTAATAAATTACCACTTAAATATTTTGATAGTCACGCTATTGGAGATATCCTATCAAGAGTTACTAATGATGTTGATACAATTGCTCAATCAATGAACCAATCTCTAGCTACTTTGGTTAGTTCCATAACTTTATTCTTAGGAACTATTATAATGATGTTTATAACTAACTGGATAATGGCTTTAACAGCAATATTATCAAGTTTAATAGGATTTGTTTTCATGTTCAAAGTTCTTGGAAAATCTCAAAAATATTTCGTTGCTCGTCAAACAGAATTAGGAAATTTAAATGGTCACATTGAAGAGATATATTCAGGCCTTAATGTTGTAAAGGCTTATAATGGAAAATATGATGCTGATAGAAAATTTGATGAATATAATGAAAAAGTTTTTATTGCTAATAGAAAAAGTCAATTTTTATCTGGCCTAATGATGCCAATGATGAACTTCATAGGTAACTTTGGTTATGTTTGTGTATGTATTGTTGGAGCATTACTTACTATGAATGATGTTATTACCTTTGGTGTTATAGTAGCATTTATGACTTATGTAAGATTGTTTACATCTCCACTTGCACAAATAGCACAGGCTATGACTAGTTTACAATCAACAGCAGCTGCTAGTGAAAGAGTATTTGACTTTATTGATGAAAAAGAGATGGATAATCAGGAGAATATAGTTAAACATCTAGAAAAAAATAATGTAAAAGGGAAGATTGAGTTTTCTAATGTTGTATTTAAATATGATGGTAATGACAAACCTACAATTAATAATTTCAGTGCTAAGGCAAAACCAGGTGAAAAAATTGCTATTGTCGGACCAACTGGTGCTGGAAAAACAACAATGGTTAATTTACTTATGAAATTTTATAATATAAATTCTGGTGATATTAAGATTGATGGTGTATCTATAAATGAATTAACTAGAGAAAATATTCACGATTTATTTACAATGGTACTTCAGGATACATGGTTATTTAATGGTACTATTAGAGAAAATATTGTTTACAATAGAGAAAATATTTCTGACGAGAAGGTTAGTGAAGTATGTAAAACAGTTGGACTTGATCATTTTATTAAAACGCTACCTGATGGCTATGATACTGTACTTTCTGATAATGATAGTGTATCAGCTGGTCAAAGACAGTTACTAACTATAGCTCGTGGTATGATAGAAGATTCACCATTTCTAATTTTAGATGAAGCTACTAGTAATGTTGATACTAGAACAGAAGAGTTGGTACAACAAGCAATGGATAAACTTACAGAAGGTAAAACTTCATTTATAATAGCACATAGATTATCTACAATAAAAAATGCTGATTTAATATTAGTAATGAAAGATGGAAACATTATTGAAACAGGTAAGCATGATGAGCTGATGAAAAAGAAAGGCTTTTATGCAGAACTTTACAATTCACAATTTGAATTATAGAAAGAAGGAAATATTTTTATGAATGTTATAATTACTATTGGAAGAGAATATGGTTCAGGTGGTAAATATATTGGAGAATTAGTTAGTAAAAAATTAGGTATTCCATTTTATGATAAGAATATTTTAACAAAGGCTTATGAAAAAAATAAATGTGATTACTCTAAATTAGAAGAAAATGATGAAAAAAATAAAAGTGAAATATTAAAAAATTTAGAAATGTTTAATATGAATAATTATAAGGATAACGGTATTTATTCTAGTGATGTTTATCAATCTATAATTAGTGATACAATTGTCGATATTGCTAATCATGGAGGTTGTGTTATATTAGGAAGAAATGCTAATAATATCTTAAAAGGTAAAAACAATGTTATAAACATTTTTATCTATTCTAATAACTTAGATTTTAAAATTAGAAGAAAGATGAAATTAAATGATGTAAGTTATGAAGAAGCTAAAAAACAATTAAAGATTATTGATAAACAAAGAAAAAAATATTATGAATCTATAAATAAAGGACATATTTGGGGGAGTATTAGAGATTATGATTATTGTATAGACTCTTCTTTACTTGGTGTAGATAAAACTGCTGATATGTTGGTTGATATTTATAATAATTTATTAAAAAAATAATAATAATTATATATAGGGAGGTTTTTATGTTTAAAAATAAAAAAAATGTATCAGAAGGAGAATATCAAAAAGCACTAGCTGATTTAACTTTATTAGAAAAAGATAAAGAGGCTATTAAAGTAATTTATCAAAATTATTTTAGTGAATGTCAAAATATATCAGATGATTATGCTATGAATATTGTTGTTTTCGTGAAAAGAGCTAATCAAGCTATTATTACAGATATTAATATTAAAAAGCTACAATTTCTAGAAGAATATCAGTCAAAATATTTTGAAGATAGTTCTTTTAAATATTTAGTTGATTTATGGCTGTCTGTCTATTTATTTAAGAAAAGCGATTCCAAAGAAGAACTTGAATACTTAAAACTATTAGATAGAGAAAAAGGTTTCTTAGATTTTAAGAGTTATGTTTTAGAAAAAATTGATGAACTAGAAGTCAATAATATGTTACTTACAGAAATTTATAATGTTTTAACTAGTGAGGAAAAATTATTAGAACAAAAGAGCATTTTTGAGAAAAAACATAAGAAATTGTTTAGAAAAAAGTAAAAATCATCTTAAAAGTATTGCAATAATATAATTTATATATTACAATTATATTGTTCTTTTTACTTGGTATTTTGTACCTCTTACATTATACTATGTAATTTGTGTAACTATAAAGAAGGAGGGATAACAATGGCTTTAAAGAAAGATGTTAAAACAAAAATAATTAAAGAATTTGCTAGAGATGAAAAAGATACAGGTTCTCCAGAAGTTCAAATAGCTGTTTTAACTGCTAGAATTAATGCTTTAACAGAGCACTTGAAAAATAATAAGCAAGATAAACATTCTAAGCGTGGTCTTTTAATGATGGTTGGTAAAAGAAGAAGTTTACTTAACTATTTAAAAGAAAATGATGTTAAGAAATATAGAGAAGTTGTTAGTAAATTAGGATTAAGAAAATAATAACTAATAATTATTGTGGACACTCAATTTTTTTAGAGTGTCTTTATTTTAGGAATATAGTATTTTAAATTTAAAGGAGTGAAATAATGGAGAAGAAGGTATTTGAATTAGATTTTGGAGGAAGAAAAATTTTTGTTGAAGTAGGAGAACTTGCAAAACAAGCAAATGGAGCTTGTCTTGTTAGATATAATGACACAGCTGTATTAACTGCAAGTGTTATGAGTAATAAAGCTATTGATGCTGACTTTTTTCCTCTTACAATAAATTATCAAGAAAAATTATACTCAGTTGGAAAAATACCAGGTGGCTTTATAAAAAGAGAAGGTAGACCTACCGATCAAGCTGTTTTAGCTGCTAGACTTATTGATAGACCTATTAGACCTTTATTTCCAGAAGGATTTAGAAATGAAGTGCAAGTTGTAAATACTGTCATGTCAGTCGATCAAGATTGTACTCCAGAAATGACAGCATTACTAGGCTCTTCAATTTCTTTAATGATTAGTAATATTCCATTTTCTGATCCTGTTGCAGGTGTTGTAGTAGGAAGAGTAGATGGCAATTTAATCATAAATCCAAGTGTTAGTGAACTTGAAAAAAGTGATATTAACTTATCTGTTGCTGGAACTAAAGATGCTATTAATATGGTAGAAGCAGGTGCTAGTGAAGTTAGTGAAAGTGATATGATTGATGCTCTAATGTTTGGGCATGAAGCTATAAAGAAATTAATAGAGTTTCAAGAAAAGATTGTGGATGAAGTTGGTGTTCCTAAAGCTGAGGTTACTCTAAAAAAAATAGATGAAAATTTAAGACAAGAAGTAATCGAATTTTCAAGAGAAAAAATGTTAGTTGCAATTCAAATCAAAGATAAATTAGAAAAATATGCTAAAATTGATGAAGTAAAAGAAGAAACTATTAAATATTTTACAGATAAATATAAAGATAGTGATATTAGTTCTTCTGTTTCAGCTGATGTTAAATCTATAGTTGATAAAATAGAAGGCGATGAAGTTAGAAATCTAATTATAAACGATCATATTAGACCTGATGGAAGAGCTATGGATGAGATTAGACCATTATCTGCTAGAATAGATTTATTAGCAAGAACTCATGGTTCAGCATTGTTTACAAGAGGACAAACTCAAGTGTTATCAACAACAACATTAGGAGCTCTAGGTGAACACCAAATTTTAGATGGCTTAGGGATTGAAGACGAAAAGAGATTTATGCATCATTATAATTTTCCATCTTTTTGTGTTGGAGAAGTTGGAAGATATGGGGCACCAGGTAGAAGAGAAATTGGTCATGGTGCTTTAGGAGAAAGAGCTTTATTACAAGTTATTCCTAGTGAAGAAGAATTTCCTTATACTATAAGAGTTGTTAGTGATGTCTTAGAAAGTAATGGCTCAAGTAGTCAAGCTTCTATTTGTGCAGGGTGTCTATCATTAATGGCAGCAGGTGTTCCAATCAAAGCTCCAGTTGCAGGTATTGCTATGGGACTTATTACCAAGGACGATAAATATACTATTTTAACAGATATTCAAGGATTAGAAGATCATATGGGGGATATGGATTTTAAAGTTGCTGGTACAAGAAATGGTATATGTGCTCTTCAAATGGATATAAAAATTAAAGGTGTTAGTAGACAAATATTAAAAGAAGCTTTAGAGCAAGCTAATAAAGCAAGAATGCAAATATTAGATGTTATGGAAGCATGTATTAAAGAACCAAGAAAAGAATTGTCTAAATATGCACCTAAGATAGAAACTATTCATATTAATCCAGACAAAATAAAAGATGTAATTGGTCGTGGCGGTGACATGATTACAAAAATTATATGTGAGGCATCTGGGGTTAAAACTGTTCAAGATAAGGATGCTGTCAAAGTTGATTTAGAAGATGATGGTCGTGTTATTGTATATCATAATGATAAAAGTATTATTGATAAGACTATTAAAATGATTCAAGATATTGCTAGAGAAGTAGAAATCGGCAAAGTTTATAAAGTTAAAGTTGTTTCAGTTCAAGAGTTTGGTTTGTTTGTTGAATTATGGCCTGGATGTGAAGGCTTAATTCACGTTTCACAGCTAGATATAAAAAGAGTTGGTAAGCCTAGTGATATTGCAAATGTTGGTGATGAATTACTAGCAATTGCAACAGGATATGATAAGAAAGGCAAGCTAAACTTATCTCGTAAAGAACTTTTAAAGAAAAATGTTAAGATAAATGAAGAAAAGAAATAGAAACGCTTGTAATTAATAGAAAATATGATATAATTTAGTACGTGGCAATTCGATGACTTATATTAGTTATGATTGATAAAACACATATATATCGAAAAGGAGATGAAGCAAATGGCAAAGAATTTAATTGAAAAAATTACTGAAAAACAACTTAATCCTAATGTTCCAGAATTTAGAGTTGGAGATACTGTAGTAGTTGGATGTAAAATCAAAGATTACAGAAATGGTAAGGAAGTAAACAGAGTACAAAACTTTAAAGGTATTGTTATTTCACGTAAGAATATGGGAATTTCTGAAACATTTACTGTAAGAGCAAATTATAGTGGAGTTGGTGTAGAAAAAACATTCCCTATTCATAGTCCTAATATTGATAGCATTGAAGTTGTTAAAAAAGGTAAAGTTAGACGTGCTAAGTTGTATTTCTTAAGAAGAAGAACTAAGAAGTATAACATTAAAGAAAGAGCTAACAAAGAAATTTTAAAAAAAGCAAATTAGTTTATATTAAAGAACCAAAGAATTAAATTTTGGTTCTTTTTTGATTAATATATTGTTTTATGAAAAATATTAACAAAAAATATCAAAAATTTTTAAAATAAAAAGGAAATTGCCATTAAAGGGAGAATAATATAATTATACGTAAATTTTTAGACTAAATTCCGTTTTTTGAAAGAATAATTTAAATATAAGACTTATTTCCGAAAAATATATAAAAAAACGGAAATAAGTCTGTAATTTTTTGAAAAGTGAACTAAATTATTGCATGACAAAAATACGGAGGTTATTTCCGTTTTTAAGACTTATTGCAGTTTTTTGTTTCCTTGCTTTTTATTTAATAGATAACAAATAAAGATAAACTTTATTTGTAAAGTTGATTATTTTTATAATTAATTTGTCAATGGTCAAGATGAACTCACTTACGTTCGCCATTGACAAATATCAAAATAATTTATCAAATATATCTTCATCAAAAACTTTAACAAATGCTTCTTTAGGTGTGTTACCATCTAATGAACGTAATGGTTTATTAAGTATTGTTTTATTAATATTTTTAATATCAGAACTTAAATATTTGTCTACAGATTTTCCTTTAGGAAAAAATAATCTTATTTGTTTATTCATATTTTCGACATTAGGCTTTTGATTTGATACATAAGGATCACAAAAAAATAATTTACATCTTTCTTCACCAGTTATTTTAGAAAAACATATACCGTCTATATCAGTAAAATTTGGATCTCTATCAGTTAAAATAACAGGGATTAGTTCTTTAAATGTCTCTATTCCGATTTTTTCTTCTAAATTGTCAAAAAACTCAACTACCTTTGTGGAATCTGGTTTATTTATTATATCTAATAAAGTGAATTGCAAATTTGGTAGAATAAATGTTAAAATATTCTTGTTATCAGTTTTTATAGCTCCAAGAAAATCTAGTTGCCAGACATAGATTCCTGGATTTTTATGCATAAAAGCTAGATAATCGAGATAAGTATGACCTGTTCTGTCAATTTTGTTATTTTCAGAATATTCATACTTTTTATTATGCTTTCTTTTTTTATAAGTAACTGCATAAGGTAAATCAACTCTTTTAGTAGTTAAATAACCTTTGTTAATATATCCGTATAAAGTAGAAACACATTTCTTAATAGTATCATTATTTTCAATTTTAATTTGATAGATAGATTTGTTATCATCAACACCATCTTTAATAATTTTATCTAGTTGTTGAAATTCTTCGGCATCCACATCTATACCACGTCTAGAATTGATTAAATTAATATTGGCTTTTTCTTGTGCCTTAGAAGCATCATATTTATATTTAGTATAAGGACAATTATTATATCTGTTTTTACAACCTGTACAAACATAAGGCCACCTTTGAGTCCTTTTACAATTATTTTTTAATCCAATAGAGACTTCGATTCTATTTCTTTTAACTTCTTTTGATACACTAGTTGGATCAACTAACAAACTTTCACCAATATCTTTCAATTTATATTCATGTGATATACCAGAGGAAATAGTCTTTCTTTGTTCAAAAGTTAAATGTTTCCAATTTTTCATTTTAAATACCTCCTTATAGCAAGGAAACATAAAATATATTATAACAAGACTTATTTCAGTTTTTTTTATAAAAACGGAATTCCAAATAAAAATTAACGA
>ERZ827512.1549-NODE-1549-length-22021-cov-2.614814_pt1 | contig 22021 bp, 10 predicted proteins | sample MGYA00519916_ERZ827512 | MGnify/ENA primary metagenome ERZ827512 (study PRJEB31778, sample SAMEA3449335) | human gut metagenome | biome: human gut; feature: human-associated habitat; material: faeces | place: United Kingdom | collected 2010/2012 ... | reverse complement strand
GGCAATAAATGATCCTGTATAACAAGTATTCCTTCTTTTGTGAGCACCATATTCCGTTGTAGGACAGATCCATCCACACATTGGTCATCCAACACAATTCGTCCATAAGAATCTCCCTCCCGCGTTTCTGCCATAGCTTCTTTTACTATGTTTGGATTAAACAATGTTCCTACTTTCTCGTGAATATATTCCTCACCCGGAAGAGAAACCTTATTATAGGCGCGTATCATAAAATCTAATACCGATTTCTTCGCTCCGCTTTTTGCCGTATGCTTCCAATCACAACCAATATACCGATAATCATTCAGACTAAAATCTGCGACTACATCCAGATTCACAAAACAGACATTCTTGTCCGGAAGAACAACTTTCACAGCTTTTCCTTCTTTACCCAAGTCAACCAAAGTCACGTTTTTACTCCAGTTCTCTAACGTGCTACAGTCATGCAACAACCTGTTTCCTGCCTTTCCAATCAACCGGACATTCTTAATATAAATCTCTTCACCCGGTTCTCCCTGAAAGCGGAATGTCATCTTTCTCATCCCCCGCATTGCAGTATCACCGGAAATCTCCGTAGACTGACTGAAATCAACACAATCTGTAAACCAGCTATTAGTGAACAACCGGCTGCCCTTCTCATCAAACGGGAATCCACTCCCGTTCTCTTTCATCAGAACGACAGTATTGCCATGACGCACATCGGTAGCATGCCTCTGTACACCATGAAACAGAGGGTTATCATCCACTTCAAAGTAATTAATCGTACCACGCAGATTTGGATGCTGATGAGTGCCGGATGCATACAAGTCACTCATTATAAACGGGGTTCCCGCTTCAGAAGAGGCTCGCAATAGCAGCTGGTCGGGTATATCCGTTTTTCCGATTTGTACGGGTGGTGACCAGAGAAGTACGAACAGGAGAATCTGATTTTTCAAAAAAGGTAGGCAACAGGGCTACCTCTGCAAGAGCAGCCCAATCACAGGCCTGCCGAAGATTCCATCCCGGTTTGAAGTACTTAATATCTAAATTAGGGTATCCGATAGTAAATAACTTCCAGGCAGCTTTTCGAAAAGAAGCATCACCGGTCAGGCGTGCCATCTTTTCAAATACCAGTATCCAGTTGTTATAGGCAAAGAAATAATCATCTCCATATTCGGGCATATAACCGCTGGGAGCCTGTTGGTCACGATAGCGTTCGAACCACCGTCTTATTTCCGGAGTCTTCAACAACGCCACTTTATCACTCTCAATGGCAATATTGATGATGTCATTCAGCCTAAAACCTATAAGTGCAAGAAGCACCGTGTAAAAGCTCATTTAAATTTTCATCTACGTCTTTATTACGATACCAAAAGTGCCACATCTTATCAACATACTCTTTCCAATGGGAAACGCCCGGAGCATCGGGGAACAAATTACACATCCGTACAAACCCCAATGCACGTTCCTGTCCCTGATTATTATCAATTACAAAATCAGGATCAAAGTGAAGATCGGCAAAACGAATCATCACTTCATCAGCTCCCATTGGCAGACGGTCATTGTCCTGCAATATTTCATAGGCCAGCGCCAAGTTCTGCAATGCAAAGAAATCATCCTTGCCGTGCATCAGTTTCTCATTTTTCTTCCATTCACGAATGGCATTCCCAAACACCTGCTCTGACATATCCAGGTAACGCTTCTCGTGCGTTGCCTTATAGAAAACAGCAGATGCCGACATCAGATTAGTCACCCAACGGACATTTTTAGCCCTTATTTCTTTTACGATCCGTTCCTCACTGTATTTCTGCGTCAGCAAATCAAAAGCTGCAGAAGCCTTAGGGAGAAAATCCGCCCGGCATAACTCCTGTGCATAAACATTACATACCAGCAATAATCCGATAAGCAAAAAACAAGATTTCAGTTTCATAGCCTTCATAGCCGATCTATTAATTATTCACGAATTTATAAACTCTCCATTCCGAAAGACCGCACACAGCAAAGATGTCCGTGCAGCAAAGAATAGATTAAAACTATTCTAACTGTAAGTTTTCTGTTCCTGTTGCCGTATGGAATTGCACACTATTACTACCCGCCTTTTGTTGCATATAATCACTTTTGGATATGTATTCAGTATTTAAATCCACAGCCTTGCCGTTGACCTTATATTGTCCGTTATATGACATTTCCGGTGAAAAGAAAGTCAGCTCCAATACATCCCCTTGAATATTGGTGTAAGATATGGACGGGGTATCACTCGTTTCATAGTCAGCAGAAAGCTGAAGTTTTACTTTTGCAGCAATGTCACCGGCAAACTTTTTCAATTCAGCATCCATATCACCTTGAGCATCTTTGTATCGTTCAGTAATCTCTGTTGTTTCCAACACCCAAGAGCCCCTACGGCGGTTAACATCTTTAAGCGTCAGTATATGGTGATCTTTGATACCATACTTATTATCTTGCAAGCCGAAATCCCAGTCTTCAGGAGTAGCAAAGGCAAACATCATCGAACCGGTATGGCATAACACCCACCGCATACCATTAATTTCTCTAATCATTTTCGTTTTAATCCCTTTACGAGTGAAAGGCACATACATCTGATAGAACTTAGGTTGGTCCATATAATCCTCCGCCACATTATACACCCCGATAGCACTTCTTTCATACCCTAACACCCTGTGATAAGGATTTTCCCCATATCCCGGTTTATTTGATACCGTCTGATAGCTTTGCGGACGTTCGGGATTATCATGGCACACACTGAATACGGAGGCTTCAGACAGATCAGACTGCCACACCAAATGCAGATTTTTAGTTTCCTTAAAAGCATAAGTATACTGGAAACCTTTCAACTTATTAGAAAAAGCCTCTATCGTTTGTGTGGATAAGCCATAGTTTTTACTTTGATACGTATATCTGCAACAGAAATGATCGTCGTTTATACGCAAAGCCTCAAAATGATAGGGGTATTGCTTACCGGCATTGAGCGACTGAAGGTAAGGGAGAGGTTTGACATTACGTTGGTAAGCCATCCAGAAATTGAAACAGGCAAAATTATCTTTACCGGCATCCAAACGAATCTTACGCTCATTCTGTCCTCCGTAAAACAGCCAGGCCAACTGCCCAATCTGCACGTCTACACTCAAATTTCCGGTACATAAATTCGCCCAGCCTTTACAACGGGAAGGATTGGCACAATAAAGTCCCTGATTCCAAGGTAACAGCAGCTGTGCCACCATGTGTTGATAAATCGTCGCAGCGGTTTTTCGAATTTCTTCATCCCGGCTAAATTCTGCAAGCATCCTCACATACTGAAGATTTATTCCCAAATAAGTAAAAGCGTCGGCTTCAGGGCAGTTGTCTGTGAAGAAAGATTTCAAGGTTTTCAGTATTCTGCCATGCAAATAGCTTTTTAGCTGGGAAGAAGTTTGCCCGTCCGCATCCACAAAATCAGACCATTCTTCAGCACAAAGGAAACCACTTGCCTGTCGCATCATCCTCATATTCAGCGTACCTTTATCAGTTGCATACTTCCCTAATTTCATGAAATCCTTTATCTTCTTCTGCAACTGTTCCGACATCCGGGTCTTCGTAAGCATATATCCATGCATAGTAGCATGCACAAAGAACTCCAAATCGGAATCTGAATGATAAACCTCATCGATATGTTCCAACTGATATTGATAGATTTCAATCAGTTTGGCCGTTGCTTCCGCCGTTTCATGATTACTCCACAATCTGGCATAATAGAACGGAGCCAGATACTTGATACTGTAACCTTTACCCGGAGACACCCGGAGCATACAGTCGATAAGCGACTTTCCCCTTTCTTCATAAGTAGTCCCCCGCATAAAAGGACCAGCCTCTTCTACCTGCCCTTCCTCCGGAGTTGAAGGCAAAGGCTGATTACTGTTTTCCCTGGCATCGCTATCATTACAAGCCGAAGTGCAGAAGAACAACAACAGAGAGAGAACTATATATTGAAAAACTTTCGGTTTCATCTATTCTTTTATTATCAGGTTAATTAATATGTATACTAACAGGATGATTTAAATAATCGGCATACGTATCGACCAGACGAATAAATTCCTCACGTTTAGAGAAATCATCCACTCCTAGTTCCCAGCCGGCATACACCTGATAACGATATCCATTATTACCCGGTTTCAGTTTGGCACACCATGTTTTAAGAATTCCGTTTCCTTCATCGGGTGCATGGAACGTTTCCACTAATTGATCCTTAGGGATTAGCAATGCCATACCCAATTCGTAATCCTTATTCACCGTCTGTTTATCATGTGTAATCATGGAAACCCATTTTCCTGCATACTGCTTCTCTACAAATTCCTTCGTATTGTTATTGGCAACAAGTCCTGTTACCAATACCGCATTCTCCGGAAGCGGCGAAGTACGTATTTCTTCCTCATATCCGTTTTTACCTGCCCAGATAGTGACCGTTTCATGAACATCGACTTTTGTTCCCAACACATCCCATCTCGTAAAATCCAACCGGAAGACGGAACGTACAGGTCCTTCCGCTATCACCTCAAAATGAGAAGAATCAATGATGTCCACTGTATCTTTTTGCTCCACTCCCATCCGCAACAGCGTATCCTGCAACTGGATAGCAATTCCTCCCAGTCCGAAAGAATTCGCCACACTTAAAATATCACATCCCCATTCTCTCAACACCTGATAGGTATTGTCAGGATATCCATCTGCACGGAGACCTACCGTATCAAGTACCATTTCAGAAACTCTCTTACCAAATAAATCGCGACAGTTCCTACCGTCAAAATAATGGCGGAATCCCACTTTGTCATTCTCCCATGCCGGTCCATCCATCTGATAAGGATAATTGACCGAACGGGGCAGATTCTGCTTTCCATGCGTATCGGAGGATAATTCTTCCACCTGTCCCGGAGAAGTCATCTTCCCATAGCGGATATTGGTACGTCGTTCAAAAACCGGATAATCGGCAGCCGACATCCAGTCCAGCAACAGCTCTACCGTTTCATGACCGCCCAAGGTATATACAAAAGCCAGCTCATCCCATAAACCATCCTGATCCATATCGTCCACCTGACAAGGAATATATGTTCCATCCGCTTTCTTCACCACAGGAAGTAATTCGTCTCCAACTGCCCTCAACTCCATACGCGAAAGTCTGAAGCTTTCATCCACACGCTCTTCATTTATAGGATTCTTCAACACAATAGAGGTAGAGGGCTTCTCCTTGCAAGAAGAAAGAACGAACACCAACGCCCATAAAAAATATATTATTCTCATTTTATTTCTGTTATTTTAGCCCCTACCGGGCATTTTAACCGGACATAAACCGGCACGTTATTAATCAGGATAATACTTCTCCGGCGACATATTCGCAGACATATATGGAGGCATCCAGAAAGCTGATTGACGTTTGAACTTCAATGTAACAGCCGGATACCAATTCTTCCACGAAGCGGGATCTGTATTTTCAACAGGCGACAAGGCTCCTTCGCCATTTCCGTTGACAGAGGCCACTGCATATTCATACACCTTCAAACCGTGCCTGTCCTGCAAGCGATTATCCAATGAACCGGGCATTGCAAATGCCTTACAAACTCCTGCTGCTGTCTTATCAACAAAACAATTTGCTTTGCCTTCATATATCAGACGAAATTCCTGTTCCCCCTTTACTCTCCGATACAAACGGTATTTCTGTACTCCGAGCACTTTTCCCCATGATATTTCCACCTGGTTATCATCCAGTTTCATCCAGATTCCTTCCGGATAATGAGGAGCCTCACCGGTAACATAAACCGGATATTCCTTAGCGGATGAAGCTGCTCTTTTGCCATTCATAGCAACAGCACGGATATGTATTTTATCTTTATATCCATCTTTAGACAGCTTATAAGGAGAATGAAGAGTTGTCGTCACTGTTTCCCAATGTTTTCCACCATCCACAGAAACTTCCAGCCGGACGCTCTTCAACCGGTTCGGATTCTGCCAGTAAATCAAGAAATGATTCTTCTCATATTCCACATCTGTGATTTCAGCAGGCAATGGCATTGCTTTTCCGGCTGTGTATTCCAGACTATGTTGTCCCGCCGGAAGGGTTAGCACTGCCTGACCGGCTTTCACACGGACAGGTTGAGCCACTCCATCTATATAAAAAGTCCCTTTGGGCGTCACTCCGGTAAGAGTGACCTTTGTTACTTTCAGAGCCTTAAACGTACCGAATAAAGTTTCGTCAACGGCACGAGTCAAAGCAATCGCTACCTCATCCCCGGCTTCCATCGACAGACCTAACCCGTCTGCAGCAATCTTAGTACCTCGAATCAAAGCCAACTGCAGACTGCCGTCTTTCATCCGTCGAATGACTCCTGCTTTGCCTTCAAAATCTTCCTGTTCCGTAAGATATTCCAAGGTTTTTCCTGCACGAAATACCAAATCCTCACTTTGGGGAGCACGAATACCGATGACTCCTTCAGGATAAGCCCCTTCCTTTGCCGGAATAAAATCAGCTACCTCTTCAGTTCCCAATAAAGGAATATTTTTCAATTTTCCACGCAACGGAACCACTTCTCCCTTTTTATGCGAAACCAACGTAAGCAGCGAACCAAACGCATCCCGATAGAAGCCTCTGGAAGTAGCAGTTTCTGCCATAGTCCAATGGTCATCACGTGCTTTTTTAGATAGGAAAGTAATTTGGGGATATTCAAATCCTTTCCCGGTGAACCAGGAAAAACGATGTGCCGCTCTCCAATTAGTTCCTGTTTCATCAAAAATCAAGTAGTAGTCCGTACCTACCAGCAAAATGCTACGCGACTGATATTCAGGCCAACTATATAAATCTTTTCCGGTGGCAGGCAGTAACTCCGCAAACTGTGCGACACCCAAGTCATACAAGGGAGCAGTCAACTCATTCATGCCGATGGTACGGAATTCCCCGTTCTTCATGACACCGAAGTTAGTGACACCATCCAGATTATTGGTGATGTGATCTCCGGTATTCTCATTCTCATGCCCTGTAAAAATCTGTCCCTGCGCATAAAAGTAAATACCACCGGAATTTCCCTGTGCCTGATTTCCCCAACGATAATTGGGTCCCTTGTCCACCTGCTCCAAATGGATGGATAATTCTTCCGGCGTATCGACTCCCGCACGAAGCACAATGCCGTGTCCCACGTATTTACAGCTTTTCAGATGAGGATTTGTACCCCGGTTATCTACTGTATGAATTCGCTTATACACTTCAGCCCAGTCAGAGTCTTTCGGTTTATGCTCTAACTCTTTGCCAAATGTTCCTGCCCAGAATATATTCTCTGCTACTATCGGATCATAATTAAACAACCATTCACCCAATTCGAACAATGAACTGGGACGATCTACGGTTGTTCCCCCACCATGCGCACCATGAGCGGGATATTGACGGGTGAAAGATTTTTCATCCAAGGCATCTCCCGGCCTCCATCCTTCCGGATAGCCCGGCTGTGCTCCTTCTACATTTCTATAATTATACACGGGAGCGGTCAGCATATCCACCAGCCATTTTCCCCTCTCCACCATATACGAACTGGCAAAACGGTTTTTCCCGTCATATAATTCACCTGCAATGTTGGAATGCCCTGTCGGACGAAGATAAGCCCAATTATAAACACCCAGGCTTTCTACCCAACGTCCGCCTTTACCTTCGAAAGTCCTTACTTCGGGACGTGTATAAAACACTCCGTATATCTCCAGACATTTCTCGAAAAAGTCCCCCCATTCTTTTGCCATCGGATGCTCCGGAAACAAATAGGCTGTCTGCATCGGGACACACCAACCATCAGCGGCCATATTAGCGGTACCTGCCAATGAATTCCGGATGGCATTCATCTCTTCAAGCATATTCACGTAGCCTCCGAGAATAAACAAAGCGTTCACTGTTTTCCGTTGCTTTTCCGTCAAACTCCGGGCATGAAACAAGTATCCTTCTACCAACTTGGAATATACCGGACGATGTTCTATCGAATGAATCCCCGGATAAAAATTCAGTCCCATCGGATAATAAGCAAAAGCGGACGAAATCATATTCTGATAGAAACTTTCCGCTGTCTGTCCGGTATGATCCTTTGTAAACAGGTTCTCCGGTTGTTTTTTGTCATTAGCATATTCAAGTTCCCAATCTTTTATCCTATCCAGGCTTAAAGAAGCATATTGCTGATGAAGCATCTGTGTATACCGATACGACAAAAACTCTGATTTATGCGCGCCTCCGGCTTTGGCTATCTCATCGATACGTTTATTAAAACCGGCCACTGCTTTCCGTCCCTGTTCTTCGGAGAAAAAGGCGATTGCCGTAGAACGGCTTCCATCGACAAGCGGATATTTAAAGTATAGTTTGTTATCATCATACCGGAAATAAATACTCAAATCAGGAGTAGGCTGCCAGATACCATACTGCCGGTCATCCCACTTTTGATGATCGTAAACAAAGACGCCCAATTCATCCGCATTCTTTCCCTCTTCCCAAAAAGACATGACAGGAGGCTGTTCCCTGACCGAATTTCCACCAAACGGGGAAATGCGGAAGATCATCTCTTTAGAAGGGTCTTCGATCCATCCCATTCCTGTCCAGTGCGGGTCTTCCTGAGAATAGCTGGTATGTACAGGCGTATCAATGCCTATCCATTGTGAAACCTTGTCGAACACGCGGTCCCATTGTGTACCGAAGCGTTTGACCGGAGCAAAATTGTCCCAACACATATCCAGATATACCCGGTCTTCTTTTGATAATCCGTTCATCTCTTCTTCCAATATGACAAACGGATATCCTTGTACCACCTTTATCCATGCAGTATACGTAGCGTTTCCTGCCAGATAGTACTTCACCTGATATTTCACAAACAGTTCACCGACCTCCACCGGAAGCGTTTCAATCCATTCTACATTCTTACGGTGGGCATACAACCTATTATTCCCTATCTTCCGGTCGCCTTTCTGCACAGACAACACCGGAGCCGGAGCTTTTCCGGCTTTTACAGACTGTGACGCGGGAATGTACACAGTCATATCTTTATTACCTATTGAAAACTGTCCATCTTCTGATACCACTGCTAAAGGGTTGTCGACAGTAACCGGCTTCCGCCCGGTTGCGACCAGTTCATACGCATATTTCCCCCCCTGTGGCAATGCGGCAAAGAAACTGACTCTGGCGCGTTGCAGGAATCCGTTTTTTACCACTTTCTCCGATAACTGAAAAGGAACAGGTACACCCTGGCTCTTATCCGTTAACGATAGCATTTCTTCTTTTACTCCTCCATCAAATACCACTACATAACTTATCAATGTACGCGGCCAGTTATATGTAGCAAGATCAATCACATCCTGTTTTTCGAACAAGACTGGTTGCCCGGCGACCATGCGGACCTGTGCCTGTATGCACGAAGCAACTATTATCAGGAAAAAGAATATGATACGTGTTTTCATGGATTTTTTTGTTTACTTATTTGTTTTAAAATCTGTCACCAGAGCATAAGCACACCAAAGTACGGGTGCCTGTCCGTGAAGATCACCTGTCAATGCCAAACGATTGATATAGTGCTCACGACTGTTTTTTATCATCGTGCCTTCGCATACCGCCTTCACATCACCCGCTTTATCAATATAGCTACATAAAGCAATCCATCCTTTGCGGGCAACTTCGCCATACTCTTTCGCATCCAGCCAACCTTTTTTTACTCCTACAATCATGGCATACGTAAACATTGCACTTCCTGATGTTTCTTCCCACAACTCCGGATCGTCTACCAGCTGTCTCCACATTCCTTTTTCATTCTGTGTCTCTTTCAGCGTTTTCATCATTTTCAGATAAGCAGCCATTATTTCCGCATAATCCGGATTCGTTTCCGGCAAGATACGTAACAATTCTGCCATACCCACAGCCATCCAGCCGTTGGCTCTTCCCCAACAATAAGGAGCAGAAGGAGCATGATAGAACAAACCGTTGTCCAACTGGAGGGAGTCCAGATACACTACCATTTCACGGGCAGCACGGGTAATATATTTCATATCCTGCGTAACCCGGTAGGCTTGCGCCTGAACGGCTGTTATCATAAACATATCATCCATCCACAAACGGGTTTGCCAGGAATATCCTTTGTCGGCCCATGCTTTTTCTTCTTCGGTTAGTTCTTGCGTTGCAGGTGCATCCCACTGTGTATCTGCATATTTCATACCCATTGCCAGATACTTTTCATCTTTAGTCTGCATATATAATTCCAGAGGAACAGCACCAAACACATTATTATCCACATGATTGGCTTGCGGTTGCAGATAAGCCTCTGTCGTGAAGAGAGGTTGGAAGCGCGCTTCCAAGCCTCTGTTTTTTGTTGCCTGCGCGAACCACAATCCACCCAACCAAGTGCATACATCCGGATAAGTGATTTGTGTACGCGGTTCGTCTACACGTAGCGGACTGCCATACTGCGAATGCCATTGCTCCAGAAAACGATCGGCTATCTTGTTTCCAACCGTCACCGGATCAGCTTCTGCCGGAAAATCCGTCAACAAATAGTCAGCCTCTTTATGCCCTCTAAATGTGAAAGCACAAATCACCGCTACCCCGACAAACACGATCCCTATTATACCATACTTCTTCATTACTCTACCTATTAATATTCAATACCTTAAAACAAACACTTATTGTACATTCTCCAATTTAGGATGTACTAACCTGAAACCAATCAACTTATTACGTTTATCTACGGGAAAGGCAGCACGGGCAGAAACCCGGCAAGCACTCGTATTTGTATTCCATCCTCCACCACGACAGATTCGTTTTTGAGGCACATCCGACGGCAATGCGTCCGGACCTACCGGATCTACCTGATCTTCACCACTATATTCGTCGTACCAGTCGAGGCAGACTTCCGCTACATTGCCGGACATATCATAAAGTCCTAATTCGTTTGGTAATTTTTTTCCTACTTCTTCCGGCCAGAACTGCATACCAGTCTGTCCTTCCGGCAAACGGTAACAATTGGAAAGATTGTAGCCCACTTCATCAAAATTATTACTTCCGGCATAAACCGTTGAAGTTCTTTTCCTGCCTCCACGAGCCGCAAACTCCCATTGCGCCTCCGTAGGTAAGGTAAAATGTAATCCTGTTATCTCATTCAATTTATTACAGAATGTCTGCATTTCAGAGAAAAGACGATTATCCATCGGCAACCGGGTAGTAGCAAGATCTTTCCATGAGAAATTCTCCCATTTACCCATTACGTATGAATACATTTCCTGTGTTACCTCAAACCTGCAAATATAGAAATCGCTCACAGTTACTTTATGCACCGGAAGTTCGTCAATATGTACACCTTCTCCCTGTTCTGCCGTAGCTCCCATCAGGAACGTACCCCCATTGACAAATATCATATCTTCTTTCAGGAATTTCTCAAAAAACTTCACACGTTCCGGACGAATAACCGACGCCCATGTATCTCCCGGATCTAACGGATAGTATTCATCCAGGCCAGTATTCTTGTTCGAAGTGACCCGGGGAATCTTACTGGTATTTATGGTTGCGGCATCAAAGAGGGAAGGACCTTCTTCAACCGGTTCCGAACTGAAGTAGGAATCACCCGGCTCTACCGGACGTGAAGGATTGTCATATTCATCATTATCACTGCAAGAGGTCCCTGCCATAACCAGCACAGCACCCAACATCATATATCTCAATGTTTTTATCATCATAGCTTTCTTTTTTTGTGTTAACCAACGATTAATAACCATCATTCTGCCACATAATATCCTTATTTCCATAAGCTAATATATCCGACAGAGGAATAGGCGCCAATTTATTATATGACTTCATTGCATACGTAGGCTGTTCGGTCGTTTCATTATAACCTTCGTCTACCAGGGCAAAGTGTGTTGCCATCGCCTCTTCTGCTAAATCCCAACGAATCAAGTCCGGCCAGCGGATTCCTTCGAAAGAGAATTCTACAAAACGCTCTTTAACGAGATAGTCTAATACCGCTTGTTTATCGGCAAAATCACTTGACAATTTAGCAGACAGACCTGCTCTCTTTCTTACGTCATTGATAATTGGCAATATATCGGTAGATAGATAAGTAGCATAATCCAATTCGTTCAGTGCTTCCGCATACATCAACTTAACATCCGTATAACGCAGGATAGGAATATTATTTCCCCATTCGTCAACTGCCGTCGGCGCATTCTTAGCGGCTCTTAAGAACTTCCGCACCACATATACATCGGCCTGCGGAGCGCTCTTGTCAAGATACAGGTTATTGACTATTGTCAAGTCTCTTCTCTTATCTCCTGTTTCATACACTCCGTCGCCCGCAATGGACATGGAAGCACGGATGGAGCTGGAAGCACCATTGAACGTAATGCCGTTCAACTTAGCATAGTCCCCTTTCTCTTTATTCAGCGTAGAAGGAATGAACCAACCACTAAAACTTTGACTTAATCCCAAAGCCTTACCAGTAGTACCACCCAGATATTGAACTTCCCAAACCCGTTCTTTACCATTATTATATTCGTCACTGAAACAATCTTCATATTTACCAGCCAGTTCATAAAGAGTGCCTTCCTGTTCAATGACTTTTCCCAAATATTCTGCCGCCTTCGTGTAATTATGCATATACATATAAGTACGTCCCAGCATACCGGCAGCAGCATATTTCGTCACCCGGCCTGCCTCACTGCTTGCCCAACTGTCAGGCAGCCTGTTAAACGCATCTTCAAAATCAGAAATCGCCTGTTTGTAAGTATCCTCCTGACTGGAACGTGCTACCTTATACACTTCTTCACGAGAAATTTCCTTAGTAATCAACGGAGCACCACCCCAACACCAGGCAAACTGAAGATAAGCCAGTCCGCGCAATGCATAAGCCTCTCCGGTAATATATGCTTTACGATCTTCATCGGTAAAAACCACTGCATCTATCCTGCTTAATAATTGATTGCAACGAAACACCAGTGTCCACCAAGCCGACCAGGGCTTTGACCATTTGCTCTCCATCGGGGTATCCATGAAACGTCCTATCGGGGTAGAGTTACGAACCTCGTCGGCACGAGTGACAATTGCTTCCATATAATTCTTATTATAGATAGTCTGCAATTGTGCATAACAACCATTAATCGCCGTTTCAAAATCCTGCGGCGTTTTATAATAGTTCTGGTCAGTATAAATAGAGGGTTGCTCCACATCCAGATATCCTTCACAGGAAGATAGTGCGAACAGACAACTTATACTTACTATTAATTTATAAAATGATTTCATAATGGCAATAGATTAAAATGTTAAGTTAACTCCGAATATATACTTTCTCGACTGCGGATAAGTGGTATAATCCGCACCACGCACCATCGGATTATTGGGCGAATAGCTATTTACATCCGGATTACCGATATAATCTGTAAACGTATACAGGTTTTCTGCCGTCACATAGACTTTAGCTGCCTGAATATGAGATTTTCTCAACCATTTCTTAGGCAATTTATAAGTCAGGCTGACGTTCTGTATCCGCAAGAAAGAAGCATTATAAATAGCCATGTCTGTCATGTGCATTTGACCGTCCTTATTAAGAGGAGAGTTGTTGCCAAGTCCGTAAGGTAATGGAGTCTTACCATCCCAGGACATGTCTACTCCCAGACTTGTCGGTATCGGATTTCCTCCGGCATATTCTTCTTTATAAGCATGTAGCCATCTTTTCAATCCATTGTAATTTCCACGTCCCGTATCCAAACTACGACCAGCCAGATAAAGCACCTTACCACCGATTTGTCCACGAAGGAATACACTTAATTCCAAGTTCTTATAAGAGAAACGATTGGTGAATCCGTATGTCAGATCCGGATCATTCGATCCATAAGGAACCATATCGTCGGAATTGATTTCCCCATTACCGTCCATATCTACATATTTCACATTTCCGGGAATCTGGTTGGTCAGGACAGGAACACGAGGACGGGATTTGTCATACTTACCATCAGGACCAAGTTCAAAGTCGTCGTTTGTTAACAAACCATCCGTACGGTAAACATAGAATTGTGAAATCGGACCTCCCACCTTTGTGATAAAACGAGCATCATAGGCTTCTGTAATTACATTATCATTTCCTCCCATATCGAGCACCTTATTCTTATTGGTTGCCAGATTGAGCGAGCTTGACCATTTAAATGCTTTAGTATGTACATTGACTGTCGTCAGGTCTATCTCCCATCCTTTGTTTTCAATAGATGCAAGATTGGTTTTTACTGTACTGAAACCGGTCGCAGCAGGCAACTTCGTAGAATAAAGCAAATCATCTGTCTTATTTATATAATAGTCTACATTCAACTGTACACGATTATTGAATAAAGAGAGGTCAAAACCAATATCAAATGCTTTGGTTGTCTCCCATTTAAGTTTGTCATTGGCTATATTCTTTGCATACACACCCACTTGTGAAGTTCCTCCATACACGGTGTTAGTCACATCATAATTAGGAATATAATCGGCAGTACCAATACGGTCGTTACCGGACATACCCCAGGAAGCACGTAGTTTCAACAGGTTGATAACTTTGATATCTTTCATAAATTCCTCACCACTGATCTTCCATCCGGCTGATACGGACGGGAAAACAGCCCAACGATTTCCCGGACCGAAACGAGAAGAACCATCACGGCGCACTGATGCTGAAGCCAGATATTTATCTGCATAATTATAGTTCACACGTCCGAAAAGCGATGAAGTACGAACAATGGTTCTTGAACTGCTGGCTTCCGTAGGGGTAGCACCCATATTGAGGGTCGGTACACTTTCCAGCGGATAGTCCATTGCTCCCAAACTTGTCCTGAATTCATTACGTTCGTCAATACTTTGCCCCAACAGAATCTCTAAAGCATGCTTCTTATTCAGTGTTGTGTTATAAGTCAACGTATTCTGAATACCGGTACGGCTTATGCTAAGAGTAGAGGTAGTTCCTTGCGTAGTCGAGCCATTATTGGGCTGTACATTTGCCGGAAGGAAGTACTCATCAATTCTCATGTCCGAGTTATAGCTGAACAATGTTTTGAAAGTCAATCCTTTTATGATTTTTGCTTCCGCCCACAAAGAGGTATTGAAGGTTTTCTTTTCTCTCTTATCTACTACTGACATCAATCTTTCGTAAGGGTTCACGTTATTACGATAGCTTGCATTGAATCCATATTCACGGGTATTTTCATCCAAGCCAATGATAGGAGGCATGAGCAATGCATTCATGATCTGTTTATCCTTTCCTTCAGACTCTCCTTTATCCTGGTGAGAAATAGTAGGGGCAAACGTAGCGCCAGCCTTGATATATCTATTCAGATCTACCGAAGCATTCAAACGGAAGTTGAAACGTTCGAAACCTGTATTTTTAACAATACCTTCCTGATTCAGATAACCGGCAGAAAGATAGATAGAATATTTCTTTCCTTTACTGGAAACAGATACCTGGTGATTATGAGTCAGGGCATTTTGCATAATCTGATCAATCCAGTCGGTAGTCGGAATGTCATTTCTAAACGTCCAGTCGGCTACATCTGAATTAGGATTCACCAACCATTGTTCGTTGATCTGATCGCCGGAGGATCTTTTCTTATTAGGAACATACATACTATTCGTTCCTCCTTTATTCAAATACTTGGCATTGGTATACCATATATTATATGCCAGCCATTCTTTTGCTGTCATCATTTCGGGTAATCCCACCGCATTTTGTGTACCAATGTATGATTCCCAGGTAATCACCGGTTTAGACCCACTTGCCTGCTTGGTTTCAATCAGCACAACTCCCGCCGAACCTCTGGCTCCATAAATAGAGGTAGCGGCAGCATCCTTCAATACCTGAATAGAAGCTACATCTGACGGATTTACATCACTCATGGATTCTGTAATTACACCATCCACCACAATTAGCGGAGAAGAGGAACCATTAATGGAGCTTGCTCCTCTGACAAGAATCTGCATCTCTTCACCCGGAATTCCACTTGATGTTTGTGTCTGTACGCCTGCCAACTGACCGGAAAGTGCATCACTTAGACTGGTAATAGGGCGTCCATCAATCGCATCGGAGGAAATTTTAGCAACTGAAGTAGTCAGATTCGACTTTTTCACTGAACCGTATCCTACCACGATCACTTCATCCAACGTTTTAGAATCTTCTTCCAGTTTAATGGTAAGCTGTGACCTGCCGTTCACTTTTACTCTTTTCTCTGTAAAACCTACGTAAGTAATGACCAACGTTGCTTCTTTACTTACATTCAGGGTAAACTTACCATCAAGGTCGGTAATTGTACCTACAGTTTTATTCCCACTTTCCACCACATTGGCGCCAATAATGGGTTCCCCCATCATATCGACCACTGTCCCGGTGACTTTCATCTGCGCCCAAGCCATCGTGCTCAAGCATAACACAAAAAGAGTCGCCAGAAACCTTAGTTTTTCATAAGAACTCTTTTCTTGCTTTTCTTTGTCGTTCATAAACTAAATTTTACAAGGTTAATAAATCATTTACTATTCCTTAGCGGTGCAAACATAGAGAATGTTCACCCGCTCGACTTGGAAAATAGTATCAAAGACCTGCAAAATAAGCCCAGAACACTCTGTCTGGGACATTTTTACCAGAGAAACACGATTTTACATCCGTTGCTTCAGGTAATTGGCAGGTGCGATGTTATACGTAGATTTAAAAACTTTACTAAAATAAGAAGGGTCAGAATATCCGACATCATAAGCTACTTCAGAAACAGTATATTTACCTGTGGCCAATTTCTCGGCAGCCAGCTTCATGCGGACATTCAAAATAAGTTTATTAGGTGATACATCGGAAACAGCCTTTATTTTCCGGAAGAACTGCGAACGGCTCATGCCCAATTCTTCATGCAGATCGTTAACGGACAAGTTAGGATCATGTACTCTTTCACGGATTAGCTCCATCAGTTGTTGCATGAAACTATCCTGAGCACTAAGTTCAGCTACGGGAACTTCAATAGTATCCAGCTTTTCACAGAAAATCCGGCGAAGACGATTCCGATTTTTGATGAGACTATCCAGTTTTGCCAATAATACTTTCGGAGCAAATGGCTTTAATACATAATCATCTGCCATCACACTATAGCCCTCTTCAATATGCTCATTCAAGGCCTTTGCTGTCAACAAGACAACAGGTATATGGGCCGTAATCATCTCTTCTTTAATTGCCTTACATAATTCAAGCCCATCCATAACCGGCATCATCACGTCACTGACTATCAAATCGGGAATCTGTTCAACCGCTTCTTTCAATCCTTCCTTTCCATTGGAAGCTTCGTACACAATATACTGTTGGGATAGCAAAGACACAATATACTGGCGCATATCGTCATCATCTTCTACAACAAGTACACGATAACGGTTGTCATCTTCTACTGAAGCCGGTTTCTCTTCTTCGATAGGAGCAATACACTCCCTCCTTACTTTTTCCAGATAGGTATCTTCACGATTTTCAACAAACTCTACATTCGCCCCGGCAAAACACTCTTTTCCCAAGTTCAATTCCACCAAAAACTCGGCTCCATGTCCGGGTGTGCTTTCCACTGATATTTTCCCTTTATGCAGTCTCACTACATATTGCACCATATTCAACCCGATGCCACTACCAAACAGATCTGACTTGCTACCTTGCTCTACCTGGAAAAACGGATCGAATATCTTCGACAAATTCTCCTCCGAGATTCCTTCCCCACAATCTTTCACCGAAATCACAACACTGCCAGCTTTCTCCACTGAACGAACTTTTATCTGCGTGCCTTTGGGAGAGTGTTTCACAGCATTCGATAACAGATTGAAAATAACTTTTTCCATCAGGTCTGTATCCATCCAAAGATTATCCCCATAATAATCATTGTCATATCCGATTGTCAGCTCCTTCTTATGTAATAAATCCGAGAAACTATCAATCTGGCTGGTAAGGAAAGTCCCTATATTGACACGACTCAACTTTAATGTCATAGCTCCATACTCTAACTTTCGGAAATCCATTAGTTGGTTGACAAGCAAAAGCAGGCGATTCGAATTTTTATAAATCTGCTTCATCGGGAAAAGGAATTTATGAGGCAGCGTCTCATCCTGCAAAATATCTTCCGCCGGGCCGGTAATCAAAGTCAGCGGAGTACGTAATTCATGTGAGAAGTTGGTGAAAAGTTCTATCTTCATCCGATAATTACGTTCAATATTCTCTTTTTCTATTTCTTCTATCCTCCGCTGATATTTATCCGATTTCCGCTTGTAGAAATAATACAGCACGCCTCCCACCAGCATCAGTGCCAGAAGCACATAGATCACTTTAGCCCATCCGGTGAGCCAGACAGGAGGATGAACCACGACATCGATACCTGTCGCATCCCCCCAAATGCCATCGCTGTTACATGCTTTTATATAAAAAGTATATTCCCCGGCTGGCAAATGCGAATAAATGACTTCATTACGTTCAATATAATTCCAATTCTGGTCAAGTCCCTCCATCCGGTAAGCATATTTATATCCTTTCGGAAAGATATAATCCAAAGGGGAATACTTGATGAGTACGGCGGCATTCTTATAGGATAATTCCACATGTTCCAAACTGCGTGCATTATCGTATTGTACCCGGTCGGCTCCTTCGTCGGAGTCGAGACTATTTACGGAAGATACATGTACTACAGGTAATAGTCTCTCTTGACCGGCGATAATTTCCCGGGGAGCAAACTCTGCTATACCATTGTTGCCACCTACATAAATCCTCCCATCCTCTACCTGTAACAGAGTATTCCGGGAAACCTCATTCAAAGGGAACCCCGTATCTTTGGTATAATTGACAATTCTGGAATCTTTCATTGACAGTTTGGAAAGTCCGATCACAGTAGATATCCAAAAATCTCCGGTTTCTTTATCTTCGAGTACACCGCAGACAGAATTGTGTATGAGACCCTGTTCTATACCGAAATGATCGATAGTTCCTCTCTCCAAATGGCAACGATATACACCCATATTATATGTTCCCACCCAAAGGTAGTGCTGGCTATCCAAATAAAGCAGACTCACATTTTTATTTTTCAGTTCATCAAAATCAAGTTGATTGCCTTTAAAGTAATGGGCTGCATTATTGGGATGATAAGGAAAACTCCACACTCCACTCGTACGCCCGCCTACCAACATACTGGAGCCATACGCTAACAAGTCCTGCGTCAGCATAAAACGCGTGTTTCCATCTTGATTTGTCGAAAAAGAACGGCTAAGTTTTTTTGTCTTGGGATTGTAGCAAGACAGTTCATCCTCTGCAATCCAGATATTTCCCTGCACATCTTTTGCCATAGCCCGTATCTGTGCATCCGGGGGGAACATATCCATCATTTCCTTACTAATAGAAAGATCTCGAAGATTCAGCGAGTATACTCCTTTATTGAGTACATAGAAAAGTATCTCATTCTCATTATTCTGAAACATATAGTATACTTCATCTTCGCTAGCTCCTACTTTTCCTATTGGCAACCGAACTTCCTCCACTTTACCATTAGCCAGGTTTAAAGTACATATCCCTCTATTATGTCCGATCCATAATTTTCCTTGTGCCTCTATTAATTTCCCGGTTACTCGTATCGGCTGATTTATATTCAAAGTGAGCGGATGATAACGGAATAGATATTGTCTGGCATTATAAAACAGAGCACCTTCATTGAAGGTTCCCAACCATAACGATCCTTGTTTGTCTTTGTAAAGGCTCATCAAACGACGGTTAACAAGCAGTCCGGAAGGAATACATTCTTCAAATGTCCGGCTAATAACATGTGTATGTTCATTCATCACTGCTAGCCCATTATCTGTAGCTAATAGTAGAAGAGAATCGTTATACACCTTTATATCGTGCACCTGTCCTTTCCATAGACTCATGTCAGCCGGTAAGTTCACTTCAATTTTTGTTGCTGTACTGGTAGCCGGATTATAAAGTTGTAAATTATCTAGAGAAGAGGCCAACCAGGTACGTTCTTTTTCGTCCTGAAAGATTTTCAGAAATGCCGGATAATCCGGCCCTTTCAGAATATATGAGAAACGGGAGGTTCGTGTATCCAGTCTAAGGATGCCTTTGTTTGCTACATTCAAAAGAAGAGAATTATCTGCACTGGGTGCCATACTGTTTATATAAAGTCCTCTCAACGCTTCCAGACAGGTACATTTTCCATCCCGAAGGATATACACCCCCATTTTGGTAACTACCCATACTGCTCCGTCTGCTGCTATTGACAAACCAACCACCACCCCACGAGGCAATTCGCTACCTTTATATAAAGTGGCTAAATCTATATATTTCTCTTCAAAGGGATCGAAAAGTGTAATTCCATTAAAAGTTCCAATCCACATTCTGCCCTGCCTGTCTCCTGTAATACTGACAATATCATTGGATTGTCTGACGGTCTCATCGGATTCATAAAAGAAACTTTTAATTTCATAACCATCCAAACGATTCAACCCGTCTTTTGTCCCTAACCATATATATCCCATCTCATCCTGATAAATAGCTTTTACCGTACTGTTTGACAGTCCGTCTGCTACAGTATACGAACGGTAGGGATTATCGGCTAAAAGAATCAGGGTACTACTGAACAATGTAATCAACAAGAACGTAAACTTTTTCATCACCATGGTACAGACATATTCATATATGCAGGCAAAGATAATATGTCTTTTCATAAAATAATAGTCTGCATGAGGGTTTTAACTAAACTGATATATGGCATTTTCAGCTTTAACCCCTGTAACTCTAAGAAGCGATATAGATACCTGAAAATATCTTCTATTGTCTATGAAATACCTCTTCTTATACACTGTGCCCGTCTATTACTTTCGTAGCAATAGACGGGCACATAGATGTATTATTCTCCTCAAAAAATAAAGAATATAAAATCGCTTTTATTAGTTACTCTGAAGCGTTATAATGGAACGTGCCGGAATCTGAATGTTTTTTCCACTTTTCACTTTTCCTACCGGAAGCAAATTCTCCCCTTCTTTATCTGAAGTACGATAAATCTGCCATTGCGTATTTCCTACTTTTTCTTTATGAATAGAAAACTCTTTTTCTTCATTGGCATAGTTAATAACTACCATCACATACGTTCCGTCTACATTCTTATAAGCAGAACACATCAATCCTTGCTGGTCGGTGTCGCCATCAGGAATGAAAGCGTTTGTTTGATCGAAAGCCGAGACAGATAGCCGGACTGCTCCCGGACGGATAAAACGGCTATAATTTCCTAAAGCCCACATCAGTTTAGAATCTTCTATTGTACCATCCAAGAAGTTATCGTCTGTTGTATACTCACGAATCAGTCCGTCTTTGTAGTCACCGCCAATGGCACGCCACCATTGCCAGCTGCGAGCGCCTGCATAAACAATGTCGTGGTGAATGATACGCGCCACATAAAGTGCGGTCTTCATAGTTCGGTCAAATCCATGTCCACCGCCGATTTCCTCGTCATTACCCATAATGCAGGTTTCGGACTGCCAGAAGTCCACACCGTATGTATCCAACGTATTCCGCAACCGGAGGCGATAATCACGCAACATGTTCAGCGGGGTAGTAGTCCAGTAGCTATGTCCTGAAATAAGAGGGAGCACATTCGGGGTATCGCCCAGATAAGTATCCACACTATCGGGGCAGAAGAAAGATTGTATCTCATATCCGCGTTCATGGTCAGTCATATGGGTAGCGAACATACAGCGGTAATCTGATGCTTCACAAATGGTGATTCCCGTATGGATACCTTCCTTTACGAACTCTTTACTGATAAGACGTACGGCCCGGGCTATCTCTTTCTTTGTAGCCGGAGTACCTTCCTGCTTGGGACCGATCCAGTTCCAGTGTCCATCCGGTTCATTGAAGGGAGAAAGATAATCGAACTTGATGCCATCTTTCTTTTCAACTCCCTTTATCACGTTTGCCAGGAAGCGGGCAAAGTCTTCATAGTGTTCATCCTTCAGATTCAGTGTACCATCGCGTCCGGTATTAGTGGCAAGTCC
>ERZ827512.1539-NODE-1539-length-22223-cov-5.745850_pt1 | contig 22223 bp, 29 predicted proteins | sample MGYA00519916_ERZ827512 | MGnify/ENA primary metagenome ERZ827512 (study PRJEB31778, sample SAMEA3449335) | human gut metagenome | biome: human gut; feature: human-associated habitat; material: faeces | place: United Kingdom | collected 2010/2012 ... | reverse complement strand
AATATAGAGATTTATTTGATACAAAAGAATAAGCCACCTATGCAAATAATGATTTAAAATTATAGTTTCATGATAATAGACAAATTTAATAGAATTAATAGTAATAGATGGACAAGTTTTAGAGTTATATTATGTATCTTCTAAATTACAAGTTTTGATTAATAAAGGTAATGGTAAGAATGAAAATAAAAAATTTAAATATTCCTATTATTGATATATTTAGGGAAAGAAGATTAAAAGTGGTAAATGAGAGTAGTAAAGGAAATATAAAAATAGAAATAAAATTTATAAATAGAAATGTTAAAAGAGAAAAGAAGACATTAATTTTAACTAAAGATGATGCAAATGGTAGAAAATAACGGGCCTAAAATAATTTTTGGAATAAAGTATTGAAGTTATTATTGATGATATTAGCATCTTTTTTTAGTTGAAATTTTGTAGTGATAAAATATTAAATATTGGTTAAATGTTGTAAATATAAATATTTTTTGTTAACACATGGGTGATAAATATGAAAATTAGAGTTATGAGAACTGCTGAAATTGATCCAATAACAGGAAAAGCAGTATATGATGAGGTTAAAAAGTTAAAAGTACGAGAAAAAAAGGAAAAAATATTAAATGATGGTGCTGATACTGAAGCTAAAAAAATAATAGATGAAGTTAATGAAAAAGCAAGAACACAAACAGCTGAAGAAAAGTTATGGATTTTATTTAAAATTTTAACTGGAAATGAGTATACATATGATATGAACTTTATAACTAAACCTCATGCAACACATGTATGGAGACTGAATTATGATGAAGATTATAAATATAAGGATTTCCATATGACAGCTCCACAGGAAGATTGGAGATGTTTATTACTGGTAAAAAAAGGTATTTGTATTGAATTCACACTTACATTTGAAAATTTATGTGTTAGATTGGGAATACCTTGTATTAAGGTTGATGGATTGACAACACTTGAACATGCGTGGAATGCAGTTTTAATTGAAGGAAAGATAAGGTTTATAGATACTTCATATACAAAAATAGATAAAAAGGTTAAAGAGGGCAAAGACCCAATATATAAATATTTCTTGAAAGATTATGAAACTTCCAAGGAGTGGGGGAGAAGTTATAAGGATAGTTTTCAGACTATAATGAAAAGGTTAGAAGAACTTCAAAAAAATATGGCTAAGATGGGAATGCTTAAAACCAGAGCTGATATTATACCTAAAGTATCTTTTAATATTCCTTCTGGAATTATTCCTCAATCTGGTTTAGAAAAAAAATTATCTTTTAATGAAGATGAAGAAACTAGAATTAATTTAAATAAGACTTATACTTATACAAGGCATAGAAGAAGATAGTTGACTAAAATAAAGCATGGAATTGATTTTTTTGGATAAAATGTGTTAAATGTTAGTTAAAACATTGCAAATATAAATATTTTTTGTTAACATATAATATGTAATTAAAACAATTAGATGAGTTACTTTATATTTGAATAGCTATATGTTAGACATTGAATTTGTTTTAAAAGGAAAAGGAGTGATAAGTGTGGAAATTAAATTTTCTCAACCTCAGCCAGGAAGAAATTTGTCTTTTAATGAAGATGAAGAAACTAGAATTAATTTAAATGAAGATGGTGCAAGGGGAAGAAGAAGATAGTTAGGCTAAAATAAAATTTGAAATAAAGTATAAAATTAGTTTTTATGAAAAGTATGTTAGTTGATGATGAACTAGCATACTTTTTATTTTATATTAAGAAAATTTTAGTGAATTTAGAAAAGCAAAATGATAAAAAATACTCTTGAGGAAAATAGCAACTCATGGTATAATTTTAATAAGTTATGGAGGAGTAATTAATGAAGAAAAGAATAATTATTGAAGAAGAGAGTAATCCTAAAAATGAGAAGAAATCCTCATCTAAAATAATACAAAATAAAGGGTTTGAAACAATATTATATATAGTTGGTTATGCAATAATTTTAATATTTGTATCTTGCTTATTTAAGAAGAGTTTATATATTAATAATAAAAATTTTGGATTATATGCTCTATTAGCATCAATAATAATATATGTATTAAATTTAACGATAAAACCAGTTCTGGTATATATAACATTACCGATAACGGCACTAACGTATGGACTTTTTTATCCAATGGTTAATGTAATTATCTTGTATATAACAAATTTTATTTTAGGAGATAATTTTCAAATCCATGGAATATTTACCTCATTTATAATAGCAATTATAATATCTATTTTAAATATTCTAATGGAAGGAATTGTAATAAAACCGATAATAAATAAAGGAAAGTGATAATATGAATAAAGTTCTTGTAACAATAGGTCCAGTTTCTATCTATTGGTACTCTGTTTTAATATTAATAGCAATTATATTAGGAAGTAGTATCGCTGATAAATATGCAAAGAAACAAAATATTCCATCAAATACAATTAGTGATATGTTACTAGGATTAGTAATATCTGCAATAATTGGAGCAAGAATTTATTTTGTTATATTTAACTTTTCTGTCTATTCTAATAATTTAATTGATATATTTAAAATATGGGAAGGAGGACTTGCTATATATGGAGGAGTAATAGCAGGAACTCTTTATATATTAAACTATTGTATAAAACATAAATTGTCATTTATAAAGATGCTGGATATTTGTTCTTTATCTTTATTGTTAGGGCAAGCTATAGGAAGATGGGGAAATTTCTTTAATCAGGAAGCTTATGGCAGAATAACAACTAAAGCTCATTTAGAAAGTCTTCATATACCAGATTTTATAATAAAAGGGATGTATATAGATGCGTCATATCGAATGCCAACTTTTTTGTATGAATCTCTTTGGTGTTTAATAGGAGTATTAATATTGTTATATATTAGAAAAAGAAAGTCAAATATAGTTGGTAAGCAGATTTGTTTTTATATGATTTGGTATGGAATAGGACGTTTTATTATAGAATCTATGCGAACTGATAGTCTTTATATTGGTAAATATCGTATAAGTATGATTGTGTCATTACTTCTTGTAGTAGGAGGAATTATAGGTAATATTATAATATATTTAAAAAAACGCTATAAAAGGACAACTATACATGTAGGAGGTAATAATGGAAGAATATAAGACAGTTATAATAGGTAGTGGTATTGCTGGTATGACAGCAGGAATTTATTTAAGAAGAGCGGGAATAGAAACTTTAGTAATTGAAAATAATATGCCAGGAGGCACTCTTAATAATATTTATAGAGTAGAGAATTATCCTGGTTATAATAATGTAAATGGAACAGATTTAGCTTTAAATATTTATAATCAGTTTCAGGAATATAATCCTAAATATTTGTATGAAGATATTAAGAATGTTGATTTAGAAGAAAAAGTGATTATTACTAGTTCTAAAAAAATAAAGTATCATTACTTGATAATTGCAACAGGAAGAAAAAGTAGAGGTTTAAATATTTCTAATGAAGATAGTTATATAGGTCATGGTATTAGCTTTTGTGCTAGTTGTGATGGAGCTTTATATAAAGATAAGACAGTAGTGGTAGTTGGAGGAGCTAATACAGCAGTAACTGATGCTCTTTATCTTGCTGATATTTGTAAAAAAGTATATATAATATATAGAAAAGATGATTTAAGAGCAGAAGATATTTTAAAGAAACGTGTTGAATTAAAGAGTAATATAGAAATACTTTATAATAAAAATATTACAAAGTATTTAACTGATAGCGAGAATATAACTGGAGTTTTACTTGATGATGGAACAAAAATAGATACGAGTTGTGTATTTCTAGCAATAGGAGCACTACCTAATAGTGAACTATTTGATGTTACTAAAAACAATGGTTATATAGAAGTAGATAATAGCTATCAAACTAGTGCTTTAGATGTTTATGCTTGTGGTGATGTTATTGATAAGAAAGTGTATCAATTAGTAACAGCATCAGCTGAGGGGGTAGTTGTTGCAAATAGTATAATTGAAAAAGAAGTAAAGGAGCGAAAATAATGAAAGAAGAATCAAAGCTAAGTCTATTATTAACAAGTTTTCTTTTATTAGTACTTGGAATAACTTTAATAATAGCAACAGAAGAGTTATTAATTTCTGTTAATTATGTTTTAGTATGTATCTTTGCTATAATTGGAGTAATCCAAATAATTAGTTTCTTTTTTAATAGAGGTAGTAATCGGGATATGTATGGTCAACTACTTTTAGGAACAGTATTTATTTGGGTAGCAATATTTATATATATTTACTATACTATGATAATAATTATATTACCAATAATATTTTCTTTATATTCTACAATAATGGGAGTAATATTATTAGTTAAATATTTTAATATGAAAGAGATAACTAAAACTAAATATAAAAGATATTTATTATTATCATTAGTTTCTTTTGTTTTAGGAATTTTATTAATAGTAAAGCCAAAATTAACAATTTATACATACTTTAAAATAACTGGCGTATATATAATTATCGTGGCTATATCTTATTTTATGGAATGTTTAATTTTAAATAAAAATAAATAAAAAAATATTAGTATTGGAAGTGTGATATGAAAAAAAATATAAATATAATAATAACAATTATTTTGGTTTTGCTACTTAGTTTTTCAAGAGGGGTAAAGGCTGATAGTGGTTGGGACTCTAGCTATGATTCAGGATCATCTTGGGATTCTGGTTCCTCATGGGACTCAGACTCATCAGATTCGTGGTCATCAGATAGTAGAAGTTATTCTTCTGGAACTTATGTAAGTGGAGACAGTGATATAGCTATAATTATTTTTGCTTTTGTAGTAATAATGATTATATCAATAGCAATAAGTAATAGAAATAAAAATCAATTTACTCGTCCAAGCAGAAAAGCTAATTATGTAGAGCTTTCTGATGAGAAGATAAAGGAATTAGATCCAAGTATTGATAAAGAAAAATTAAAACAAGAATTATTTAATATTTATAAAAATGTACAAGAGTCTTGGATGAATTTTGATTATAATACTTTAAGAAAATATACTACAGATGAATTGTTTAATATGTATGAGAGTCAATTAAGAGTATTAAAGGTAAAGAAACAGAAAAATATAATGCGTGATATTCAATATAAGAATGCTATGATTACAGATATTAAGATAGAAAATGGTATTGAGAAAGTTAGTGTTTATTTAGAAGTAGAACAATATGATTATGTAGTGGACGCTAATAATAATGTCGTAAGAGGTATGGCTAATGTTAGAAATAATGTTGAATATATAATAACTTTAACAAGAAGTATGAACAATGATAATGTTAGTAAGTGCCCTAATTGTGGAGCTAAGGTAGACATAGTATCTGGTGGTATATGTCCATATTGTGATAGTACTATTGTAAATAAATCTAATAAATTTATTATGAGTAAAAAAGAGTGTATAAATCAAAGAAGGGCATAGTTATGAATTTTGGAAAATATACAATGTTTAATAATTCTAAAAAAGTATTCATTAGTGGACAATTAAAATATAGTCTATTAGTGGCTTTTCTAGTAGTAATATTTATTGCTGTAGCATACTTATTAGTAATATTTATTAATAAATATGGCGATAAAAAAGATTATGATAATGATAAGAAGAATTTGGAGGATGATATAAATAAAATCATCCCTAACTTTAACTTTGTATTATTAGAAAAAGATTTAATTAAAACTTATAAGTTGTTTTTGGAGTATTGGGAGAATAGAGAACTAGAGAATATTAAAAAGATTACAACCAAAGATTTTTATGATTATTTGCTTACAGTATCAGAAGAATTAAATGGTTATAAAGAATCAATAGATATTTTGTCTATGCCTACTTTAAAGTTAATTAATATATGGACGGATAGTAATTATATAGTTTTACAGGTTAGTTTTAAATTTAATAGTATTAATTATATTACTCATAAAAGAAAAATAGTATTTGGAGAAAAGAATGAAGAATCAACATATACAGAACTAATATTTAAAGTAAATAAGAAGAAAGATATTTTAATTGACAAAAAAATTGTAGGATTACCATGTTTTTCTAAAAATTTTTTTAAAAAGTAAAGAATTGTGGTATAATGTAGGAAAGTAGGGAAAGAGGGATAGAGATGCCAATAGAAATACCAAAAAATAATAAAATAAGAAAGCAAGGCTATTATGCTATACAAAAGGGAAGAATATTAGGAAAATTAAAATATATAGTACCTAAGGAATATCCAGAGATGCCACTTAGTGATATCGAGGGGATTGCTGATGAATTATTAGAAGCATATTCAGCTGATGGAGTAAAAAAATTAACTGATGAAGAGTTAAAGACTATTCTTTCTATTAAGGTTGATACTAGAAAACAGATAAATGTAATGAAACAAATGTATAGAGGTGCTTTGTTTGAGAAAAAAGCAATCAAAAAGGAAGAAAAAGCTATAAGAGATAGAGAAAAACTAAATATTGAGGCTGTAAAAAAGCATGCTAAGGGTTTAAATAGCGAACAATATAAGACTAAAAAATCAAGACAAGCTTTAAAAAAGACAATAGAAAATAATGATAAATTAAAGAAAAAGAATGTTAAAATTTCTAAAAAGAAAACTAAACAAAAAAGTATCGGAAAACCGATTTTTGTTGCAGCTATGCTGGGAATGATGACTGTTGGAGGTGCTGGTTCTATATGTATTGCTGGTACTTACAATATAACTAATCAAATGGAAGAAGCTGATTGTTTTGAAAAAGGGTATTATCCTGTTGATTCTTTGTATGATACTCAAATATATGGACCTTATAATATGGGAGAACCATATTGTACTGCAACGCAATATGTTAAAATGAAAATACCAGATGTTATGGAAAAAGGTTTTACTGAGGATGAAGCAATTATAGGTCTCTGTAATAAGTATGGTGCTCATCCTTTGATGGTAGATGCTAAAAAAAGTAATATTTCTAGTAGAATAGTAACAGAATTTAAGGCAGGAACAGAAGAGATAAGTAAAATTTTAAAAACTGATAAAGCTAAAGGATTGAGATAGATAGAAAGGTATAATAATATGAATGAAATAAAATTAGATACAATTGAAATTGATGGAAAAGAATATTTTTTAGTTGATACTTTAAAAGATAATAAAAATACTTATAATTATTTTGCTAATACATTAGATAGAGAAGATATATATGTTTTAAAAGATAAAAAAGAAATATTTGATGAATATTATGTTCCACTTGATAATGAGAATGAAATACTTTACGCTATGAGTATGTTTTATGATAAATATGCATCTTAAGGAAATATTGTTATGTTAGATGAATTAATAAAATATGATAGTAATTTTGATGAAGCTGGTTTTAAAAGCTATATAGATAATATTTTTGTAAAACTTTTTACGGCTGTAATGACAGATTCGTTAAATGACGTTAAACATTTTTTAAGCAGTGAAGTAATAGAAACTTATCAAAATAAAATAGATGATTTGAACCATCAAAATTTAATTCAAATGTATGATGAATTAAATGTAAAAACTAGTAGTATATCTAATGTAGAAATTACAGATAATAGTTTCATTATAACAGTTTCCTTGACTGCTAGGTATTTAGATTATTTGCTAAGAAAAGATACTGGTTCATTTGTTAGTGGTAACGTAAATAATAGAGTTTGTAAAGATTATCTTTTAGTTTTCACAAAAAAAAGACAAACCTTACAACAAGGTATTGTAAGAAAATGTCCAGGTTGCGGAGCTTCACTTAGTGTAAATACTTCTGGTGTATGTGAATATTGTGGAACAACTTATAATTTAGCTGACTATGATTATATATTAACTTCTATTAAGGAATGTTAATTAATGAAAAATACTGGAGAATCATTAGAATTTTGATATTCTATAGTTTCTTCTTTTTTGTTTGAATAATTGCTATTTCGTGAATTTTTGTATTTTGAAGAATTATAATTATTGTTGTTATTATTATTGGTATAATTTTCATCAGTTTCATCTTTAAAGACAGAAGCAATTTTTAACATTGAACGCATATTTCCCACCATAGGACCTACTTGTCTTACTAGGGGAATAGTTTGATTGATAATTCCTAGTGTTTTAGATGTATTATTAATAAGCCCTCCCCAGTTAAATCCTCGAAGAGAACCCATGGCACTACCAAGTCTTCCAAATAAAGATGCTCCTCTACCGGCATTAGCAATTCCAGGTGCAGATAATCCTCCTCCTAATCCTCGAATAGCCCCAACACCTAATGGTTGTTGTAAATATCCTGGCATAAAAAATGATTGATTATACATAATTAGGCCACCTCTTTACAATAATATATGAATAAATATAAAAAAAGTTAAAAAAAAGTTAAAAATATGATAAAATAATACTAACGATAGTAAGGAGGGTATTATGGCAAGTGGATTCAAAAATTTTATTGATAAATTAAATCAACCCATAGGTGGTGGAGGTAAAACTAGTGATAAAAAAAGAAAAGCTAATTTGGCCTTGAAAACCCTAGAATTAACTCCAGCTGATGCAATAAAAAACACTAAAAATATAAGATATAATTATAAAGCTAGAGATAAAGATGGTAATATTATCAAATCTTCTCTAGATGCACTTTCAAAAGTGGATGTTCATTCATATTTAATGAATCAAGGGTATGACGTTTTAGCAATAGATGAGGATAAGGTTGCAAATAAATTTGGGTTAGTTCAATTAACAACAAAAGAAATGTCACCTAAAGATTTAAATTTTTTCTTAACACAATTGTCTACTTATTTGAAAGCTGGTATAACTTTGATGGATGCTATAGATATATTAGCAAAACAAGCTAAAAAGAAGAGTGTAAAGAATTTATATAATAGACTTGTTTTTGAATTAACTACTGGAGAGACATTGAGTGAAGCTTTAAGCAAGCAAGGAAAAGTTTTTCCTAAGTTGTTAATTAATATGGTAAAAACATCAGAATTAACAGGAAATTTAACAGGCGTTTTAGATGATATGGCTGCATACTATAAAACAAAATATGAAAATAAGAAGCAAATAGTAAGTGCTATGACATATCCTAGTGTAATATTTGTTGTTGCTATAGTTGTTTTAGTTTATATTATTTTATATGTAGTACCACAGTTTACAGATATGTATTCTCAAATTGGTAGTGATTTACCACCAATAACAGTAGCTATTGTAAGTCTAAGTGATTTTCTATCTGAAAATATTCTTTATGTTATTTTAGTAATAATAGCAATTGCTGTAATTTTGAGTATAATGTATAAGAATGTAACAAAATTTAGGTATTATGTTCAACTCTTTGCAATGCATATTCCTGTTATAAAAAATATAATTATTTATAATGAAGTAATAATGTTTACAAAAACATTTGCTAGTTTAATAAATTATGATGTTTTTATAACAGATAGTATGGAAATACTAGGAAAAATAACAAATAATGAAATATATAAATTACTAGTTCGTGATGCAGTAGTAAATTTGAGTAATGGTAATAGTGTATCTGTTGCCTTTAAGGATAATTGGGCTTTTCCTGTTATTGCATATGAGATGTTAGTAACAGGAGAGAGAACTGGTAGACTTGGTAATATGATGGATAAAGTTGCAGAGTATTATAATACCGAACAAAAGAATTTAATTGCTCAGCTAAAAAGTTTAATAGAGCCAGTAATGATAATTTTTTTAGCAGTTATAGTAGGTTTAGTTTTATTAGCAGTAATAGTGCCAATGTTTAATATGTATAGTGAAATAACATAGAAGTAGGTGATAGAATGGAAACATTATTTTTAATATTCTTTTTTATAATTGGAGCTATCTTTGGATCATTTTATCATGTAGTAGCAACTAGGCTTGCTAAGGGTGAGTCAATAATATACCCTGGCTCACACTGTACTAAATGTAATCATAAGTTAAAATGGTATGAAAATATTCCTTTAGTATCGTATTTGATGTTAAGAGGAAAGTGCAGTAATTGCAAGACTTCTATTACTCCAAGTTATTTTATTGTTGAGCTTGTAACGGCTATGTTATTTGCAGTTTGCTATCATTGTTTTGGCTTATCATTTAAATTAGTAATATCTTTAATTTTTATATCCAGTTTAATTATAGTTATAGTTAGTGATATAGAATATATGATAATACTAGACGAAGTATTGATGCTTGCAAGTTTGGTTATAGTTATATTAGATATTATATTTTTAGGAATGAATAAAGCAGCTCTTCAAATATATGGAGGTGTAGGTGCTTTTGTTTCCATGTATACCCTTAAAATATTAGGAGATAAGATGTTTAAAAAAGAATCACTTGGTGGTGGTGATATTAAACTGATGTTTTTAGTAGGCTTAGTTTTAAATTTTCCACTATCGATTTGTACAATATTTTTGGCCACATTTATAGCATTTCCTGTTGCAATCTTTATTCTTATTACAAATAAAGATAATATTATACCGTTTGGCCCTTTTTTAAGTATGTCGGCAATTTTGATCTTAATTTCTAAAATAAATTTTCAGGATATTCTAAATTTTTTAGTAAAGTGACAAGTTTTGACATAAAAGAAAATTAAAAATGTATAATTATAATGTATTTAATTACTTTTATAAAAAAACATGATATAATAACATTTACAAGAGGTGATGCTATGCGTGTAGTAATAAGTGCCGGAGGAACAGGAGGACATATATATCCTGCTTTAGCAATATTAAGAAAAATAAAACAAGAAGAGGCAGATAGTGAATTTTTATATATTGGAACAACTGATAGAATGGAAAAAGATTTAATTCCTAATTTGGATATTCCTTATGTAGGAATTGAAATAGAAGGTTTTGTTAGAAAGTTAAGTCCAGAAAATATAAAAACATTAGTAAAATTTTTTAAGGCTAGAAGAAAATGTTTGAAGATAATAAAGGAATTTAAACCAGATGTTGTAATAGGTGCTGGTGGATACGTGACAGGACCTGTAATTTGGGCTGGTAAAAAATTAGGTTGTAAAACATTTATTCATGAACAAAATTCTGTTGTTGGTTTGGCTAATAGATATTTAAGTAAATATGCTGATAAAATTGGTGTGTGTTTTGAGTCTGTTATGGCCAATTTTCCTCCTCAAAAAGTAGAGTTAACAGGGAATCCTTGTAGTGAACAGGCTTTAAAAACACCTAAGGCTAATTTAGAAGATTTAGGGTTAGATAAAGATAAGAAAACTGTTTTGATAGTTATGGGAAGCCAAGGAAGTAAAATTATAAATGAAAAGATGATAGAGTATATTTATGGCTTTAGAAATAAAAACTATCAAGTAATATATATATCAGGAAAAAATTATTATGAAAAAATAAAATCAAGAGTTTTTCCTCCTAATGTTAAGGTTTTTCCCTTTATTGAAAACTTACCATCTGTTATGAAAGTAGTAGATTTAATGGTTTCTAGAGCAGGAGCTTCTACAATATCGGAAATAACAGCTTTAGGAATTCCTACAATATTTATACCAAGTCCTCACGTTACAGATAATCATCAATTTAAAAATGCTAATGATTTAGTAGAAAAAGACGCTGCTTTAATGTTAGAAGAAGCTTCTCTTACTAAACATAATTTTATAAAACAAATAGATGATATTTTGGATGATGATGATAAATATAATGAAATAAAAGAAAATGTTAAGAAATTTGGTATTTATGATTCTTCTAGTAGAATATACAATATTTTAAAGGAAATGATTTCTAATGATAGAAAATTTTATTAAGAGTAGTAAAATTGAATATTATAAAGATGTTTCTTTAAAACACTATAACACTTACAAATTAGATGTTTTAGTTAATTATTTAGTATTTGTTAATTCCAAGGAAGAACTAATAAAATTAGTAAAATTTTTAAAAGAGACTAAGGCAAAGTTTCTTGTACTGGGAAATGGAAGTAATGTAATATTTAAAAATAAAGTATATGATGGAGTAATTATAAAATTAGATAAATTAAATAAATATATTATAAAAGATGATAGGATTGAGGCTGAGGCTGGTTGTTCTCTTATAAAGTTAGCAACTTCAACAGCTCTAATAGGGCTATCTGGTTTAGAATTTGCTAGTGGTATTCCAGGAGAAATTGGAGCATCAGTTGCGATGAATGCTGGTGCTTACACACACTCTCTATCTGAGGTAGTAGAGTCAGTAGAGGTTTTAACTCCTGATAATGAGATAGTCACTATGACTAATAGTGAATGTTCTTTTGGGTATCGTGAATCATTTTTTAAACATAACCATAACTATATAATTATATCTTGTAAGTGTAATCTTACGGTGGGAGAAAAAAAAGAAATATTGGAATTAATTAGTAATAGAAGAATTAGAAGAATTAAATCTCAACCTTTAAAATATCCATCAGCAGGTTCTGTTTTTAGAAATCCTGAGGGAATGTATGCTGGTAAATTAATTGAGGATTGTGGTTTAAAAGGATACAAATTAGGGGGCGCTATGGTAAGCTTAAAGCATGCTAACTTTATTGTTAATTTTAAAAATGCTACTGGGCAAGATATAGTAGATTTAATAAATAAAATAAGACGGTTAGTAAAAGAAAAATATAATGTTGAACTAGTATTAGAACAAATAATTATAGATTAGGTGATTATAGTGGCTAAAAAGAAGAAAAAGAGGAAAGTTAGATTAAAAATAAAAAATATATTAATATTTTTGTCAATAATATTAATATTTTTAGCAGTTATATATTATGTTTTGCAGATGCCTATAAAAAATATTTATATTAGTGGCAATAAGATACTTGATGATGAGACAGTAATTGAATTAGCTAAATTAAGTAATTATCCTTCTTTTCTTCTAACATCTACTAGTCAAATAAAAAGAAATCTTAGTAAAAGTGATTACATAAATAATATAAAAATATCTAAGAAGTTAGGTAATGTAATTGATATAAAAGTAGAAGAATATAAAGCTTTAGCTCTTACTAATAACGGACAAAGAGTGATTTTGTCTAGTGGTAAGATAATAGAGAATAAAGATAATATAACAGATGTTCCTGTATTAAACAATAATATAAGTGATAAAGTATTTAATTATTTTATTAAAAAGTTTAGTGGCGTTAATGATAATATATTAAGACAAATATCACAGCTAGAGTATAGTCCTGTTAGTGTTGATGATAAAAGATTTTTGTTATATATGGATGATGGCAATATGATATATATTACATTAACTAAAATAGATAAACTTAATAAGTATAATGCTATAAAAGATAAAATGGATAATCAAATTGGATTGATATATTTGGATTCTGGTGATTATGTAGAGCTAAAAGATAATAAGGAAAATATAACGAAACAAGATGATACTTCTAAAGAAAATAATGATAATGTTCAAGCTAGTAGTAGTGATAATACTAGTGATAATAACAAGCCTACAACGAATGAAAATGTAGTGGATGATACTAATATGGAACAGAATAATCAAAATAAAAATGAATCTGAAAGTAATGAAGAAGAAAATTCGAACCCTTAAAAATTATCTATTAGTTAAAGATAACGAAAAGTTTTATAAATATGTTAAAATATATTTATATCAGATGTAATTAGTATTAAAAATAAAGAAGTAGTTATTAAAAATATAAATAAAGAGAGTTAGTGGTAGGTGTAAACTAACATATATTTAATAATGAATTACATATTTTTAGCTAATCGGTTTAAAAGCCGTTATCGAAGTAAGTTAAATTAAGGATGGTACCGTGCAAAAGCACTCCTTTTGGGTATCATCTTTTTTTATTAGGAAAGGAAGAGATATTATGAATTTATTTGAAGAATTAAAATGGAGAGGACTTATTAAGGATATTAGTAGTCCAGAACTTGAAAAAAAATTAAATGAAGAAAAAATAAGCTTTTATTGGGGAACTGATCCTACAGCAGATAGTTTGCATTTAGGACATTATTCATCACTTGTAACTGCTAAAAGACTTGCTCGTGCAGGACATCATCCTATATTATTAGTAGGGGGTGCAACGGGACTTATAGGTGATCCCCGTCCAACTTCTGAAAGAGAAATAATAAAAAAAGAGACCCTTAATCATAATTTGGAAGGAATAAAGAGGCAGGTTGAAGGAATATTTAATGGTAATGTAGAAATAGTAAATAATTATGATTGGTTTTGTGGCTATGAATTTTTAGATTTTCTTCGTGATGTTGGTAAATATATTAATGTTAATTATATGCTAAATAAAGATATTATTAGAAGAAGATTAGAGTCTGGAATAACTTATGCTGAATTTTCTTATACTTTAATTCAAGGTTATGATTTTTTAAGATTATATCAAAATAAGAATTGTGTTTTACAAGCAGCAGGTTCTGATCAATGGGGTAATATTACAACAGGAATAGATTTAATTAGAAAAATTACTGGTAATGAAGCATATGGCTTTACAATGCCTTTAGTTACTGATAAGTCTGGTAAAAAATTTGGTAAGAGTGAAGGTAATGCTATATGGCTGGATTTAAATAAAACTTCTAGCTATGAAATGTATCAATATTTAGTAAATGTTGAAGATGAGATGGTTATAGATTATTTAAAGATATTTACTTTTTTAACACGTAATGAGATTGAAAAATTAGAAATTAGTAATAAAGAACATCCTGAATTAAGAGAGGCACATAAGACATTAGCTAAAGAGATAATTACTGATCTTCACGGAAAAGAGGAATATGAAAAAGCACTTCATTTATCAGAGGTTTTATTTACTGAAGAATTTAAAAGTTTAACAGCAAGTGAGATAGAAGAAATTTTTAAGGGAAATAAAATTAATAAAGTTACTAGTGATAGTTTAGTTGATTTATTAATAGAGGTTAATGCTGCTAAGAGTAAACGTGAGGCTAGAGAGTTTATCCTTGGAAATGCTATTAAAGTAAATGGACAAAAAATTTCAAAATTAGATTATAATTTAAGTGATGATGATTTTATTGAAAAAAAATATATTATTATTAAAAGAGGAAAGAAAAACTATTATATAGGTCAAAAATAAAAAATAATTTATAGTAAGTTTCTAAATTTAAAATTTAACAAGATTTAGAGGCTTATTTTTATTTTTTATTTAATTTAATAAGCTTAAAATATTATTTTGGTGATTTGTATAAAAATGAGAAGTTTGCTATTATAGAGAAGAAAGGGGGAATTGTAATTAAATTTAAGGATATACCAACGTCAGAAAGACCTCGAGAAAGACTAGAATTATATGGTGCTAATAATTTGAGTAATGAGGAATTGTTAATGATAATATTAAAGACGGGTACTAAAAATATTTCAGTTAAAGAACTAAGTATAAATCTACTTAAATTTTGTCAAGAATTAAATAATTTAAAGAGTATGAGTTTAAAAACTTTGACTAGTATAAAAGGTATTGGAAAGGTAAAAGCTATAGAATTATTGGCTATAATAGAGCTTGCTAAGAGAATTAATGAAGAACCAGTTGCTAAGAATATGATTAGTTGTACTAATCCCCAAAATATAATTAATTATTTTTCTTATTTATTTAGAGATAAAAAACAAGAAGAGTTTTATTGTCTTTATTTAGATAATAAGAAAAAATATATAGATAAAAAAAGATTGTTCATTGGTAGTATCAATTCTTCGGTAGCACATCCTAGGGAAATATTTAAATATGCTTATTTGCTTTCAGCAAGTTATATTATTTGTATTCATAATCATCCTAGTGGAGATCCTACTCCAAGTAGAGAAGATATTCAAATAACTAAAAATTTAGATAATATAGCAAAAATTCATGCTATATATTTAATTGATCACATAATAATAGGGAATAATCAATATTATAGTTTTTATCAGGATAATAATGTTCTAAATACATAAAAAAAATATATATTCATATCATTTAATGTAGGTGATGATGTGAAAAGAATAATTAAATTTACAGGGTTATTAACCTTAATTTTATTTAGTTTTTTCTATACAGATAAAGTAGTTGAGGTTATAAGGGAAAATGATAAGTTAATGATAGAATTGGAACAGGTATCAGATAATTATAAAGTGAACGCTATAAATGGTATTATTAGTGGTGATACGATAAAACCAGGTATAAATGGTAAAAAAGTTAATATTGAAAAAAGCTATAAACAAATGAAAGAAAAAGGAATTTTTGATGAAAATTTAATTAAGTATGATAAGATAGTTCCTAAAATTAATATGTCTCATAATCAAAATAAATATATAATAGGTGGTAATAAAGAGAGAAATATGGTGAGTATTGTCTTTATTTTAGATAATAAGAAATATTTAAAAAAAGTAGAAGATTTATCTATAAGTAAAGATGTAATGATTAATTATTTTGTTACTTATGATTATTTAGTGGATAATTCTACTAATATTACTAAAATGACTAATAGTGAGTTTTATAATTATGGTAGTGATGGCGAATATAGTCCTGATAATATTTTATTTGCTAATAATTTAATTAGTAGAATAACTGATAATGAAGCTATATATTGTTTAACAAAATATAAGAATGAAAAAGTATTAAATTTGTGTAGTGAAAATAATTTATATACAATTCTTCCTAATATAATAGTTAAAAACGATCCATATAGTGAGATTAAAAAAAGTTTAGCAAGTGGTAGTATAATTTTAATGGAAATGGATAATGATAGTACAACAGAGTTAGGAATAATTGTTGATTATATTAGAGGAAAAGGCTATGATGTTGTGGGCCTTTCCAAAATGTTGAGTGAAGAGTTGTAGATAGTGTTGCATTTTACCATGTTTTTTGATATTATATATCTAGAATAGAGAGTGGTAAAATGAAAAAAGTAATCACTAAAAATAAAAATTTATATTTAATTATTGCTATTGTTGTTTTAGGAATGAGTACTATTGGAACAACATATGCTTATTGGGTTGCAGTGGCTGCTAGTCCAAGTTCTAGTGTAAAAACTAATTCTACATCTTATAGTCTTAGTATGTCTATAACACCTTTATATAGTGATTTTAAGTTTATTCCTATGGATGATAATGATGCATTAAAGGGATTAAAAAATAAATGTCGAGATCAATATAATAGAGGTGCTTGTACTGCGTATCAAATCAAAGTATATGATTATGATAAAAATACGGCGTTTATTTCAGGAAAGATTAATACAAAACTTAATAATATATCTAATTTAAGTTATATGGTTTTAGAAGAACAAGATGAGTATAATTCTGATAAATGTGCTACTATTCAAGATAAAAATTATTGTATAGCTGAAGGACCAATAGCAATATTGCCAGAAGAGGATATGTCACTAGGAAGTAAATATAATGTAGAAAATAAGACAGAAAAAAACTTTATTTTGCTATTATGGTTGAGTAATTTGAATGAAAGTCAAAATAAATATGATTTAGGAGATTTTAATTCAACAGTTATTTTCTCGATGGGAAATGGTGGAGAAATAAAGGGAAGTATATCTGCTGCAATTTCTCAAGATGATGGTTCGGAAGATAGTTCTCAAGGAGGTAGTGCGTAATGAAATTTAATTTAAAAAATATATTAATTCAGCCAACCTATGTTTTGATAGTAACTACTTTCATGAGTGTATTGGGAGCAACTTATGCGTACTTTTTGTTTGAAAAAAGTAATACTGATGTAATAAATGGAACAGCGGCAACAGTAAATCTTTCGTTAGATGTTGAAAGAATTTTTCCAGAAAAAGAGAATACAGGAGTATTAGTTCCGCAAAAATCAGTTAGTGCTTCTAATTCTTCTCCATTAGCAACGGCTTTAAAAAATGGTTGTGTGGATGGAAATAAGAATGTTATTTGTCAAGTTTATAAGATAAATATAAAAAATGATGGTGGTAAAGCTACGGAAGTTGTAGATGGTAAGGCTTCTTTTTATACTGATGCGGCCTTAACAGAAAATTCAGCTTCTAAAATGCCAAATTTAAGTTGGAAATTAATAACATCAATTGATAAGCAAGATAACAATAATTCTGTTTTAGGAACAAATGCAGATAATCAAGCTTCATCAACACCACTTTCTTTTGTAAATAATTTAACATTAAAAACTAATGATGAGTATACATATTATATGATTATTTGGATAAATGAGATAAATCAAGATCAAACTGATAAGTCAAATACATTTTATGGAAAAATAGAATTTTCTTCATCAAATGGAACTGGTGTAACCTCAGCTTTCTAAAAATAAACATAAAAAATTAATACCTATACATAATAAGTATAGGTGATTTATGTGAAAAATAAAGACAATTATACTATGTTAGTAATAAAAGATTCAGGATGGGAACTTTTTTATAAAATAATAACTTCTGTTTTTATAAGAGGTCTTCTTTTGGCAATTCCAATATTCTGGAGTGATACTATTAATAATTTAAGTAATAATAATTATCATAAAACTTATAACCTTATAATAATAACAATAATTTTAACTTGCTTTTATTATATTTGGCAATATTTAAATCAAGTTACTTGGTTTAAGTTTTATAATAGATTATCACTTGGTTATACAGCACTTATTACAAAAAGCAATACTGAAAACATAAAAAAAGTATCTTTGGGAGAATATACAAATGTTATAAATAATGATATAGATATATTATGTAATTTTTTAGGTAATGGTGTTGCTAGAGTAATTCAAGTATTAGAAATTTTATTTATTTATTTTTATTTTTTAACTCAAAATAATTTGATTTTTTTAATAACAATAGTAATTTCTTTTCTTATGGTGATACTTTTAATTATAACTAGTAATCAAATAAAGGAAGAAAATATAAAAAGAAAAAACTCTCTTGATCGTAAAACAGTTGTTGCTCATCAGATGTATGATTCCTTAAAAGATGGAAATTATAATGATAATATTTTTAAAAGATTTCATCAAAGTAATATAGAGTATTTAAAATCAAATAAAAGATTTAATTTGTTAGCAGAGGCTTCTATATATTTGGTACTTGGAATAATTGAACTAGCTAAATATGGTATTATTCTTTATTGTGTTTATTTAATTAGTAAGCATCAGATGGTTGTGGGAACGATAGTTCTGATATATACATACTATGATAAAATAATAGCTAATTTTGAAGTATTAGGAACTATAAGTGCTGAATATCAAAGTTTTAAAGTTTCTTTAAGACGATTAAATAAGTTAGGGAATAATCAAAAAGAGCTTGAAATAAATGGTAAACAAGAAAAATTATCTAAAAATTAACTTTAGTATGGTGTTGTTGCCTTTTTTAATTATTTTTGATATAATTACTTCAGTCTTTTATACTTTGCTTGGAAAGGAGAAAAATGAGTAAAATAAAGATATTTAGTTTAGGCGGTTTAAATGAAAGCGGCAAAAATATGTATGTTATAGAAATAGATAAAGATATATTTGTAATAGACGCTGGTTTAAAGTATGCTGATGAACATATGTTAGGTATAGATTATATAATTCCTAATATTAATTATTTAAAAGAAAATCAAAAAAGAATAAAAGGTATTTTTTTAACGCATGGACATTATGAAAATAGTGGAGCATTAATGGATATTGTAAAGGATTTAAAAAATACAAAGATATATGCTGCTAAATTTACTATTGATATTTTAAAGAAGGAATTTGAAAATAATAAGTTAGCAACTAATAATTTAGTGGAGATACATCCTTATAAGACTTTAAAATTTAATAAAATAAAAGTTTTTCCTGTATCTCTTTCACATTCAATACCAGATAATTTAGGATATGCTATATATACACATGATGGAGTAATATTTTATGCTTCAGATTTTGTGTTTGATGCGATGATGAGAGGTCATTATCAAACTGATATTGGAAAGTTAGCATATATAGGAAAACAGGGAGTATTATGTTTGATGACAGAATCTACTTATGCTGATAAGTTAGGACATACTGCTCCAAATCATAGAATTTCTAATTTAATTAGAGAAACATTAACAAAAGCAAAGGGAAGAATAATTTTTAATGTATTAAATTCCCATTTGTATAGAATTCAAGAATTATTTAACGAAGTATCAAAGACTGATAGAAAAATTGTTGTAATGGGGAAAAAATTACAAAATATAGTTGAATATGCTACAGCTAATAAATATTTATTTATAAATAAGAACTCTATTGGAGATTTATCAAACATTAATGATGATAATGTAGTTATATTAACTTCTAACGAACGTGGAAGACCATATTCAAATATTAATAAAATAGTAAATGGCTACGATAAATTTATAACATTAAAACAAACTGATACAGTATTTTTGGCAACTCCAGTTTATGAGGGAAGTGAAAAAACTTTCTATAAACTTTTAGATGATATTTCTAAATTGGATGTTGATGTTGTAACATTATCTAAAAATCATTTATCACATCATGCTTCAAGTGAGGATTTAATGATGATGATAGATTTAATGAAACCAAAATATTATTTTCCAATAAAAGGTGAGTATAGGTTCCAAGTTGCTAATGCTAATTTAGCAGAAAAAGTTGGGATAAAGCCTGAAAATATTATTTTGAAAGAAAATGGTTTTGTTGCAAAATTTGTAAATGGAAAATTAGTTGATGATTTTGAGAAAATACCATGTGGAGAAATTTCTATTGATGGAGATTCATCTGATGATATTGGAGAAGTAGTGTTAAGAGATAGAGAATTATTATCAGATAATGGAATAATTATAATTTCGGCAACTTTAAGTAAAAAAGGAAAGGAATTATTAGCAGGACCAGAGATATTGACTAGAGGTTTTATTTATGTAAAAGATAGTGGTGAACTAATAGAGAGTATTAAAGAAATATGTACAAAAATAATAAAAGAAAATACTCATGAAAATTATGTTGATTATGGTAAAATTAAAAATAGTATTAGAGATGAATTAAGTAAATATTTGAGTAATCAAACTGGAAATAAGCCAATGATTATAAGCGTTTTACAAGAAATATAGTATCTTTTAAATACTATTTTTTTTGGCTATTTTGAAAGAATAACAATAGTAAAATTTCTTGTATATTTAAGCTTTTTATGATATATTACTAATAAATAGGAGGGATACAGATGTATTGTACAAAATGTGGTAATAAAGTATCTAATACTCAGTCTTATTGTACAAATTGTGGCAATAAGTTAAATTGTGATAAAATTAAGCAAAATAAACAAGATGATTTAATGATATCATCTTTAATAATTGGTATATTAAGTATAATCGGAACTATAACTTGTAGTATATTTATATTACCTTTAGCCATATTTGGACTTGTTTTAGGATTGAAGTCGGCTAAAAAGTTAAATATGGGTGTTATTTTAAATTTAATAGCTATAATAGTTTCTATTGCCCTTTTTTTAGGAACTTTTATTTATGGTGTTGCTATGTATAAGGAAAGTACTAAAGAGACACCTAGTATAAGTTCTAGCAAAAAAGATAGTTTAATTGAGGCTATTGAAGGAACTTGGTATTTAAATAAAGATGATAATTTATCTGGAGATTATTATATATCTTTTAATCAAAATAATACTTTTGTTTGGAATCAAGAAAGTGGTAAAAAATATAGAGGTACATATAAAGAAGAATATAAAACAGAGGGTACGATACTTTATTATTATATATCTTTAACGGGAGTTGATGATAGTAATCAAATGAAGAATTTTGAGATAACAATTGAGGTAAATAATAGAGAAATGACATTGAGTGACTTAGAAACAAATGAAGTACAAAATTATAAAAAAGAAAATATAGAAGTATATTAGGAAGAGGTAGATTATGAAAAAATTGAATAATAAAGGTTTTACTTTAATTGAATTGTTAGCAGTATTAGTTATATTAATAGCAATAATGTCAATAGCAATTCCATCAATCTCTTCTTCTTTGGATAGAACAAAAGCAAAACAAAGTAGTGCTAAAGAAAAAATAATTGAGAGTGCTGCTGAATTATATGTGACAGATCATAAGAATAATATTCCCACAAGTGGTGAATGTTATATTGATGTTCAAACTTTGGTTGATGAACATTATTTAAGTTCTGATGAATTAAAAGATTCTGATGAATTAAAAGATTCTGATGGGGAAAAAATGAGTGAGGCTGTTCTATATAAAATTGATACGTATAATTATAAATATGTTTCTAATGTTTCTGTTAATGATAATAATAAGTGTGTTACCACTTCATAATTAAAAAATTTTAAAAATAAAAAGGAAATCGGAGATTAATGGCTAATAAGGGATTTTTCAAAAATAAAAGTCACCCTTTAATTAGCATATGGAGTTATAACAA
>ERZ827512.1538-NODE-1538-length-22228-cov-3.698552_pt1 | contig 22228 bp, 20 predicted proteins | sample MGYA00519916_ERZ827512 | MGnify/ENA primary metagenome ERZ827512 (study PRJEB31778, sample SAMEA3449335) | human gut metagenome | biome: human gut; feature: human-associated habitat; material: faeces | place: United Kingdom | collected 2010/2012 ... | reverse complement strand
TGCGGACATTTAAGAAGATATAAAAAGATAGTCAAAAAGACATATATAATTTGACAAAAATCAATGCGCATTTGTCTGATGATTTCTACAGTAAAATCTTCAAACCAGTTTTTCAAATAATATCTCATCAGACCTGGCTTAAATGTATACACGTAGTCATTCACCTTTTCGTCAATAGGCATTTCATCATGAAGGCATAAAATATCCTTACTTTTATTATTAACATTAAGACTATATTTCCAAAACGGAGCAAAATATTTACTAATCTGGTTAATAGGAACAATGATTTCTTCTCCAGCTTTGTTTTGCCGCTTTTGAAACATTACACTTTCATAAAATTTTTTTCCAAAATAGCCTTCACTATCAATTTGTTGAAATATTTTACGAAATCGTTCGAAATTCGTTTTCACTAATGTTTTTTTCAAAAAATCACTATAACTTCCATTTCTTTTCTCTTCGTTAGTTTCTAACATATATTTGTTTAATTCAACCCAACGAATATCTTCTTCCACTTCTATTTTTATGGATTTTTTTGAACAATACCATGTTAACTTATGTAAAAAAGAAGATAAGCCTTTAAGTGAAAAAGCCTTTATCACTAAATAAATCTTATCCATAAGCAGACTATACCCTAAAATAATTATCTCATCTTGTATACAAGAATCGCCATCTTTATTTCTTATAAAATCCACATATCTTGTTCTGAAATCATGAAATAAACATTCATCATTCGGATTATTATTCTCCTCATATTTCTGAATAAATTTAATCAATTTTTCCGGTGCCATTAGAAGAAATTCAAAGTTTGAATCAATATCTTCTAATAAAAACCTCACATCAGCAGCATTATAACCAGATATATCAATCTCTATCTGATATTTTATCATTTGCTTCTGGTTTCCCTGATTATACTTAAACGCATACCTATCTATGGAAAAGAAAAAACTATCACTTGTATTTTCAACGACTTCAATTCTCCGCATTATTTCTCCTTATATCTAATATTGATAAATACTCATCCATATCACGTTCTTCTATTTCATCGCCATACATCACTTTAAATAACTGCTCTACCGTATTATCATCATATAGAATTGTTTTTACATTACTACTATCACTTATTTTTTCTCCTAACGCTGGATATAAAATATATATTTTCTCCTCTTCGTCTGACATAACATCTTGCAAATTAACTACTCTTTTTTCAAAATCTTTTTTACTAGGATTATCTGTTGAAATAATATAATATCTTTTCAAACATTGATTTTTTTTGGTCAAATATTCTCCCTTTTTCTTACTTCCAGAAACAATACTTTCTTTTGAAACGTCTATCATCCATTCAATCATTTCACATAACATAGTTTTTTTAGAAATAGACGTTGCCTTTTTCCATTTATCATATTTCTGCTTTTCAATATTATTTAATTCATCCACAACAATTTTAACACTCTCATTATCGTTATCTTTCCTTCTTTTTGCCCTTTTATTCTTAGGAGGCTTATTTCGGAACTGATCTAAAGCTCTCATAATAGCCTGAGTATATGCCCTATAATTTGTTTTTTCTCTTATCTCCGGATCATCATAAATCATTTGTAATATTTCATCTGTATATGATTCAAAAGAAACTTCATAATATTTTTCGTATCTTTTCAATATCATTCTAAATAATTTCTCTACTTCTGTTTCTGATGATATATCAACAATTTGATACGTCAAATTGGCTTTTCTGGATTTAAATGCAGGATCATTTGAACTCTCCGATTCATTATCAACAGAAATACTTTCTGCAAATACAAAAAACATATTACCAAACGTAGCTAGATTATCTGTAAAAAGTTTAATATCTTCATATACATTTTTTTTGTATTTTTCACTTTTCCATGAAAAAACATGTTCATATTCATCAAAAACAATTACTAAAAAGTAATCTATTTTTTTCAGGTATATTGACACCAATTTAATAACATTATAATAAAATTCACTATTTAATTCTTGTTTCTTACAGCCATTTTTCAAATATTCCGGCAGATAATTTCCTTTAAGGATAGCTATAGCTTGTACTTGGAGAACAACATCATTACTTCTCGCCGCTTCATATAATAATTTTGCAAGTGTAGCATCTATTGAATATTTTTCTTCAACAGCCATTAGTATTGCAGCTTCCTCTTCCGATAAAGCATCTTCTTCTACACTATTAATCAAAAAAGTCGCACATTCCTTAAGTACTTTCTGGCTAATACTCTCTAAAATCTTTTTCTTCAAATCTGTTTCTTCTTGTTTCAAAGAAACTCTTCCTGTAATCACATTTTCGTATTCACTTAAGAATGTATAAATAGTTCTTATAAAATGAGACTTGCCATTTCCATAATTACTTTTTAAAAATACTATCTCTAATCCTTGTGCTTTGTTTACATCAAAAAAATCACAAAATTTCTCTGTGATTTTCTTTTTTAGTTCGTCCTGATTAACTAAAAATGAAGGGGTTTCTGGAGCTGTTCCCATTGAGAAATGCTTCAATTCAATACCCAGTTCTTTCATTGTTAAGGTATTAAACTTATCATTAAACATCGATTTGCAATCATTTACAGATATTTTTTTCTTCATTCACCTATTCCCTCCAGTAAACTACCTTTTATTTTAATGTGTGTATAATACTCTTTATTTATAACGTATGCTTTATTATTAGTTGCCCAATTAGGCAACATAAGCAATTCTATTTTAAATTTCATATTAAAATCGCATAATAATTTTTCAACAAAAGCTACCACCTCATAGCTACTATCTATTTTTTTCAGTTCCTTGTCAATTTCTTCTAATGCAACCGTAGTTCCATACTTAGATGCCAACTTTAAATATGCATCCTGCAAAAATTTTTCACTTACTACCGATATTTTATCCTTGTTTTCTGATAAAATATCAATAATCTTAAACAAATTAACAATAGGTCTAACCCATCTTACAAAATTACTCTTTTCTATATCCGGATATTTGTTTACCAGACAGTCTGCTACAATCGATACATCATATGTGCGTTCTTTATAAAGTATAGCTTTTACAATATTTATTTCCCTACTTGTACATCGTTCCAAGCACTCTGATAATACTTCTTTTAAATACTTTTTCTTTCTTATCAATTTATTAACATCATAATTAAGGAATATCATCCCTTTATCTATATCAAATAAACCAAGATTTGCAAGATTACTTCTGTAATGATGCTGAACCTTTTCTTTACCTTTGATTTTGGCAATTATACCATCAACCTCTCTAATACTCATTCCATTTCTTAATTTAGACAAAATTTCCCAATACTCTTCTTCTCTATTTGGTAAATGCGCATAAGATGACCATGCCATTGCTGTCACTCCTTCTGTTTTATCACTTCATTCAATTCCTCTAACAGATTCGTAAATAATCTTTCTTTATTTATACGCCCAGGCTTCGACAATAACATTTTATATTTGTGTCCAAAATAATCTTGTATTTTTTGATCTGGAACTAAAATGCATATACTAAATACACCTTCCTGCGTAATATATTTACTACATGAGCCTTTTGCCAGCCCTCTAAGCTGCATCTGACCAAACTCAGATGCTAAAAAAAGTGTTAAATAATATGGATTAATATTTTTTGTCTGAATTGCAAATAAGCAATCACTAAAAAACATCTTTGGGTACCGCCTTGATACAATTCCAATCTTTCCAATACATCCTTGTCCAACCCTCCCAATTAGTACATCATTTTCATGTAATACTGCATTTTCAAAAAAATTATTATTATGTACATATTGTTTATTTTCATTGGATATATATAATTTTTTTACATCTGTTGTGTGAATGAACCTTATTCCTTTTTCTACCAAAAGTTCTTTGTTCTTCGTAACCGACTTTCCCCTCTTACATGATTTAATATAATTTTTTAATACAGTTCGCTCAAATCTTGTATTTTCTACAAGTATATCGGTTTGGCTTAACAAATGCTGGTATTCCAAATCCCATCTATCAACTCGATTTACCACTGCTATTTGTCTATTAGACAAATCATAATTACTATCTAAATATTCTATGTGTATTTCAGTTTGAATATTCTTTTCTTCTTTTTTCTTCTTTTTCATTAATATTAGACAGGTATCTGCATCAATTTTATCAAAACATCTGTCAAAAATTTTTAGTACTTTAATGATCGTAACCATTTTCAGTAATTGAATACGTAAATCTTTATATAAGTCTAATGACAAAAAACCATATGGTAAAATAATACATATATATCCATTATCTTTTACAATATCAATATACTTTAATAAAAACCTCATTTCTATTGGCAATGCCATATTCTGACTTTCATTAATGCTAACCAGTACTTGATCATAAAAGTTAAAAGGGGGATTTGCTATAGCTAGGTCAAAACCCTGGTTACTTACTATTTCATTATAACTTTTCCAATTTTTGAGTTTAACTGATAAACTATCCCCATGAAATGTTTTTATGTACGGACTCTTTTTATTAATTTTCTTTATTAATTCTTTATCTATATCTGCCCCATACAACTCAGCATCTGACCAACGTTTTTTTGTTTCCTCTAATAACCCACATTCTCCCATAGACAAGTCTACTACCGTTTTAATCGTATCATCTGGAATAATACTTACCATATATGCTGCCAATTTGTTAGGAGTAAAATACTGCTTATAATCTTTTACGAGATTCATCTTTTGCTTCTTTCCTCCCGCCACTTTCTAAATTTTCATTGCTCTGGATAAATAATAAATACGTGTCTATTTCCAATGCATCTGCTATTTTTTGAACATTTTCCAATGCTATACTTCGTTTTTTTCTTTCGATTGCACTAATATATGTTCTATGTAACCCTGTCATCTCTGCAAATTTTTCTTGTGATAATCCCTTTTCTTTTCGGTACTTTCTTAAATTACCAGCAAATACACTTACTATATCCATTACATAATCCTCCATATATATCATACCCCATTGAATACAATAAGTCAACATATTCAAATTTAAACATACAAGGTCTAAACTCTACTAGCGCTACTTTTCCGATTTCTTTGTGTCACTTAAAATTAATTTTTTTATTTCTTATTTTCAATTTTTTCGTTTACTATTCTTATTAATTATGTGCAATAAAAAAGTAACCATTTTTACTTTGGTTACTTTCTCTTTCCCTCTACTGCTCCGCAATTCTTGCCGCCAGATCTTCTAAATACATCCATCTGTCCATCTTTTCTTCCAACAGCTTTTCTGTCTCCTCTTTTTCTGTTACCAGTTGATTGAGTTTCACAAAATCCGTAGAAGCTGCTGCCATCTCCTGATCCAGCATATCTATTTTTTCTTCCAGTGCGGCGATCTCACTTTCAATCGTTTCATAATCCCGTTGTTCCTGATAGGTAAACTTCAACTTCTGAGGACCACGGGTACGCTGTCCTTTTTTTGTAACCTGTGCGTCTGTTTTTACTCCATTACCGGCTTTCTTTTCCTGTTCTGCTTCCTCCGCTTCTTTTTCTGCTGATTTTTTCAAAGAATAATCGGTATAGCCACCTTCGTATTGTCTTAGTTTTCCGTCTCCTTCAAAGGCAAAAATACGCTTCATGGTCCTATCGAGAAAATAGCGGTCATGCGATACCGTAACAACAATGCCCTCATAACGATCCAGATAATCTTCTAAGATAGTCAGCGTAGCGATATCCAGATTGTTGGTCGGCTCATCCAACAAAATAAAGTTCGGAGATGTCGCCAGTACCCGAAGCAGATTTAATCTTTTCTTTTCTCCACCGGACAGCTTTCCGATCGGACTGTACTGTTTTTCCGGTGGAAATAAAAAACGCTCCAATAAGACTGTTGCGGATATGACTCCATCCACAGTCCGAATATATTCTGCCGTATCTTTTACATAATCAATCACCCGCTGAGCCGGGTCCATATAGGACAGATTGATCTCCTGTGCATCCTCATTTTTTTCTGAGGCTATTTCCTGTGCATAGTATCCCATTTTCACGGTCTGTCCGATAATAACCTGCCCGGAATCCTGTGGAATAATGCCTGCAATAATCTTCATTAACGTAGACTTTCCACAGCCGTTCGGTCCGATAAATCCAACCCGGTCGCCTTTTAAAAAGATATAAGAAAAATCATCGATCAGTTTTCTTTCTCCATAAGACTTACAGATATTTTCTAACTCCACGGTCGTTTTTCCCATTCTTGTGGAAATGGAACTTAATTCTACCTGAGAATCCTGCACAGGAGCCTGACGATCTCTTAACTCCTCATAACGCTGGATATGTGCCTTCTGCTTTGTAGAACGTGCCCTTGCTCCCCTGCGTATCCATTCCAGTTCCACACGCAGGATCGACTGACGTTTCCGTTCACTGGCTGCTTCCATTTCCTGTCGCTGGGTTTTCAGTTCCAGATATCCCGAATAATTCGTCTGATAACTATAAATTTTTCCCTTATCAATCTCCACGATCCGATTGCACACACTGTCTAAAAAATACCGGTCATGTGTTACCATGATAAGAGCGCCCCTCCATTTTTTCAGATAATCCTCCAGCCAGTCTGCCATATCGTTATCTAAATGGTTCGTAGGCTCATCCAACAAAAGAATGTCTGCCGGAGAAAGAAGTACCGATATCAATGCGAGACGTTTTCTCTGTCCGCCCGATAATTGTCCTGCAGGCTGCATAAAATCTTTAATGCCAAGCCGGGTCATCATGGCCTTGGCATCACTTTCAACAGACCAACGGTTTTCTTCCGTCACATTTCCTTCCAGCACACATTCTAAACTGCTTTTTTCCGGCTCAAATTCCGGATGCTGCGGCAGATAACGCATCACCACATGGTTTGCAGTCGTGACAGTTCCCTCATCGGTCTCCTCTTCCCCCATGATCATCCGCAAAAGCGTTGTCTTTCCGGTTCCATTGATACCAATGACACCCACTTTTTCCCCATCCTGCAATGAAAATGAGGTATTATCAAATAATTTTCTTTCCGTGTATACCTTGGTCAGATTCTCTATATTGATCAGATTCATGTTGTTTCCTCTTATTCCTCTGCAAAAAGCCTCTTTTTCCGCTCAATCATCTCATCAATTCTTTCGATATAAAGAGCTACATCCTTGACATTCTCGCACCGTTCGATCCGATGTGTGCCATCCGGATTTGGCGTATTCCAGACACGTTTCGTGGAAGCTCCTGCTCCACACGCCACGATGGTCTGTTTCTCCTCCATGATCAGGATATTATAGATGCCTGCCTTTCCTTCTTTCGCATACCCCACGTTCTCAAAATTTCCTGCCATATTTTTCTGGCGGTAGAGATAATAAGGCTGCAAGCCCATCCGCTTACAATAATCTGCCGTCACTTCAATATGTTCCCAGGTATTCTCCATTTTAAGATTTGTATAATCTTCTTTAAACATATTGAGTCTTGCCGCACGTTTAATGGCAAGAGAATGTACAGTAACATTATCCGGCTGTAATTCCTCTAACTGCTCCATCGTATGACGGACATCCTCTAAATTTTCATTTGGAAGTCCTACGATCAGATCCATATTGATATTGTCAAATCCTAACTCTCTTGCGGTTAAAAAGCTCTGAACGGTCTGCTCTACCGTATGATGCCGTCCGATAATCTCTAACGTTTCCTGCTTCATGGTCTGCGGATTGATCGAAATCCTCGAAATTCCATGGGAACGTAAAACCTCTAATTTTTCTTTTGTAATACTGTCCGGTCTTCCGGCTTCAACTGTAAACTCCAAAAGATGAGATAAATCAAAACTGGATTTAATTTTTCTGATCAGTCTGTCCAGTTGATAAGGTGCCAGAGTCGTCGGGGTACCGCCTCCAATATAAATCGTATTCAGATGCCGCTCCCGATACTGCTCGGCTGTGTAGTCAATCTCTTTTTCTAAGGCATCTAAATATTCATCCACACGCTTTTCCCATGCAGACAACGGGTAAGAAGTAAAGGAGCAGTACAGACAGGTACTTGGACAGAAAGGAATCCCAATATACAGACTATAGCCTTTCTCATAGTCTAATTTGTTCAAAAGCCCTAACTCACGTTTTGCAATGTCGATACTAAGCTCTGTTTTCTCCGGGCTGCAAAAATAAGTATCTGCCATAAAAGTGCGGATCTCATCCTCGCTCTTTCCCTCTTCTAACATACTCATCGGGATCTTCGTCGGACGAATTCCGGTCAGTGTTCCCCACGGAAGTGTCTGTCCCGTATACTCAGAAAATATCTGATAAATACCACGTTTCAGGCGGTTTTTCGTCTCTTTCCTGTCAGAAAAATCCACCTGTATCTGCATCGACGCAAGAGCTGGTTCTCCTGTCTTCGCTTTTGCATTTAAGACACTGGCAGAAATCACATTTTCTGCTCTCGAAAAAAGAACCTCCATGTGGAACAATGGAGTTTCTTTTTCTTCTAACTCTGCAATTTTTTCACTGTCAGCAAATACTTTGACATCCTCTTTCGGATAAAAAGCCTTCACTAATGAATGGATGTCATACTCAAAATCTGCCTCATTTAAACTAACTGTAATCATATTTTTTCACCATTACGCTCTCTATAAAAACGGATTGTATTTTCGTTCCATTCCAATCGTTGTCATGTCTTCATGGCCGGTATAGACCATCGTATCATCCGGTAACGGCATCAGTTTATCCTGAATGGAGTGGATCAGTGTCGAGGACTTTCCTGTTGGGAAATCCGTTCTGCCAACGGACTGACAAAACAGTGTATCTCCGGAAAACAACGCCTTTTCCTCTTCGATATAATAGCAGACACCACCCTGGGTATGTCCCGGTGTATGCAGCACCCGGATCTCAAATCCCGCAAGATTTAAAATTTCGCCGTCCTTTACATAACAATCCGCATGAAAAGTCAGCGTTCTGCCGATCATTCCTGATAAATTAATCTGCGGTGTCTCTAAGGTCTCCTTTTCCGTCTCATGAGCATAGATTTTTATCCCATACTGCTCTGCAACTTCCTGCGCTGCCATTGCATGGTCAAAATGTCCATGTGTCAAAAGCACAGCTACCGGAACAACGCCATCCTCTTTGATGATCTGTTCGATCCGCGCTGCATTGTCACCCGGATCAATGATCAGTGCTTCTTTTGTCTTTCTGTTTTCTGCAATATAGCAGTTCGTTGCCACTGCTCCGACTACTAAATGTCTTACCTTTAAATCTGCCATTCCTTACCTCGCCTGTCACTTCTGTTCTAACCGGTTGTTCTTTCAATATCGATCACGCTCTCCACCTGACGAATCTTATCCACCAGACTTTGCAGCTCCATTTTTCCCTTTGTATTAAAGGAAACAGAAATTGTCGCGACTCCCTGCTTACTCGTTTTTGAGTTGATCGCATTGATATCAATCCCACGCTCCGTAAAAATCTTTGTAATATCTACTAACAATCCGGTACGGTTGTTTCCAAAAATCTTAATCTCTGCAAGATAGAGTCCGTTGCTGCCCTCACTTGCTCCCTGCTGCCATTCTGCATCGATCAGTCTGGCACGATCCATGTCCGACAGATTGATAATATTGATACAATCCGTTCTGTGTATGGATACACCTCTGCCTCTCGTAACAAAACCGACAATCTCGTCTCCCGGTACCGGGCTGCAGCATTTTGAAAAATGTACTGCGACATCATACAGTCCTTTTACGACAATTCCACTCTTTGACTTCTGTGGGATCGTCTTAGAGATATTCGCATCCTGGATATTCTCTAATACATCCGAATCTGTCATCGGTACGACATGATCCTTTTTGTATTCTTCTAACATCCGGTTGACAACCTGACTCTCCTTAAGTCCTCCGTGTCCCACAGTTGCCAGTGCAGAATCCCAGTCGTGGAATCCGTATTTTCTTAAAATCTTATTCTGATATTCCGGCTTATTGATTTCTGAGAGTTCAATACTCTTCATCTTACAATACTGCGAGATCAGTTCCTTACCCTTTGCGATATTCTCTTCCTTGAACTGACTTCGAAACCACTGATTGATCTTATTTTTCGCCTGTGTACTCTTGACAATATTCAGCCAGTCACGGCTTGGTCCGTGCGAGTTCTGGGAAGTAATGATCTCAATCCGGTCACCATTCTGGATGACATAGTCAATCGTTACCAGTTTGCCATTAACTTTTGCACCGATCATCTTATTCCCTACGGCAGAATGGATCGCATAGGCAAAATCAATCGGCGTAGAGCCGGTTGGAAGATTTTTGACATCTCCGGAAGGCGTAAAACAGAATACCGTATCTGAAAAAAGGTCCAGATCACTTTTTAACAGACTCATAAATTCCCGGTTATCGGACATGTCCTTTTGCCACTCTAAAATCTGACGCAGCCAGCTTAACTTCTCTTCTTCCTGATTCTCTACATTGCCACCGTTTGAAGCCTCTTTGTACTTCCAGTGTGCGGCAATACCGTATTCGGCTGTCCGATGCATCTCATAGGTTCTGATCTGGATCTCAAACGGCTGTCCGTCCGGTCCGATCAGTGTTGTATGCAGTGACTGATACATATTCGGCTTTGGCATCGCAATATAGTCCTTAAAACGTCCCGGTATCGGTTTGTACATCTCGTGGATGACTCCTAATGCCGCGTAGCAGTCCTTGACATCTTTTACAATGATCCGAATGGCAAAGAGGTCATAAATCTGATCTAGAGTCTTATCCTGATTGACCATCTTCTTATAAATACTAAAGAAATGCTTTGCTCTTCCATCAATCTCTGCTTCAATGCCCGCATTGGTGATATGGCTGCGGACTTCTTCTACTAATTTCTGGATATAGTCATCTCTTGCACTCTTTTTCAGTGCAATCTTCTCTACTAAATCATAATATGCTTCCGGCTCTAAATATTTTAAGGATAAATCCTCTAATTCGATCTTAATTTTAGAAATACCGAGTCGCTGGGCAATCGGAGCATAGATATCCATGGTCTCTCTTGCCTTTTCCTTCTGCTTCTCCGGTGTCATATATTTTAAGGTACGCATATTGTGCAGACGGTCTGCTAATTTGATCAGAATGACACGGATATCGTTTGCCATTGCTAAAAACATCTTTCGCAGATTCTCCGCCTGTTTTTCCACCTTATCTGCATCATAGGACAACTGTGCCAACTTCGTAACACCATCGACTAACAATGCCACATCCGGGTTGAACTCTTTTGCAATCTCCTCTTCCGTCATGACCGTATCTTCCACAACATCATGCAACAGTCCCGCAACAATCGTCTCTTTATCTAATTCTAAGTCGGCAAGAATAATTGCCACACACAAAGGATGGATGATATATGGTTCACCCGATTTACGCACCTGTCCCTCATGTGACTCTCTTGCTACCCGATATGCTTTCTCGATCAGGGAAATATCCGCAGATGGATGATATTTACGCACACTCTGGATCAGTTCCTGATAGAGCTTATCGGGACTGACAAATTCTTCCATTTTTTTAAGCTTTGTATTCTGGGAAGTCACTTCATTTTCTAATTCTTCTAACTTCTCTGTAGAAATATCAACCATTCTCTCACCAACTTTTCCTAAATTTATACTTTTGTAAACCGCCGCCAGCATATCTAAACATAGAATAAATTATAATAAAAAAACGATAAAAAAGCAATGTCTATAGTGCATAAACATACCTTTTCATCCGTTTTCCGAGGATATCCACCTCTTTTTGAAAAGAAAATCCCAATTTTTGCAACAACCCTAAGGACGGATGATTTTCTTCCTCTACTAAACAGCTCAATTCCGAAAAACCACTTGCCTCTTTTGCATAATCCATAATTGCCGTACAGACTTCATAGGCATAGCCCTGTCTTTGATATTCCTGCCGTATCAGATACCCCATTTCCAATACGATCTCATCCTCAATCTCCTGTGTATTTAAGCCTGCCCTGCCGATGATCTCTCCGTTCTCCCGATCGCAGACTAGCCACATTCCATAGCCGTAATAGACATACATATTTTCAATATAGGCTTTCGTATAGGCGATCTCATCCTCCCGTTTCTCACAGAGCGGTTCAATAAAATCCGTCATTCCCTCCTGTGCATAGATTTCATAGAGGGCCTCGACATCTTCTACCGTCATCTCCCTGAGATAAGTCCGTTCCGTCTCGATCACACGCCACGGAATCCCATGTTTTCTCTGGTAGATTCTTTCTAAAAAATAAAAATCTACCTCTTCAAAGCCTTCCACAACAATGTCTGCCGCAGAATAAGTCTGCCCATTTTTCTTCTGATTTACAAATGCGATCGTGGCAAGCCCGATCTCCCTTCCGTTTTGCAGTGTTGCATCCTCTGCCGCTATTAACAGGGTTTCTTCTGTCCGATAGCCTGCCTGCAACAGCTTTTCTTCCATATCCTCTTTTGTGGTTTTTCCGTCCAGATTTAAAACCCGCACCCCATATTGATACAGTCCCTCTAATAAAAACAGAACATCAGCATCTAACTGATGTTCTATCAGGAACTCTTCGCGGTTAAACATTACGCATCTCAATTGATTTTCCATCCCGCATCTCCTGTATTCCCTGCATAAAACGCCGTTTTACCGTTTCATGCAATGTATCTCCAAGCCGTTCGGCAATCTCTTTGGAAATACAGCCTCCTGCCATCGCAGGGTGACCGCCTCCATCACCAATACCGTGAAGCATCTCTTTTAATAAGACACCTACATTGACGCGTTTTTCATCACTGCGTACCGCAAAACGGATTCCATCCTCCTGTCTTGCATAAACAATGACAACATCCACGCCATCCAATGCTTTCATAAAATCAGAAATCATCGCGATCAATGCCGGCTGACATTCAAAAGGAATAAATGCAAAACCTACCCGGTCATAGATTTCAATACTTTGGATTGCAGCCTCATAGGCAGACAGATCTGCTAATTCCAGCGTATCCGCATACATATTCTGTACCAGATCCCAATCCGCATACCGGAACAGATAGGCAAACATATCCGTATCTTTTTGTGTCGTTCCCCTGGTAAAATCCGCAGTATCCATCTTGATCGCATAGGCAAGTGCTGCGGCAACATTCGGCTTCGGTATGATTCCATCTTCCACAAAATAGGACGCAACGATCGTTGCACAGGCTCCTGTTTTCCGGATATCCCGATAGGCATACTCGCACTCGTGATGTACCGGATGGTGGTCAATACACGCGGACTTCTGCCCACCGATATCGGTCACATTGGAATTCTGATTCTGAGAATCCACCAGTACCACGCAGGCATCTTCCGGCAATGCTCCCTTGGTCTGTCCGCCTTTGACCTGAATCCCAAAGTTATCGAGCATACGGATCGCACTCGCCCGCTCTAATTTCCCCTCATAGCAGATTGTTGCTTCGATCCCGTAATATTTCAAATACTCCTGTAATGCAAAGGCTGTGGCAAGTGCATCCGGATCGGGAAAGTCATGGGTCTGTATATATGCATTTTTTCCTTTTAATAATTGAATCAGCTCTTTTTTCATACTCTTATTCTATGATAAAATGTCTATACGGTCTCCGGTTCCGGATAATCTACTCCAAACGTCTCAACCGTTACTTTTTTCATCTTCTGTTCTTCCATTGGCCGGTCACTGTAATCTGTGCGTACTTCTGCGATCTTATTTACCACATCCATACCTTCGGTAATCTTTCCGAAAGCTGCATAGGAGCCGTCTAAATGTGGTGCGTCTTTATGCATGATAAAGAACTGGCTTCCTGCTGAATTCGGATGCATTGCGCGTGCCATTGACAATACGCCTGCGGTATGCTTCATCTGATTGATCACACCGTTCTGTGCAAACTCACCTTTGATCCCATAGCCTGGGCCTCCCATACCATTTCCGTCAGGGCATCCTCCCTGGATCATAAATCCGTTGATCACGCGGTGAAAGATCAATCCGTCATAAAATCCCTTATTGATCAGACTGATAAAATTGTTCACGGTATTTGGTGCAATTTCCGGATATAACTCCGCTTTCATAATATCTCCGTTTTCCATTTCGATTGTAACGATCGGGTTCTGTGCCATTTTTATTTCCTCACTTTTCCATTATTATTGTTTTTATTGTATCTGATATGAATCCAGAAGTAAAGGCAATATCTGCTCAATCTCCGCTCTGGTTGCTAAATGCTCTGAAAATGCACTGGCACTTCCTGCTGCAACTGCCATTTGAAATGCCTCTTCATAGGAAGCATGCTCCATATATCCGGCTAAAAAACCTGCCACCATGGAATCTCCTGCACCAACTGCATTTTGCACCTCGCCCTTTGGAGCATCTAACTGCATCTGCTCTCCATGTTCTGTCAAAAGCAATGCACCATCTCCCCCTAAAGAAATCAATACATTGCATGCTCCCATTTCCTGCAACTGTTTCGCATAGGCAAACATTTCTTCTTTCGTACTCATTTTGACCTGAAACAGTCCCTCTAATTCATCCTGATTCGGTTTGATCAAAAACGGATGATAAGGCAGTACTGCTTTTAGAAGTTCCCCGGATGCATCCACCACGGTCCGTATCTGTCTATCCTTCAACTTCTTCATCATATCTGCATAAAATGTCTGTCCTAAGCTCTTTTGTACATTGCCTGCTAAAACCAGGACATCTTCTTTTGTAAGAATGCCTAATTTTTCCTCTAGCTCCTGCACCTCTTTTTTAGAAATGTCAGGACCTTGTCCGTTAATCTCCGTTCCTTCGTTAGAAAGTAATTTGACATTAATGCGGGAATCTCCCTGCGGCAGCCGTATCCATTCTGCCTCGCTTTCCTGCTCTTTGATTCTCTTTTCTATCTCTCTTCCCGTAAATCCTGCTGTAAATCCCAGTATTTTTGTAGGAATCCCCAGATGTTTTAATACAATGGATACATTGATCCCCTTGCCACCGACATTCATCTGTTCGGTCACGGTCCGGTTCGTATGCCCCATCTGAAAATTCTCCACGGTAACACCATAGTCCAGCGATGGATTACAAGTGATCGTGTATACCATATTTTTCTGTCCTTCCTACTTCAGATCCAATTCGACCGGACAATGGTCGGAGCCAAAAACTTCCGTATGGATCTTAGCATCTGCTAAATGCTCTTTGTACTCTTCTGACACTAAAAAATAATCAATCCGCCATCCGGCATTTTTCTCTCTTGCCTTAAAACGATACGACCACCAGGAATAAATCTGCTCCATATCAGGATAAAAATAGCGGAACGTATCAATAAAGCCACTCTCTAAAAGTTCCGTCATCTTTGCCCGCTCCTCATCCGTAAATCCGGCATTTTTCCTGTTTGTCTTTGGATTCTTTAAATCGATCTCCTTGTGTGCCACGTTCATGTCCCCGCAGACAATGACCGGTTTATTTTTCCGAAGTTGCAATAGATATGCCCTGAAATCATCTTCCCACTTCATACGATAGTCCAGCCTTGCAAGTTCACTCTGGGAATTTGGTGTATACACAGTGATCAGATAATACTCCGGAAATTCTAATGTGATCACCCGTCCTTCTTTATCATGCTCCTCGATTCCTAATCCATAAGTGACCTGTAACGGTTCCTCTTTAGTAAATATGGCTGTTCCTGAGTAGCCCTTTTTCTCTGCATAATTCCAATAGGCATAATAGCCTTCTTTTTTCCAATCTATCTGTCCTTCCTGCAGTTTGATCTCCTGCAGGCAAAAAATATCCGCATCCGCCTGCTCAAAAAATTCCATGAATCCCTTTCCCATGCAGGCGCGTAAACCATTGACATTCCACGATATCAGCTTTTTGTTTGCCACTTTTCGTTCCTCCTTGCTTTACACTCTGTGTTCATTCTACCACAAAATTCACTAGCAAAGAATACTTCTAATGCGAAATACTCTCAATATGAAATATCTTCGATATAGAATGTTCTTCATATGAAATATCTCCACACAAAATATTCTCTATATACAAAATACCCCCGATACGAATGTTCTATCACAGATATGTGTCAATACATAACATATCACGACATCGTCTCAGAGGTATTTTTCTCAAACAGGTTTTCCTGCATCTATTCTATTTATTTACGGAATGCTGTAATGCTTTTGTAATTGCACTTCCAACTACGAAACATGCTGCTGCCTCAACTAAACCGTTCACTCCAACGAATGCAATAACAAAGGCAAACGGATTTGCCACTTTCATATTTTTTGCAAGTCCCTGGATAAATTCTGTCTGGTAGAAGAACAGGATCAGTGTTGTCATAAACAACAGGGTATTCAACAGTGGACAGCAAAGGTTTGCAATAAAGACAGATGCTCCTTTTAATGCTTTTACCTTTTTCAATCCCTGTGCGATCAGTCCTGTCAACCATCCCATTACAAGACGTGTTACAAAACATACAACAAATGTTCCTGCCGGATTAATGCTTAAGAGCATCGCTCCAAATGCGCTCATTCCGAAGCACTGTATAAAACTCGTAAGTCCAAATACGCCTCCTACAATTGCACCCGCAGCTGGTCCTAACACTACAGCTCCTACCGCCACCGGAACAACAATCAGCGTAATTTCTAATCCGAATGTCTTAATGTAACCGATAGGGGTAAAAGCCATAATTAAAATGATCGCAATTAATAATGCCATCTCTACCATATAAGTGGTATTCAGTTTTCCATTTTTTCTCATGGTCTCTTCCTCTCTTTCCTGGTTTTTCTGTCACAACGGTATCATTGGTCGTCCTAGTTTCTATTACGAACCATTTGACACCAGACACATTAGTGTATTATGAGCAGGATCTGCTCATTATTTGCCGCTCGTCAAACATGTAACATATTGACTCGCTCACACTCACTCTATAATATTATAAAAGAAACCAGTTTGCAAGAGTTATTGTTAATTTTTTCACATATTAATTGTGTCTATAGTTTTTCGCTCAAATGCAGCTTTTCATACCCCATTTGAACCAACATCTCATCTAATCTTTTTAACATCTCTTTCTGTACCATTGGTACACAGATTTCCTCACCGATTTTAACATAATCCTCCGGAATCGTTTCAAATTCCAAAATGGTATCCGCCTCTAACTCTATTTTAATGCCTTCACTCTCTATTGTCTCTACACTTAATCCTAAATTCAATAAAGCAGTCCTGTCTCCCTCTTCCTTCGGCGCACTAATCTGTGCTTTGCGTTTTACTTTTAATTCACATTGTTTCGGCATATTCCGCATGATATTTATCTCTGCTTTTAGCAATTTTATATCTTTAATTTTTGACATAAGATACATTCTCCTCTTTTATTAATGACATCCCTTTCTTATAGTGTCCTTTAAATCTCATCTGGTCATCCCCGCTTAACCAATCTACTTTGGCTGTCTCATACGGCATATAAATAATCGTTTTACTATTTTCCAGCTTCTCCTGCTTAAAAGATTTTTCAATCGCCTTGAGGACATATTGATTTAATGTTATCTTTTGCTTTTCTGCTTCCAAAGCTGCCTTACGATGCAACTCCGGTGATATTCTTACATTAAAACTTCCCCGAAATTCTTTTTCTGGATTTTTACCTATTTGTTTACATAACTCTAAATAATTATCAATGCTTTGTCGAAACATTGCTTTCAGTTCTTCCACGGATGTTCCATGAAAATTCAAAGAATCTGCAATACCAAATACCTCTCCCACAAATATATCATCTTCTGCATCATACTCAACCGTTGCATGATAACCCTTGTATTCCAGCATTGAACTCATTTTTTCCTCCTATCAAAAATCTCATCTGTCATATCTCATCTATATCTTTTAGAAATTGTATCGTCTTTTTTACTTGATATGCATACAACTCATGTTCCGGATGAGGTTCATCAAACTGTAAAATACGCTTTGTCTCCAAATGAACAAATCCTATTCCCGAACCTCTTCCTCCTGAAAATTTCTCACAACCGCATTTCCCCATCAACATATCCAATTCCCTTGTTGTAAAATTCTTTGGCATTGGCTTTCTACATAATTTTTCAATCAGTTCCCTTTTCTTTGGCATTTATAATTATCACCTCCCACTTTGCAACTGTTTTTCAGTTGCTTTATTCTATCATAAATTATCTATGTTTTCAATAGCACAGTTTTTGTTCCGCGCGCGAGCGGTGCTGCATAGCAGCTATTTACTTCTCCGCGAACTGTGCATCTTCGCCCGAAGGACTTTTTTCTCTATAAGAAACACAATATTCCCTAATCCTATAACGCAAAAAAGGACTGCCACACATTCATGTGACAGTCCCTCTAAGTCTTATATCATTCTGATTATTTATTTAACTCTGCTTTTAAAGCCTCTGTTAATGCTGGAACGATCTTGTTTAAGTCTCCAACGATACCGTAATCAGCTACATCAAAGATTGGAGCATCCTCATCTTTGTTGATTGCGATGATGATATCAGATTCTTCCATACCTGCAACGTGCTGGATTGCTCCGGAAATACCGATTGCGAAGTATAAGTTAGGACGTACAGTCTTACCTGTCTGACCTACCTGAACATCAACTGGTTTCCAGCCATTCTCTACTACTGCACGAGAGCAGCTAACCATTCCGCCAAGTACATCTGCTAAATCCTGAAGCATTTTGAAGTTCTCTGCAGAACCAACTCCACGACCACCGGATACTAAGATCTTAGCGTCCATGATGTTCTCTGCACTCTTAGCTTCTTTTACAACTTTTAAAATTTCAACATATTTGTTGTCAGGAGTAAATCCTGGGTTGTACTCGATAACTTCTGCTTTAGCACCTTTTACAGGCTCTAATTTCTGCATAACGCCCGGACGTACTGTTGCCATCTGAGGACGTGTGTTAGGGCAAGCGATAGTAGCGATTGTGTTACCACCGAATGCAGGACGAGTCATTAATAACTGGTTTGCAACACCTTTGAACTCACCGATTTCAAGTACAGTACAATCTGCTGTTAAACCTGTTTTAACTCTTGCGGATACACGAGGTCCTAAATCTCTACCGATTGCTGTAGCACCTACTAACATGATCTCCGGTTTGTACTCTTTGATTACAGATGCAAGTGCATGAGCATATGGCTCTGTTCTGTAGTCTTTTAATTCAGGATCGTCTACAACGATAACTTTGTCAGCACCGTACTCTGCTAACTCGTCAGCAAGGCTCTTTACGTCGGAACCAATAAGTACAGCTGTAACATCAGTGTTTAAATCTTTTGCTAAGTCTTTACCCTTTCCAATTAACTCAAAAGCGATTGGGGTTAACTCATTGTCAACCTGCTGTGCAAAGACAAATACTCCTTTATATTCCTCTAAGTTCATTTTTTCCACTTTTATTCACCACTTTTCCTTATTCTTATTAGATTACATGTTTCTCTTTTAATTTACCCATGATGTAGTCAACAGACTCTGTTGCATCAAGAGTAACTTTTTCGCCTGCACCTTTACGAACTTTGTCAGATGCTTTTGCGATCTGTGTAGGAGAACCTTTTAATCCAAGGTCAGAATCATCTACGTCTTTTAAGTCAGCTCTGCCCCATACAGTAATCTCCTGATCATAAGCATCGAAGATTCCGCCCGGAGTCATGTAACGTGGCTGGTTTAACTCAGATAATGCTGTAATTAAGCAAGGCATTTTTGCTTTTAATTCATGGTATCTGTCTTCATACTGACGCTGTACGATAACAGAATCTCCATCAATCTTGATATCCTGTGCATAAGAGATTACAGGAAGATTTAAATGCTCTGCAATCTGTGGTCCAACCTGTGCTGTATCACCATCGATAGCCTGACGACCTGTAATGATTAAATCATAATCGATGTTTCTAAGAGCTCCTGCGATAGTTGTAGATGTAGCCCATGTATCAGCTCCACCTAATACTCTATCTGTTACAAGGATTCCCTTGTCAGCTCCCATTGCCATAGCTTCACGAAGAACTTCCTCTGCTTTTGGAAGACCCATTGTAAGTACAGTAACCTCTGCGCCGTACTCATCTTTAATTCTCAGTGCTGCCTCTAAACCAGCTTTATCGTCTGGGTTCATGATTGTAAGCATCGCACCTCTGTCTAATGTACCGTCCGGATTAAATTTAACTCCGCCTTTTGTATCCGGTACCTGTTTTACACATACAACTATTTTCACGGTAATTTCACTCCTTATGTTTGATTTAATGACTTCATTTTCAATCCGCTGGAATCGCGATTATTTTAATAAAGCACCAGAGATAACCATACGCTGAACTTCTGAAGTTCCTTCGTAAATCTCTGTGATCTTAGCATCACGCATCATACGCTCTACATCGTACTCTCTGATGTATCCGTATCCACCGAATAACTGAACGCATCTTGTTGTTACGTCCATAGCGGTCTCAGCTGCAAATAATTTTGCTTTAGCTGCTTCTACAGAATATACTTTCTGTGTTGCTTTTGCCATAGCTGCTCTATATACAAGGAATTTTGCTGCATCAATCTTTGCTGCCATATCAGCTAACTGGAACTGAGTGTTCTGCTGCTGAGCGATTGTACGACCGAACTGTTTTCTCTCTTTTACATATGCGATAGTTGCATCTAATGCACCTTCAGCAATACCAAGAGCCTGAGCAGCGATACCGATACGTCCACCGTCTAATGTATGCATTGCGATTGGGAAACCTTTTCCTTCAGGTCCTAATAAAGCATCTTTTGGAATTCTGCAATCCTCAAAGATTAACTCATATGTGGATGAACCACGGATACCCATCTTCTTCTCTTTTGTTCCGAAGGAGAATCCCGGAGCACCTTTTTCTACGATAAATGCGGAGAAGTTCTTTTTCTTTCTTCCTCTCTTATCCTCTGTTACGCTTGTGATAGCAATGATGATATATACGTCTGCAACTTCACCGTTTGTGATGAAACATTTAGATCCGTTTAATACCCACTCGTCACCATCTAAAACTGCTTTTGTCTGGCATCCCTGAGCATCTGTTCCAGCACCCGGCTCTGTTAAACCGAAAGCACCAAGTTTTTCACCTTTTGCAAGTGGTGTTACATATTTTTTCTTCTGCTCTTCTGTACCATATGTCATGATCGGGTCGATGCAAAGAGATGTATGTGCAGATACGATAACGCCTGTTGTTGCACAAACTTTTGATAACTCTTCTACACACATGGTATATGTAAGAGGATCACATCCCTGTCCGCCGTACTCCTTTGGTACAGGAATTCCCATAAAGCCTGCTTTTGCCATTTTCTCAACAGTTCCTGCCGGGAAATGTTCTGTCTCGTCAACCTCCTGAGCGAGAGGTTTTACTTCTGTCTCAGCGAATTCTTTGAAAAGAGTTCTCGCCATTTCATGTTTTTTATCTAAACAAAAATCCATGATTTATATTCCTCCATTTACTTTATTTATTTTAAAACGAGCAAATTCCCCAAAATGCTTGTTTCATCTTGAGGTATTTCGCATACGGAACAGCGGGGAATGTTCCCCGTTATTCCTTCTGCTCATCTTATTATTTTGAATAGTCGTAGAATCCGATGCCTGTCTTACGTCCTAATTTGCCTGCGCGTACCATTTTCTTAAGTAATGGATGTGGGCGGTATTTAGGATCACCTGTCTCATCATATAATACGTTCATGATAGCAAGGCAGATATCTAATCCGATTAAGTCACCTAACTCTAATGGTCCCATTGGATGGTTTGCACCTAATTTCATAGCTGTATCGATTCCCTCTACAGAAGCAACGCCATCAGCAAGGATGCCAACACCTTCGTTTACATATGGGATTAAGATTCTGTTTACAACGAAACCAGCAGCTTCGTTTACTTCTACAGGAGTCTTACCGATCTCTTTAGAAATAGCAACGATCTTGTCTTTTAACTCGTCCGGTGTATTCTCGCCTTTGATAACCTCGATCAGTTTCATAACAGGAGCCGGGTTGAAGAAATGCATACCGATTACCGGTCTGTCAATTCCTGCACCGATTTCTGTGATAGAAAGGGAAGATGTATTTGTAGCGAAGATACAATCTTTCTTTACGATATCCTGTAACTCTTTGAATGTCTGTTTTTTAACATCCATTACCTCAAGAGCTGCCTCAACGATTAAGTCACAATCTGTACAAATTTCTTTTGTACCTGTAACGATTTTGTTTAAGATAGCATCTGCAGCTACCTGCTCCATTTTGCCTTTTGCAACTCTCTTCTCAAATCCTTTTGCAATTTTAGCTTTTCCGTTTGCTGCAAATTCGTCATTAATATCACATAAGCATACTTCATATCCTTCTGTCTGTGCAAATGCCT
>ERZ827512.1530-NODE-1530-length-22317-cov-4.112209_pt1 | contig 22317 bp, 23 predicted proteins | sample MGYA00519916_ERZ827512 | MGnify/ENA primary metagenome ERZ827512 (study PRJEB31778, sample SAMEA3449335) | human gut metagenome | biome: human gut; feature: human-associated habitat; material: faeces | place: United Kingdom | collected 2010/2012 ... | reverse complement strand
GGATTCAGTAATCCATTAACAATAGATTCAAAATATTATAATAAATATACAAATACTGATGTAAGTGTAGCATGTAATGGAAGTGAATGTTTATCGCATGGTTTATCAGAAACAGGTGGTTGGTATAATGATTATCAAAGCATGGTGACAGAAACGTATCCATGGGTTGTGCGCGGCGGTAGTTATAATGATGATTACTATGCAGGTGTATTCTACTTCGGCAACGCTAGCTATGCTGGTAGTTTTGTTACTTACTACTCGTTCCGCCTCGTGATGAGCGTGATTAGTCCGTAAGGACATTAATGATATAGGAAGGAATTTATAGGAAGTTGATATAATCTAGTTTGTTATTTAGATACATACTAGATTATTGTTTAAAGCGAAATTAGCACTCAATATTGACAAGTGCTAATTTTTGCTATATAATATGTTTGTGTAAGAAAGGAGAGGTTAATATGTATCAAAATATCAATGAAGAAAATGAGAATGTCTTACAAAAATATGGTCGTAATATAAATGAAGCAGTTAAAGCTGGTAAAGTTGATCCTGTTATTGGTCGTGATGAAGAAATTCGTGGTATTACTCGTATTCTTTCTCGCCGTACTAAAAATAATCCAGTATTGATTGGTGAACCTGGTGTTGGTAAAACTGCTATAGTTGAAGGACTGGCAGTTAGAATAGAGCGAGGTGATGTTCCTGCTAGCTTAAAAAATAAAACTATTTGGGAACTTGATATGGCTAGTCTTGTTGCAGGGGCAAAATATCGGGGTGAATTTGAGGAACGTTTAAAGAATGTTTTAAATGAAGTTAAGAAAAGTGAAGGTTCTATTATTATGTTTATTGATGAGATTCATACTATTGTTGGATCTGGTAATATGGAAGGGGCAATGGATACTTCAAATATTTTAAAACCAATGCTTGCTCGTGGTGAAATTCATGTAATTGGTGCGACTACCTTAAATGAGTATCGTAAGTATATTGAGAAAGATGGGGCTTTAGAGCGTCGTTTTCAAAAAATTATTGTTAAAGAGCCTAGCGTTGAAGATACTATTACTATTCTTCGTGGCCTAAAGGAACGGTTTGAAATACATCACGGTGTTACTATTCATGATAAGGCATTGATAGTGGCCGCAACTCTTTCTAATCGTTATATTACTGATAGATATTTACCAGATAAAGCGATAGATTTAGTAGATGAAGCGTGTGCTACTATTCGGGTACAAATGGATTCTGTTCCTAATGCCCTTGATTCTTTGACTCGTAAGATTATGAGACTTGAGATTGAAAGACAAGCGATAAAGAAAGAAAAAGATCAATTATCTATGAAACGTAAAGATGAAATAGATAAAGAGTTAAGTGAGTTAAGGAATAAAGAAAGGGAATATAAAGTAGCTTGGGAAGAAGAGAAGAGCCTTAATGATAAGATTCAAAGTAAGAAGAAGCAGATAGAAAAGGCTAGATTTGAACTTGAACAAGCTGAAAACAAATACGATTTGGAGGCAGCTGCTAAACTGCAACATGGTACAATTCCTAAATTAGAGAAAGAACTTGAAGAGTTAAAAAGCCGTGATGAGATGAAACTATTGGGTGATAATGTTACTGAAGAGGATATTGCTAGTGTTATTTCTAAAATGACCAATATTCCTTTAAGTAAATTGGTTAGTAGTGAGAAAGAGAAGCTTCTTAATCTTGAAAATAGTATGAAAAAACGTGTTATGGGTCAAGATGAAGCTTTACATTTAGTAAGTGAGGCGATAATTAAGTCCCGCAGTGGAATAAAGGATCCTAATAGGCCAATTGGTTCATTTATCTTTTTAGGTCCTACTGGTGTTGGTAAAACTGAAGTAGCAAGAACCCTTGCTTATGAACTTTTTGATGATGAAAAACATATGGTTCGTATTGATATGAGTGAATATATGGAAAAATTTAGTGTAAGTCGTTTAATTGGTTCTCCTCCAGGATACGTTGGGTATGAGGAAGGAGGACAACTTACAGAAGCGGTTAGACGTAATCCTTATAGTATAGTTTTATTTGATGAAATTGAGAAGGCTCATCCAGAAGTATTAAATCTTTTATTACAAATACTTGATGATGGTAGAATTACTGATTCTAATGGTAGAACAGTTGACTTTAAAAATACTATTATTATTATGACTTCTAATCTTGGTAGTGAATATATATTAGATGGCAACACTAGAAAGGTATTAGATGAACTTAGGAGTCATTTTAGACCTGAATTTATTAACCGTATTGATGAAGTAATTGTCTTTAAACCTCTTACTAAAGAAGTTATTTATCAGATTCTTGATAAGATTATTTATGATATAGAGAAACGGTTAGGTATGAATGATGTTCATATTAAATTAACCAATAATGCTAAAGATCATTTAGTTGATGCTGGATATGATGTTAATTATGGTGCAAGACCTTTAAAACGTGAGGTTAGTAAAACAATTGAGAGCTTACTGGCTCATGAACTTATTAAAGGTACTATTAAATATGGTGAAACTGTTACTTTTGATGTTAAAGACAATGAATTACAACTAGTTAATAGCAAATAAAGATGATTTTGATTATTATTCAAAGTCATCTTCTTTCAATTCAGATATAATTACTAACTGTTTATTTTTATCTTTTTTACTACAAGTAGTTAGTATTAATCTTTTGGTATTAGTTTTATTTATTTCTATAGTTCCGTCTTTTACTTGATCTTCTATTTCTGTTATTTTATAGACTAACTCTTTATTTTTATAAGTTAAGTTTATAGTATCGTTTAAATTTAGTTGATCTAAATTATTAAAATAAGCGATAGATCCCTGCCCAGAATGGGCTGCTAGAACTATTAGGTCATTGTCATCATTTAAAATGGTGACATTTTCTTCGACATTATTATGCTTACTTTTTATATTATAAATATCTTGAGATAAATTTACTTTGTTAATTGTTAAAGTACCAATTGTTTCACTATTACTTTGTTTATTTTTTATATTAGCATAGTTAGCAGTATTAGTATTGTTTTCTATTATGGCAGTTTTAATACTTTTATTGCTTGTTTCTGTGTTATATATTAAGAAGCAACTACCTAAATATACTGTTAGTAATGAGATACTAACTAAACTTTTTTTTAACAATTAAATATGTAGGTAATATTAAACTTAATAAGTGGTAGTTGTTTTTTTCAGTGCTTGTATTTGGTACTTCTATTGAAATTGTTTCTTTCTTCTTTTCTACCTTAGGCTCTTCATATATTTTATAGTCATTAATAGTATAGTAGTAATCTTTATTAATATCGTTGATAAAAATTGTGAAAGGTTTTATCATTGTATATCCATCTGTAGTGTTAATTTGTATTATTTTATAATGGCCATAAGGAAGAGTAATTTTAGCGAGACCATTTTGATCTGTAGTTATGCTTTTAATTAGGTTTTCATCTTTATCATATATTTCAAAAGTAATATTAGGCTCTGTTATCATAAGTTTTCCATCACCATATAACTTTTTGATTGTTACTTCTTTTTCTATAACTTTGTTTTCGATAGTTAATTCTATGGTAGGATTTTCATGGGTAAAGTTAATTTCATAAATTTTATTATTTGCTAAATATCCTGTACCTGTTTTAGTTTCTTTTAGATAATATTTTCCATAGTTTAGATCAAAGTCATTACTACTTATTTTAGCTTCCATGTTCTCATCTAATGTTAAATCGGCTATTTTTTCCATTTTTTCATTATAGAGAGTAAATACTGTATCTTTTAAGGAAGCTTCACCACTGCTTTTTATAGTCCCTGTATCTTTGTCTATTTTCTTAATTTTTAAATTTAATTCGTTAAAACAATATTTAACTTTTGCAATTCTATTATAGGGACTTCCTAAAGTTGCTAGATGTTGACTATTTGGATTATAGTAGAATAAAATAGGTTTATCATATTGATAGTTTCTTGTAAATTGATATTCATAACAACCTGGCGTGTTTTTTGTGACTGTAATGGTATTATTATTTTTGGTTATATCCTCATTTGTCGAATAAGCATATATTATATTATTTGTATCTTCAGTAGTTATAGGTTTTCCTACTATTCCATAAAATGTCTGATTATTAAAACTAGGCATTATATGACTATTATTTATAAATTTATTTATTGTGTTTATTTCATCATCATATGAATTTATTCTATTACCATTTAGTGTATTTGTAAAATAGAAGTCACTATTTGGTTCTACCGTTTGCCATATCATTAATTGAGTAACAGCATACCATTTTAAATCATATCCATGAGCTGGATAACCATAACCAAGACCTATAATATCTCTTACTCTTTCTAATGCTTCATTACTTATATCTTTATAATCAGATACAGTTTCATAGATGTTATCATTAGCATTAAATGTTTTAAATGGTTGTAAGCAGTATGCCAATTTACCATCACTAATTCTTCTATAAGTCCTTGCTTTTTGATAGTATTTAGTACCAGTACTTCTATCATATCTAACCATATAAATATTATCTATATACTCTGCTTCATAGAAAGATTCTGTACTTGCATTTACAATAGTTGTTGAACTTATTAAATAAATAAAACTTATAGTTAAGAATAATAATATTTTTTTCATATATTTCCTCCTCTTTTCTTAACAGGTTATACTCTAACATGACCTTCTTTTAGTTGCAAATAAATGAAATTTAAAGTATTAATCTTTAGTTTTATATTTTTATAAAATTTGTATAGTAATTTTTTATTTTTAGGAGGATAATTACTTTAAATTTTAAAAATGTATATAAATTTTATTTTTTTTCATTTATAATATATTTGGAGGTTAAAATATGGGAAAATTAATTGTGATTGAAGGAGTTAGTGATGGTGTAGGTAAGACTACTCAAGTTAAAGAATTATATAAAAAACTAACTAAAATTGGTAGAGAGGTTATTTATCATCATTTTCCTAGTTATGGTAGTGTAGGAGCAGGTTTAGTACAAGAATACTTAAGTGGTAATTTAGGTAAGAGAGAAAATATAGGTCCTTATGCAATTAGTAGTTTTTATGCATTAGATAGATTTTATACTTATCATAATGAATTACAAGAAGCCTTTGATAGTGGTAAAATAATTTTATTAGATAGATATACAACATCTAATTTAATATATCAAGGGACGTTTTTTGAAGGTAAAGATAAGGATGACTTTTTAGATTATATATCAGATTATGAATATAATAAACTTGGTCTTAAGAAGCCTGATTTAGTTATTTTTTTGAAATTAGATAAAAAAAATGCTAAGATATTAAGAGAAAATAGAGATAATGGCGGGATAGATGCTGATATTAATGAGAAGGATAATGATTTTTTAGATAAAGTCTATGATAATAGTTTATATGTGGCAAATAAATATAATTTTAAAGTAGTAGAATGTAGTAAGGATGGATTGTTACGTAGTATTGATGATATAAGTGATGATATTTATAATTTTGTTAAAAATAATATATAAGTAAGAAACTCTAGTTTAGACTAGTTTTTTTTCTTTTATTAGCATATAATAGAAATAGTTTGAGAGGTGATATAATGACTGATTTAGAGATTGCTCATAATGCAGAGCTAGAAGATATTAAGATAATCACTAGTAAACTTAATCTTTCTTTAGATGATATAGAAATGTATGGTAAGAGTAAAGCTAAGATTATTAAGAATAAGGGAAATAAACATGGTAGAGTTATCTTGGTAACAGCTATTAATCCTACTCCTTATGGAGAAGGTAAGACTACTGTTAGTATTGGTCTTGCTGATGCTTTTAATAAGCTTAATAAATCTATTGGCCTTGCTTTAAGAGAACCTTCACTTGGTCCTGTTTTTGGTATTAAAGGTGGGGCAACTGGGGGAGGTTATAGTCAAGTTGTACCAATGGAAGATATTAATTTACATTTTACAGGTGACTTTCATGCGATAACGAGTGCTAATAATTTAATTAGTGCAGCTATTTATAATCATATTGAACAAGGTAATTATTTGGATATAAAAAGTGTTACATTTAATCGTTGCTTGGATGTTAATGATAGAAGCTTAAGGGATGTTGAGTTAAAGTGTAAGAGTGGTGAATATATGGATCACTTTAATATAACATCAGCTAGTGAAGTAATGGCTTTATTTTGTCTTGCTACTGATATAGATGATTTAAGAAGTAGGTTATCTAAAATAATAGTTGGATTTAATAGTAAAAATGAGCCTATTTATGTTTATGATTTAAAACTAGAAGGGGCTTTAACTGTTTTATTAAAAGATGCTTTTAAACCTAATTTGGTACAAACTTTAGAAGGAACACCTGCTATTATTCATGGGGGACCTTTTGCAAATATTGCCCATGGGTGTAGTAGTATTACTTCTATTAAACTTGCTAGGAGTCTTTCTGATTATGTTATTACAGAAGCTGGTTTTGGTAGTGATTTAGGGGCTGAGAAGTTTCTTGATATAGTATGTCCTACCGCTGGTATTAAACCTTCTACTATTGTTTTAGTAGTGACAGTTCGAGCCTTAAAATATAATGGTGATGGAACACTTGAAGCTGGTATATGTAATATAGATGCTCATCTTAATCATTTAAAAAACTATAATGTACCTATAGTTGTTTGCCTTAATAAATTTACTGATGATAGTCTAGATGATATTAACTATATAAAAGATTATGTTAAAAGTCGTGGTTATATTTGTGAAGTAAGTGATGCTTATAGTAAAGGGGGAGAAGGAGCGCTAGATCTTGCTAATCAGGTTATTAAGTCTTGTGAGGAGGTAAACAACTTTAAACCTTTAGTTGATAAAAGTGATAGTATAAAGAATAAAATAAATAAACTTAATAAACTTGTTTATAACTCTAATTGTGTTGAATATAGTGAAGTGGCAGAAGAAAAGTTAAAACTTATAGATAAATTGGGGTTATCTCATCTTCCAATTTGTGTAGCGAAAACACAATATTCGATAAGTGATAATCCTAAACTATTAGGTTATCCTAAAGATAATGTACTTCATGTAAGAGATTTAATTATAAATAGTGGTGCAGGTTTTATTACAGTGCTTAGTGGTAAAATTTATACAATGCCAGGACTACCTAAAAAACCTAATTATGAAAATATAGATTTAGTAAATGGAGAGATAAAGGGGTTATTCTAATGAATGATATAAGTATAGAAGATAAGATTAAAGTACTAGAACAGTTATATGTCAAAGAAAAAGATGAGGAAAATAAATTATTAATTTTATATCAGATAAAAAAATATAGGGGTTATTAGATGTTAGATCAGAATTACAAAGAGAGTTTAATTAATAATATAAATATTTTTTGTAAAAATATTAATTGTTCAAACTGTGGTGGTACTTATAACTTTCAAACATTTACTTGTGAGTTTTGTAATAGTTAAAGAAAAGTTATGAGAGCATTTATTCTCTTATGCCTAAATTAAATAAGGATAATATTGATAAGGAGATTACTCTATATTTATATAGACTTACTAAGAGTAGTGATATTTTTAACCACGCTTTAGAAAAGTTTGATTTAATTAAAGAAACAGATAATATTATTAAAGAATTAATAGAAAAAGTGATTAGTCATTTAGTTGTTTTTGATACTAGAAAGATAAGTAAAGATCGTGGGTTTTATATACGTAATTTAGGAGAGAATGTTGAAGGTTTAGCTTTCATTATTATGTTTATTTAGATAGAGTAGTTATGGATAATTTTTATGATAAAGGCGACATTTTAATATTTTATATTTTACCTCATGAGATGATGCATACTTATAGAATGTATTTAGAAAGTAAAGGTAGAGTTAGTAGCATTTATGATGTTTTAGAATTAAAAGAGGGATTACTTAGAGAATATAATCAAGATATTTATTTTAATGATAAAAACTATGTTAAGAATCCTCATGAGATGGAAGCGAATATTTTTTCTTATCATGTAGGTACTAATTATTTAAAAAGTTTCGGCTTTGAAATAAGTGAAGAGGCTGTAATAAAACTTTCTGGTGTTATTAATAATGATTTAACAAGATTAGATAATCTTTTAAGAGAAATTGAGGGGGAACTTGTTAATATTAATGAAGTGTTCGCTAACTTTATCAAAGATAAAACTGTAGAAGAACTTTATCTTAATTTGATAGAGAATGCTAATAATAGAGAAAGTATTAAAGATAAGGGTGATACTTTGAAAAGTTAAATGTAAAAAGGAGTGATATTTATGTTAAAAATATATAATACTGATATTACTAGTGGAGAATTTAGTAGGATAGATACTTATGAAGTTGGTAGTTGGGTTAATTTAGTTAATCCTACAGAAGTAGAGATAGATGAAGTAGTTAATGCTCTTGGTATTAAAAAAAACTTTATTATGAGTATAATAGATGATGATGAGAAACCTCGTATTGATGAAGAAGATGGGGTTAAGATGCTTCTTTTAGATGTACCTGTTTATGAGACTAAGAATAATATTAAGACTATTACAACGCTTCCTATAGGGATTCTTGTTGTTAGAAACGATTATATTGTGACTGTGTGTTTACAAAAATATAGTATTATTGATGAATTTACTAAGGGTAAGGTTAAAGCTTTTTATACTTATAAGAAAAGTAGATTTATTATTCAGATGATTTATAAAATTGCTTTATTATATTTAAAAATGTTAAGAGAGATAGATAATAAGATAGAAGTAGCAGAGTCTAATATACTTAATGCTACTAAAAATCAAGAACTTTTAAATTTACTTTCTATTGAGAATAGTTTAACTTATATAATTACAGCTTTAAAGAGTAATGGAGTTGTTCTTGATAAGATATTAAAGGGCAATGTAATAGAGCTTTATGAAGAAGATGAAGATTTACTTGAGGATGCAATTATTGAGAATAATCAGGCGGTTGAAATGGCAGATTTATATAGGGGGATTTTATCAAGCACTACTGATACTGTTGCTACTATTATTTCTAATAATCTTAATACTATTATGAAATTTTTAGCAGGTATTACTATTGTTTTTTCAATTCCTACTATGGTTGCATCATTTATGGGGATGAATGTTACATTTGGTAAATTTGCAGATAATCCTTTTGCTTTTGTATTATTGCTTTTATTATCATTATTCTTATCCTTAATAGTTGCTCTTATTTTAAAAAAGAAAAATATGTTATAAAATTAGATCTTTTCTTATTATAAAAAAAGAAGCATAACTTTATGCTTCGATTAATTAGTTTATTAATTTATTAATATAGCTTTATTTTAATTAATTTTAGTTGTATTTTCCCCTTCTATAGAAGGGCTTTTTTGTGTTTGTTCCTCAGCTTGTGGAGAATTTGTAATAGGCTCTTTACCTATATCGGTCGATAAAGTAGGCTGTGTTTCTGCTACTACAATTGTACCTGTATATATACTATTATTGTATGTAATTGTATATTGATAACTACCTGCTTTGTTTACATTAACCTTACTAAAATCAATTAACATGGTTGCTTTTACATCGTCAGTAAGTGGTTCTATTACATAGTTACTTACATCAGTTAGTAAAGCAGTGCCTACATTTATATTTACAGTTTTTAAAGTTATACTTTGTAAGGTATTTGAGGTTAGCTCTTTTTCTTTTACAATAATGATACCTTGGTAAACTTTCTTTTTATATGTAACTGTATAATTATATGTTCCAGATTCAGTAACATTAACACCACTTGTATCAAGTTTTAAGTTAGCTAGCACTTCATCTGAAACAGCACTATCTAAATAGTCAATTATCTTAACACTTAAAGGGGTGTTAACTTCAATAGTTAAATTTTTAAGTTTTATGTTAATATCATTTTCTTTACTTACTTGTTTTTGTTCAACTATAACTAATACTTTTTCTTCTACATTATTTGATTGTAGAGAATTATACATTATTCCTGATGCAATAGAAAGAATTCCAAGTAAGGAAAGAGCAGTTACAGTTATAATTCTAACATGTTTATCCATACATATCATCCTTTACTCTTATAATTATTATAATCTAAGTGATGTCAATTTACAAGAAAAATAGTAGTTACTTACATATAATTATTTTTGATGATTATTCTTATATCCCTGATACAAGTTGTCAAATGATTCTCCTATATTATTTCCAATATTACTGAGGCTATTAATTGAATCTCCTATATTATTATAATTTTCTGTTCCGATAAGGCTTTCAATAGTGGATAAAAGCTTATAATAAGCTTCTATGGTGCTATCTTTTATATTACCTATGTCTTCTTTCCAATTAGGGTTTATGCTTTCTATTTTGTTTTTAGTATTGATGAGTTCATCAATACATTTTTGTTGAGCATCAGGATTCAAATCAGCAAATTTAGTGTTTTTATATTCTTTGCCATAAAATATAAAGTCAATGGCATCAATAAAGTAGTCTCCCCAAACTTCATCTGCTTTTTCAAAGTTTTCTGTATAAATTAAACTATTAATTTCTTCTCTTTCGCTTGCAAAATTATCAAATTGTTCTTCAACTATGTCTTGCTTATTTTTATTATCTATTTCAGTTGTAATTTCATTAACTGCTTCAATATTATTTTCTTTACTAGAACAACCTGCTGTTACTAATACAAAAGATAGAGCTCCCATTGCTATTAATTTTCTTAAATGTTTTTTTATATCAATATTTTTCATTTTTTACTAAAATCCCTTTCTATCTCCTTAAAGGTACACATTGTAATTAGAATATTTAAAGTTCTTTGATATAATAACAATTTATTATTTCAAAGAACAACTTATTTTATATATGAAAAGATTTTATATTACATTTTCCTTTTAAGAATGAATTATATAAACTACTATCAAAGTTTTTATAATAACCAGTTCGGTTTAGGTATTTTTCATCTTTATTATAATCTTCACTAATTTTATACTCTTTATAATTTAGAATGTTGCCAATATTTCTTTTTTTATATCTTCTTTTATGTTTCATTATTATAAAACCATCTTGTCTATAATAGGTAACTATATCTTTATAATTATCTGCACCAAATCCATGTCTATTTATAGATTGATTTATATTGTCTTTTATATAATTATCATGGTTAGAAATAAATTGTGTTACAATCTCTTTGTTTTCGTGGAAGCCATGAAGTTCTTCAGTTGTATTGATATTATAAAGACTAGTAGTTTTATCTTTATAAATATCTATTTCATTTATTACATATTTTGTATAGTAATCATTATCTAGTGTTTTCCAAGTAGCTTCTTCTTGATAATTGTTGCTTGTTAAAATAGATTTAATACAATCTTTATGGATTGTTATATTTAATAAGAATTTTTTATTGTTAGTTGTTAAACTTAAAACAATAGTATCCTTACTTATTGTATGTATATTTCCATATATTAGGAAAACTTTTAAATGTCTTAAGATGTAGTCCTGAAAATTTTCATCTTTAGGTATTTTTTGTAAATCTTTAATAATGAACTTTAGTTCATCTAATTTCTTAATACTTAATTTTCTTTTTTTCTTTCTTTTAATAGTGTTAATATTTAGATTAAATTTTCTAATATATTCTTCATTTAACTCTTGATTAATCATGTTTATTCTAGTTGTCATTAATAAATTGTAATTGTTATTCATTTGTTTTTTTCTCCTTTATTTTATCTCCCTGATAAATATTTTTAGCATTCATAATTTTATCAATTTCATTTAAAATTGTAAACTTTTTTGTAAGCCAAGAGGGTTCAATTAGTTGGTTAGGATTGGGGTCTTCTGTTAGACGATGTATTATAATTTTAGGATTTAAATATTCTAGTTGCTTCACTACTATATTGGCATATTCTTCTTTTGTTAGAATGTGAAACTTATGTTTTTTATAAAAAAATTCTAAAGGGGTGTCTTTTAATATTCCTAACATATGTATTTTTATACCATTTATATTTAGGGCATTTAAATGTTTGATTGTTGCAATCATCATTTCTTCTGTTTCATAGGGAAGACCGTTAATAATATGCACAACTACATTTATGTTTTTTTGCTTTAATTTCTTAACCATTTTATCAAAATTATCGAGTGTAGAGCATCTGTTTATTAATTTACTAGTTTCCTTGTGAATTGTTTGAAGTCCTAATTCTACAATTAGATAAGTTCTTTTATTAATACTTTCTAAATATTCTAAACATTCATCAGTAATAGAATCACTTCTAGTAGCGATAGATATTCCTATACAATCTTTTCTTTCTACAAATGGTTCGAAACACTCCTTTAATCTTTCTATAGGGGCATAAGTATTAGTATTAGCTTGAAAGTAAGCGATAAATTTAGCATTAGCCCATTTTTTTTGCATTACTTGTTTTTCCTTTTCAAACTGCTCATCTAAACTTTCTTTAGGATCTCCCCCATAATCACCACTACCTAATTTAGAACAGTAAATGCAACCACCAAATCCTACTTTACCATCGATATTAGGGCAAGTAAAGTTAGCATTTAGACTTACTTTACAGACTTTAGCATTAAATTTTTTTTTATAATAGTAAGTTAAGGTATGGTACCTTTTGTTATTATCACTATATTTGAATTTATTCTCCATATTTTACTCCTAAAATTTGTAAGTATCTAGCTAGTTTATACTCTTTAGAAAAGATTTTGCTTAATTTTTTTGGTGTTTGATTGTTCTTTAAATGATTTAAGAAAAATAGTACTAAGGTTTTAGAATTTACCTTAGATGTTAAACTTTTTATACTCTTTATAGTTTTTTTGTCTAAAGTTTCTTCTGCTTTAACTTTCTTGTTTAAATCTTTGATAAAACTGTGAAAACTATATATTTTACTTTCATCTAACTTAAATATCTTACCTATTTCTTCTATTGATATTAAGAATTTCTTTTCAGTTGTATCTAATAAATTATCTTTATTATTTAGATAATATTTAGAAATATTATTTTTTTTAAAAGTAAATTTATTACCCTCTAATTTATTGAAGGCTTTTAGGGTATCATTGTATCCAAATTTAGCATTTACTTTTGCAGCTTTTTCATTAAAATTTAGGAAGAAAGAAATGTTATTTTTAGGTTTTATTATAATGCTATTTATTTTTTTATTTACTTTTTTCTTAAAACCTGGTGCTCCTAAATCAACAATTATTAAAAATTCTGCTCCTAATTTTATGGCAAGTTCAATAGGTAAGTTATCATAATAGCCACCATCTATATATTTATCTCCATCTATTTCTTTCATTTTAAATGCGGGAAAACATGTTGCTGATGCCATTAGGTAGTCGATTAGTTTGTCACGAGGAATTTTGTTTTTTGATAATATTAGAGGCTTTTTAGTAGTAAAGTTATAGGTGATAAGACCAAAATCTATTTTACTATTATAAAATTTTCTTTTATTAATAGAACTTTCAAGAATAGATTCAATTTTTTTTATGTCCATTCCTCCATTTTTTATAAAATTACTTCCAAATAATTTAAGAATATCTATATCTTTGTTAGATTTAGGTAGTTCATTAAAAAGATATTCAAGATTTAATTTATACCAAATTCTTTTGGCTTTAAAATAGGATTTCTCACACATTAAAATTCCATTTATGGCACCAATTGACGTTCCTGTTACAATATCATATTTAATATGCATTTGTCTTAAGGCCTTCCAAACTCCTAATTGGTAACTACCTTTAGCACCTCCTCCTGATAGGACAATTGCTGTTTTCATACTAACCACTTCCTCGTATGCCTTATTATATCATTATTTTGTATATTTTAAAATAAATTTTATGATATAATAGATGTATAGTAGTTTAGGGAGTGATGATATGACACAAAAGAAAGTTAGATTAAAGTTAAAAAGTAGTGCTAGAAAACCTTTAGTCATTATTGGAGCGTTTTTTTTAGTTATTATAATTGTTTTGGCTTTTTATTTTAATAGAATAGGGGAACTTAAAAGTTTAGGATATAGTGTAGAGTCTGCTAAAAATATTATATTTAAATTTAAGTATTCTTATGTTATGGATATAGGCGAAAACAAGACATTAAATGCAGCGTTTTCAAGTACAGATTATAAAGAGGAAAATCTTGATAACTATGTTAAGATTGGGTATCAAGATCAGGAACACTTAATTGCTAATATAAATAAATTATTAGATAAAGGTTATAGTGTTAATGAAGTTAATTTGATTGTTTCAAGGGGTGATGATAAGTCAGTTAGTGCTTTTGCAAAGCGTGATAAAGTTAAATATATAGAAGAGTTTTTATCTATTGATTATGCAAAACTTGAGAATTTAGATAGATATTTATATTATCAAGATAAAGAAAATGATGATGCTGAAACTACGGTTTTATATGTAAATATGGATTTTGATAAAGAAGATTATGTAGATCCTATAGTTATTGATGATTTTGATGATTATGTACTTGTTAATAAACATAGGCAACTTAGTAGGGAGTATGTTCCAGACGATTTAGTTACTATTGATAAGGAATATGCGAAAGTGGATGGAGATATAGAGATAGAAAGAAACGTTGCAAAGGCTTTTTATGATATGGCTAAAGCTGCTAAAACGGATGGTATGCAACTTATGGTTAGTTCTGGGTATAGAAGCTATGAAGAACAAGAAGAGGTTGTTAATACATATTTAAAACTTTATGGCCAAAATTATGTTGATAATTATGTAGCAAAGCCCGGTTTTTCTGAACATCAAACAGCTATGAGTTTAGATATTGCAAGTAAGTCAGTTAATACGTTTGTTAATAGTGATGAATATACTTGGATGATGGATAATGCCTATAAGTATGGATTTATTTTAAGATATCCAAAGAGTAAGGAGGATATTACAGGTTATAAGTGTGAAGCTTGGCATTACAGATATGTTGGTAAAAAGATTGCAAAATATATAAAAGATAATAATATTACTTATGATGAATATTATGTAATGTTTTTAGATGATTAGTTAGTTATAATGTTATAAAGTGTAACTACCATAGAATAGAATAATTAAATATAGATAAATACATCTTGTTTTGAGATTGTATTTATTTTTTGTATTTGCTTTCATTTCTTTTTTATTTGTGCTAAAATTAAAGAGAGTAAAAGAATAGAAGGGAGCATGATTATGTATCCACTAGGTAAACAGTTTGAAATAGATGTTAGTAAAGCTAAAAGTGATGAAAAGTGTACTTATAAAGGTAAGCATTATCGTATTACGGTTTTATCAGAGAGACTTGTTAGACTTGAGTATAGTCCTAGTGGGATTTTTGTTGATGCTCCAAGTCAGTTTGCTGTTAATAGGTGTTTTAATTTTCCTGAATATCAAACTAAACAGGATGCAAAAATTTTAGAGATATCAACTAAATATTTTCGTTTAACTTATGTAAAAGAAGCTCCATTTGTGGGTTCTAAAGTAGATCCTATGAAAAATTTAAAAATAACTTTATTTATGGGGGGCCGTGAAAATGATAGGGATTGGTATTATGGTCATCCTGAAGTTCGTAATTTAGGTGGAAATATGATTAGCGGGGATGTTAATACTTCTAAATCTTTAAAGCGTGGTCTTTATTCCCTTGAAGGCTTTGCTAGTATTGATGATAGTAATAGTCTTTTATTTAGTTCTTGTGGTACTTTAGAAACTCGTGAAAAGGGTAGCTTGGATATATATGTTTTTTTGTATAAGGATGATTTTAATCTTGCTTTAAAAGATTATTTTAAACTTACGGGTTATCCCCTTTTGATACCTCGTTATGCTTTAGGTAATTGGTGGAGTCGTAATACTACTTATAATGAAGAAAGTCTTAAAGAGTTAGTTGGAGATTTTGAAAGACGTAATGTTCCTTTAGCTGTTGTTCTTTTAGATAAAGATTGGCATTATAGGGATATTGGTAATTATAAGGATTTGCATACAGGATTTACTTTTAATAAAGAGTTATTTCCTAATCCAAATGAAGTTTCTAAATTTTTACATGAACACAATATTAGATTAGGACTTGAAATAGATCCAACGGAGGGACTTTATCCTCATGAGACATATTATACTCAAGCTTGTTCTTATCTTGGTATTAATGGTGATAAGATTATTGTTTTTGATCCGTTAAATCCTAAATTATTAGATGTTTATTTTAAACTCTTCTTACATCCTTTGGAGATTTTAGGAGTTGATTTCTTTTGGCATGACTATAAGGGTGATAATAATGTGTTGAAATTACTTGCTTATAATCATTTTAATTATAAAGATATAGGAAGAAATCCTGCAAAAAGAGGTATTATGCTTAGTCGTAATGGTATATATGCAGGGCATAGATACCCTATTCTTTATGCAGGAGAAACAGAAGTGTCGTGGAATGGTCTTAAAGAAATATCTTCTAGTATGATGGCTGCTGCTAATATAGGGGTTTCCTTTTGGTCATTTGATGTTGGTGGTAATCATGGTGGTATTGAAGAAAGTGAGCTTTATATTAGATATGTTGAACTAGGAGTTTTTAGCCCTATTTTAAGGTTTCATGCAGCAAGGGGAAACTATTATAAAAGAGAGCCTTGGCGATGGGATATTAAAACGGAGACAATTGTTAATGATTATTTGCGATTAAGACATAGATTAATTCCTTATTTATATACAGAAAGTTATAATTATTATAAGAATGCAAAAATGTTGGTTGAACCTTTTTATTATAAATATCAATGGATAATAGATGATGATAACTATAAGTATCAATATTTTTTAGGAAGTGAATTTCTTGTTTGTCCAATACTTTCTAGAAAGGATAATGTAATGAATAGGACAATACATCGTTTTTATATACCTGAAGGTATTTGGTATGACTTTAAAACTGGTAAGAAGTTTCCTGGTAATAAGAAATATGTATCATTCTATAAAGAAGAGGATTATCCTGTTTTTGCTAGAGCGGGCTCTGTTATTCCTTTATCAAATAGAAGTGATGTTAATAATGTAGGACTTCCTTTAGATATGGAAATTCATATATTTCCAGGAATATCTAATACATATACTCTTTATGAAGATGATGGTCTTACTTCTTTATATAAAGAAGGTTATTACTTAAAGACAGATATTGATTATAATTATATGCATAATAACTATACAGTAATTATTAGATCAGTTGAAGGTAAGAGTGGTATTGCACCTATTAGACGTAATTATAAGTTTAGATTTAGGAATACTAAAAAAGCAGAAGATGTTAGAGCCTATTATAATGAACAGGAAATTAGAATAGAGGATATGTATATAGAAGATAATGACTTTGTAGTTTTAGTTAATAATGTTAATACAATTGGACAGTTAACTATAAATTGTAAAGGTAAAGATATTGAAATTGATGCAGTTAGACTTATTAATGAAGATATAGATAGTATTCTAATGGATTTACAGATTAGTACTTATTTAAAAGAAAAACTTGCTGATATTATATTTAGTGATATACCTATTAAGAAGAAAAGGATAGCTATTCGTAAATTAAGAAAAGATAATTTATCTAAAGAGCATATGAAGTTATTCTTAAAACTTATGGAATATATAGAGAGTGTTTAGCTGGCATTCTCTTTTTTTCTGTGGTACAATTATTTTGAGTATGTATACGGAGGTGGTTTAGTTGAGAGCGATGATTACAGGAGCAAGTAGTGGTATAGGACGGGATATTGCTATTAACCTTGCTAAATTGGATTATGATTTAATACTTGTTGGTAGAGAAAGAGAGGCTTTAGAGAATGTTAAAAATATTATTGGTGATAAAGTTAAAATAAAGATTGTGGTGGTTGACCTTAGTAATTTACAGAAGGTTAAAGAACTTTATGTTTTAACTCGTAATGATGATATTGATTTGCTTGTTAATAATGCTGGTTTTGGAGTGTTTGGAGAATTTACTAGTACTGATATAAATATAGAACTTAATATGTTAGATGTTAATATTAGAGCAGTGCATATGTTAACTAAATTTTATTTAAAGGATATGGTGAAAAAAGATAAGGGGATAATACTTAATGTAGCTAGCTCTGCTTCATTTATGGCTGGGCCATTACTTAGTAGTTATTATTCTTCTAAAAGTTATGTATATCGTCTTAGTTTAGCAATAAATGAAGAGTTAAGAAGAAGAAAAAGTAAAGTACAGATTTCAGTTTTATGCCCTGGACCAGTAGATACTAACTTTAATAATAGAGCTGGTGTAAGTTTTGGAGTAAAAGCTTTATCTAGTAGTTATGTGGCAAAGTATGCTTTAACTAAATTGTTTTCTGGTAAAACGGTTATAATTCCTGGCTTTAAGATGAAACTAGTTAAGTTTGGAATTAGGTTCTTACCTGATAAATTTGTGGCTAGGCTTACTTATAATATTCAAAAGAAGAAGGTTAACTAATATGGAAAAAGTGGTTTTGGTTGATAATTTAATGCTTGGACCTTTTACAAGATTTAATATAGAAATACCACTTAATTCTTTTACTATTATTACTGGGTCTAATAATAGTGGTAAAAGTTTACTCCTTAAAGTAATAGCGAGAGTTATTAATGTAAAAAGTGTTATTTATAATAAAGAGATAATTAAAGATAATAAAGAGATTGCATTTTTGGTTGATTTTGTCTTTAACTTTGATAGCGTCCTTGCAACTATTAGATATCCCTTAGAATGCTCAGGCATGGATGATGAAAGAATTAAAAAGATAGTAAAGGATGTAGCAAAAGATTTGGAAATTACTAAATTGCTTGATAGTAAAATAAAAGATCTTAATCATTATGAGAGGCTGAAAGTAGTTCTTGCAAGTTTACTTGTTAGTGGGCCCAAATTATTAATTCTTGATGATCCATGTCTATATTTATCCTTTTATGAAAAAGAAGAATTTATGGGTATTTTAGAACAAGTAAGAAGTAGTGGTGTTACAATAATTATGTCTTGTTCTAGTTTGGAAGAAGTAGTTTATACTATTAATAGCACTTTATATGTATTGGATAAGGGTAATGTTGTTAGTAGTGGTGATTCTTTAAAAGTTTTAAGCAATGATAGTCTTTTAAATAAAGTTGGTTTAGAACTTCCTTTTATGGTTGATCTATCTGTTAAATTAGAGTATTATAATCTTACTTCTAAAATTAATTTGAGTTCTTTAGGGTTGGTTGATAGTTTATGGAAATAAAATTTTCGCATGTTAATAGTAAAATATTTAATGATTTGTCTTTTGTTATTCCTAAAGGGGAAATTGTTGGTATTTATGGTGATAATGGAGATAAACTACTTAAATTAATATCTTTAGATGATGAGGCAAGAGGTATAATATATTTTAATAAGATAAGAAAGTTAAGACGTAATTATTATTTGTTTAGAAATGATATTGTTTTAGTAGAGAGAACTTTTGTTAATCAATTTAATGTTGATAATATTTATGAATATTTTATTAATTATATTAGGTATAAAAAAATAAATGTAAAGGATGTTAATGAGAAAATAAAAGGAGCATTAAAGATAGTAGGGTTAAAATTAGATATTTTAGATAGACGTATTTCAACTTTGACTTTTAGTGAAGTTAAGTTATTACAACTTACTTTAGCATTTCTATCTAATCCTAAGGTAATATTGTTAGATGAACCTTTTAGAGGCCTTGATTTAAATATAAGAAAGAAACTTATTAGAATTATTAATAGATTACAGGAGAGGTTTTTAAAGACTATTGTTATTTATAGTAGTAATCCTAATTATTTATATCAATATACTAGATATTTAATTGTTCTTTATAATAATAAAATATTAGTAGAAGGTAATACAAGTGATATCTTTTTTGATAATAAAGAGTTATCTTTGTGTAAGATTAGAAAGCCTGATATAGTCGATTTTATTTTATTAGTTAAAGATAAAAAGAATATTAAATTGCCTAGAAGAATTGATGTTAAAGATTTGATTAAAGATATTTATTGGAATGTGAAGTGATAAATTTGCGTTATTTAATTAGGTTTAGTTATGATGGTACTAACTTTAAAGGGTATCAAAAGCAGGGAGGATATAGAACTATTCAGGAAGAGATAGAAAAAGCATTAACAAAGATTAATGATGGTAAATTAGTTGTTGTAAAGTCAGCAGGAAGAACTGATAAAGGGGTCCATGCACTTGATCAAGTTGCTAATTTAGATATAGGTGTTTCTATTACTCCTTATAAATTAAAAAGGGCATTGAATAGTAATTTAAGTGATGAGATACATATTAATTCTGTTAAGGAAGTATCAGGTGATTATTTTGTTAGGCATCATGTTATCAAAAAAGAATATCATTATTATATAAATATGGGAGAATTTAATCCTATGATGAGAAATTATGTCTATCAAAATTGCTATTCTCTTAATGTTCCCAAAATGGAGGAAGCAATACAGTATTTTAAAGGTGAACATGACTTTAGGGCCTTTGTTACAGAGAATATAGTTAAAGAAAATTGTGTTAGAACTATTTATGATGTATCAATTAATGAATGTGATAGTATTTTAGATATTAAGTTTGTCGGTAATGGTTTTTTAAGATATCAAGTTAGAAATATGGTGGGGGCACTACTTAAAGTTGGGACTGGTAAGATTGAACCCTATGTTGTTAAAGAGATACTTGATAGTAAAGTAAGAGGAAAAAATGGGGCGACGGCTAAAGCATGTGGCCTTTATCTTGTTAAAACCACATTGGAGGACGATATATGATAGGTGTTTTAGATTCTGGTCTTGGAGGAGTTACTGTTTTAAGAGAGTTTGTTAAAACTATAAAGAATGCTGAATTTTTATATTATTCTGATTCAGCTAATAATCCTTATGGTGATAAGAGTAGTGAAGAAGTTTATAGTATTGTTAAAAATATAGTTGATTTTCTTTTAAGTAAGGGATGTGTTGCAATAGTTATAGCATGCAATACGGCTAGTGCTATGTGCGTTAAGAGATTAAGGGGAGAATATCCTGGAACTTTATTTGTTGCAATAGAACCTGCTTATAAGATGGTATATGATTATAATCCAGGTGGGAAGACTTTAGTTATGGCTACTAAAGGTACAATAGAAAGTGAAAGGTTTCTTGCTTTATATCATAAATATGACAATAAGAATACTATACTTCTTCCTTGTAGTGGCCTTGCTGAACTTATTGAAGAAGGTAATGATGTGAAAATAGATCAGTATTTAAAAGAAAATCTTAATGAATATAAAGGTGTAGATAACGTTGTTTTAGGATGTACTCATTATCCTTTAATAAAAAATAGTATTAGGAAGGTTTTAGGTGATGTTAAATTCTTTGATGGATCAGTTGGGGTTAGTAAAGAACTTGCGAGACAGTTAGAATTAAGAAATATCACTTTTGATAAGAATAATAGAACTAGTTTTGATTTCATTAATACAAGTGGTGATCCTAATAGGGTTATTAGATTTATGAAGCTGATGAATGATAGTGATTGACATGAATGTGTAAACTGTTTGACTTAATAAACGTTTTTTGATATAGTAAATTTAGAATTTTCTTAGAAATCTAAAAGTAGAAATATAATTGTTTTAAGAGACTTAGTGGTAGGTGTGAACTAAGGTAGTTATATTTTGAAGTTACATAGATGGAGAAAGAGCGTGACTTAAGCGTTAATTAGGTATAAAGTGCATAGTTTCTATGAAATAAGGTGGTACCACGGGGTTGTCTCGTCCTTAATTTATAGGGACTTTTTATTTTGGAGGGATGATATGAATACAGAATATGAAGTTAGGATTTTAGAAATTGATAAAGATACTTTTATTAATAAATTAGAGGAATTGGGGGCAGAAAAAGCAGGAGATTTTTTTCAGAAAAGGTATGTTTATGATTTTAATCCCGCTATTAAGGGTAAATGGATAAGGCTTAGAACTAATGGTAATGAAAGTACTCTTACTATTAAAAATATAATTAGTCCTTTGATAGATGGTACTAAAGAAATTGAAATTGTAGTGTCAGATTTTGACAAGTGTAAATATATATTAAATGAATTAGGTTATCGGCCTAAAGGCTATCAAGAAAATAAACGTACTAGATATTATCTTGATGGGGTAGAAATAGACATTGATACTTGGCCAATAATACCTACTTATGCAGAAATAGAAGGAAAAACAGAAGATGAGGTAATGGCAATAATTGATAAATTGGGTTATAATAAAGAGGATATAACAACATTAGATGTAGATAGCATTTATAAAAAATACGGCTATAATGAAAATGATATGAAGGAGTTAAAATTTGAGGCGGATTTTAAATGATATTAACAGAGTTATATAATAAAGATTTAGAAGATTATCATGATACTGGAGAAAAGAATCATCCTAGTAATTTACTTGTTATTCTTCTTTTAGATAAGAAAGAAATTGATAAAGGAATTGAAAAATTAAAGAACAA
>ERZ827512.1522-NODE-1522-length-22392-cov-3.669204_pt1 | contig 22392 bp, 14 predicted proteins | sample MGYA00519916_ERZ827512 | MGnify/ENA primary metagenome ERZ827512 (study PRJEB31778, sample SAMEA3449335) | human gut metagenome | biome: human gut; feature: human-associated habitat; material: faeces | place: United Kingdom | collected 2010/2012 ... | reverse complement strand
CATCGCCAAGCGCATGGAGATCGGCGCCGTGGTGGGCGCCGTGCCCGAGGAGAACGTGCGCCGTGAGGAGCCCGTTCCCGGCGACGTGGTCATCCTGCTGGGCGGCCGCACCGGCCGCGACGGCTGCGGCGGCGCGACCGGCTCGTCCAAGTCGCACAGCGTCTCCTCCATCGAGGAGTGCGGCGCGGAGGTGCAGAAGGGCAACGCGCCCGAGGAGCGCAAGCTGCAAAGGCTGTTCCGCGACCCGCGCAGTGCGAAGCTGATCAAAAAATGCAACGACTTCGGCGCAGGCGGCGTTTCGGTCGCCATCGGCGAACTGGCCGACGGGCTGCGCATCGACCTCGACGCCGTGCCGAAGAAATACGACGGGCTGGACGGCACCGAGCTTGCCATCAGCGAATCGCAGGAGCGGATGGCCGTCGTGCTCGCGCCGGCCGACGTGCAGGAATTCCTTGCGCTCGCGCAGGGCGAAAATCTGGAGGCCACCGTCGTCGCCGAGGTGACGGCGGAGAAACGCCTGCGGATGCTCTGGCGCGGCAGGACGATCTGCGACATCAGCCGCGAATTCCTCAATTCCAACGGCGCGCCCAAGCATACGGCGGTCTATGTCGGCGGCGGACAGGCCGCCCCCGCGCCGCTTTCCGGCGGGTTCTCCGACCGTCTGTGCGCCGCGCTCGCCGATAAAAACATCTGCTCGAAGCGCGGCCTGAGCGAGCGCTTCGACTCGACCATCGGCGCCGGCACGGTGCTGATGCCCTTCGGCGGCAAGTACCAGCGCACCCCCGCGCAGGCGATGGCGGCCAAAATCCCCGTCCTTTCCGGCGACACCGACGACTGCTCGGTGTTTGCCTACGGCTGCAATCCGGCGTTGGCCGAGCGGAACCCCTATGCGGGCGCGTATACCGCCGTGGTCGATTCGCTGGCCCGTCTGGTCGCTTCGGGCGCTTCGGCCGCAGACGCGTATCTGACCTTTCAGGAGTTTTTCGAGAAGCCCAAAAAGGAACCGGCCCGCTGGGGCAGGCCGTTCGCCGCGCTGCTCGGCGCGTTCGCCGCACAGTTGGATTTCGGCGTCGGCGCCATCGGCGGCAAGGATTCGATGAGCGGCTCCTTCGAGCAGCTTGACGTTCCGCCCACCTTCGTTTCCTTTGCAGTGGCTATGACCAAGGCCGCTAAGGTGATTTCGCCCGAATTCAAGCGCGCGGGCAGCCTCGTCTGTCTCCTCCGTCCGGAATATGCCGCGGACGGCGTGCCCGAAGCCGCGTCGCAGAAGCGCGTGTTCTCGGCCGTGGAGGCCGGCGTCGCGGACGGCAGCATTCTCTCTGCCTACGCGCTGACCCATCATGCCGCCGAGGCCGCGGCCAAGATGTGCTTCGGCAACGGCGTCGGCCTGACGCTGGACGGTGTGTCGGAGCCGGATATGCTGTTTGCGCCTATGCACGGCGCGTTCCTGCTCGAGTGTACGGCTGTGCCCGCCGGCGCGCTCTGTATCGGACACACGACCGACGACCCGGCCGTCGTCTGCGGCGGCGACCGCGTTCCGCTGGATAAGCTGTACGATGCGTTTGCCGGAACGCTTGAAAGCGTGTATCCCACCCGCGCGCCGCAGTCCGCTTCGGCCGCGCCGCGCACATATTCGTATGCGAACGGCAGCAGAAAAGCGCCGGCCGTCGTCGGCGGCCGCGTGAAGGTGCTCATCCCCGTGTTCCCGGGCACCAACTGCGAGTACGATACCGCGCGCGCGTTTGAGAAAGCGGGCGCGGATGCCGAAATCTTTGTCGTCAACAACTTAAGCCGCGAGAGTCTTGCGCAGAGCGTGAAGGCGTTTGCCGAGCGCGGTCGCGACAGCCGGATCATTATGCTGCCCGGCGGCTTCTCCGGCGGCGACGAGCCGGACGGGTCGGGCAAGTTCATTACCTCCTTTTTCCGCAACGATTACGTCAGCGAAATGGTCGCCGAGCTGCTCGAGAAGCGCGACGGGCTGATGTGCGGCATCTGCAACGGCTTCCAGGCGCTGATCAAGCTCGGACTCGTACCCTTCGGCAAAATCGTTGCGCCGTCGGCTGAGAATCCGACGCTGACCTTCAATGAAATCGGCCGCCACCAGTCGCGGCTGGTCCGCACCCGCATTTCCTCCAACCTGTCGCCCTGGCTTTCGCTCTACGAGGTCGGCGAGGTCGTGACCGTGCCGATTTCGCACGGGGAGGGACGATTCGTCTGCGGCGAGACGCGTCTGGCCGCGCTTGCGGCCAACGGCCAGATTGCCACGCAGTACGTCGATCTTGACGGGCGCGTGACGATGGACATCGATTATAATCCCAACGGCTCGGTCGACGCCATCGAGGGCATCACCTCGCCGGACGGCAGGGTCTTCGGCAAAATGGGCCATTCCGAGCGGACGGGCAGCAATCTGTACAAAAACGTTCCTTCGGCTTACGACCTGCGCATTTTTCAGGGCGCGGTCCGCTATTTTTCGCTTTGATGAAACAGGGGAGGCGTGAACGATAATGTCTAATACATCCTATGAGAGCGTCCTCGGCGGCCGCTACGCGTCGGCCGAGATGCAGCGCATCTTTTCCGCGCAGAACCGGTATGAAACCTGGCGCCGTCTCTGGATCGCGCTGGCCGAGAGCGAGCAGGAGATGGGACTTCCCATCACCGACGCGCAGCTTGCGCAGATGCGCGGGAAGGTCTCCGACATCGATTTTGCGCGCGTCGCCGAAATCGAGAAGCAGACCCGCCACGACGTGATGGCGCATATCCGCGCCTATGGGGAGGTCTGCCCCGAAGCCGCGGGGATCATCCACCTCGGCGCGACGAGCTGCTATGTCACCGACAACGCGGATATGATCCTCATCCGCGACGCGTTTGCCGTCGTCCGCGCCAAGCTGGTCACGGTCATTCGCAATCTCGCCGCCTTCGCGGAGGAGAACAAATCGCTGCCCTGTCTGGCGTATACGCATCTCCAGTCCGCGCAGCCGACGACCGTCGGCAAGCGCGCCGCGCTCTGGCTGCAGGATTTTACGATCGATTACGGCGATTTGAAGTACGTCGCGGATAACCTGCGTCTGCTCGGCAACAAGGGCGCCACGGGCACGCAGGCTTCGTTTCTGCGTCTGCTCGGCGACGCAGAGAAGGTCCTCGAGCTGGAGCGCCGCATCGCCGAACGGCTCGGCTTCGCTTCGGTGTTCCCCGTTTCGGGGCAGACCTATACCCGCAAGGAGGACATGCGCATCCAGAACGTGCTCGCCGGCATCGCGCAGAGCGCTTATAAATTCGCAGACGATATGCGCCTGCTCCAGAGCTTCGGCGAGATGGAGGAGCCGTTCGGAAAGAATCAGGTCGGTTCGTCCGCAATGGCCTACAAGCGCAATCCGATGCGCTGCGAACGCGTCTGCTCGCTGGCGCGGTTCGTAATGGCCAACGCCGCCAACGCGCCGATGACCGCCTCCACCCAATGGCTGGAGCGCACGCTGGACGACTCGGCCAACCGCCGTCTGTCGCTCGCGGAGGGCTTTCTGGCGGTGGACGCCATTCTCAACGTGCTCATCGACGTCACCGGCGGCATCGTCGTGTACCCCAAGATTTCGGAGAAGCGCCTTCGGAGCCAGCTCCCGTATATCGCAACCGAAAACATCCTGATGGAGGCCGTCAAAAAGGGCGGCGACCGCCAGAAGCTGCACGAAAAAATCCGCACCTATTCGGTCGAATCGGAGGTGCGCTATAAGCAGACCGGCGCCGAGCCGACCCTCATCGAGATGATCTGCGCCGATCCCGATTTCGGCCTGTCCAGAGCGGAAATCGAGAGCATCCTCGACCCGAAGGCCTTCATCGGCCTTGCACCCAAGCAGACCGAGCTGTTTCTGGCGCGCTGCGTCCGCCCGATTCTGGACGAAAACGCCGGCGTGGCCGTTCGCGCAGAACTCAACGTATAACCCGATACGTTTTCAAAAATGGAGGGATTGCGAATGAGAAGGATCGGCTTTGACAACGACCGATACATCGAGATGCAGAGCGGGAAGATTCGCGAACGCATCGAGAAGTTCGGCGGCAAGCTCTATCTCGAATTCGGCGGCAAACTGTTCGACGACTACCACGCCTCGCGCGTGCTGCCGGGCTTCCGGCCGGACAGCAAGCTGAATATGCTGCTCGCGCTGCGCGAGCAGGCGGAAATCATCATCGCCATCAGCGCCTACGACATCGAGAAAAACAAGGTGCGCGGTGACCTCGGCATTACCTACGACCTCGACGTGCTGCGCCTGATCGACGCGTTCCGCGTGTCCGGACTGTACGTCGGCAGCGTCGTCCTCACGCAGTACGCGTCGCAGCCGGCGGCCAAGGCGTTCCGCCAGCGCCTGAAGGAGCTTGGCGTAAAGACCTACCGCCACTATCCGATCGAAGGGTATCCGAACAACACGGAGAAGATCGTTTCGCAGGAGGGCTACGGCCGCAACGAGTATATCCAGACCTCGCGTTCGCTCGTCGTCGTGACCGCGCCGGGGCCGGGCAGCGGCAAAATGGCCGTCTGCCTCTCGCAGCTTTATCACGAAAACCTGCGCGGCGTGAAGGCCGGCTACGCCAAGTTCGAGACTTTTCCGATCTGGAACCTGCCGCTCAAGCATCCCGTCAACGTCGCGTATGAAGCCGCCACCGTCGATTTGAACGACGTCAATATGATCGACCCCTTCCATTTGGAGGCGTATGGCGAGACGGTGGTCAATTATAACCGCGACATCGAAATTTTCCCCGTGCTCAATGCGATTTTCAAGCAAATCTACGGGGCGTCGCCTTACCGCTCCCCGACGGATATGGGCGTGAATATGGCAGGCAACTGCATCGTCGATGACGCCGTCTGCCGCAGCGCCTCGAATCAGGAGATCATCCGCCGCTATTACCACACGCTCTGCGCCGGCCGCAAGGGAATGCTCGGCGAGGACGCGGAGGACATCACCTGCAAAGCCGAGCTGCTGATGCGCACCGCCGGCATCTCGCCCGAGGACCGTCCGGCCGTCGCCGCCGCGAAGGAGAAGGCCGCCCGCACCGGCGCGCCCGCCGCGGCCATGCAGCTCAACGACGGCCGCATCATCACCGGCAAAACGTCGTCGCTGCTCGGCGCTTCCAGCGCGCTGCTGCTGAACGCGCTCAAGACGCTGGCCGGAATCGACGACGACGTGCATCTGATTTCGCCGACCATCATCGAGCCGATCCAGAAGCTCAAAACCGAGCATCTCGGCAACCGCAACCCGCGCCTGCATACCGATGAAATCCTCATCGCGCTCTCCATCTGCGCGGCGACGGACGCGCGCGCCGCGCGCGCAATGGCGGCGCTGGCCGAGCTGGCGGGCTGCGAGGTGCATTCCTCCGTCATTCTGTCGCAGGTCGATTCGGACGTGTTCAAGAAGCTGGGCGTGAACCTCACCTGCGAGCCGGTCTATCAGACGAAAAAGCTGTATCACAAATAGGGATTATGAAAAGAAGGCGCTTCCCGCGGGAAACGCCTTCCTTATTCGTTGTCGTAGGTGCGCAGGATGTGCTCCGCCACCTGCTTTTTCGTCAGCCGGAGGTCCATCGCCTGCTTTTCGATCGTGCGGTGCGCCTCCTTTTCCGAGATGTTCAGCACCGATATCAGCGTGCACTTCGCGCGGTCAATCAGCCGCAGCTCCTCGATGCGCGCGCGCAGCCGCAGGTTTTCGTCCGTCAGCCCGAACAGCCTTTTGCGCGCCGCTGCGACCAGCCGCAGCGCGTCGAAGAAGCCGGATTTGTTGATCGGCTTGGTGATGACGAACACGCCCTGTTCTTCGACCTGCGGGGCGGCCTTTTCGAGCCATTCCTCCCGCACGAACAGCAGCACCGAGGCTTCCGGCTGCCGCTCTGCCGCCTCGACGGCCAGCCGGCATCCGTCGCCTCCCGCGAACGGGCTGTTGACGAGAATGTAATCGAACGCGCCTGTCTCCAGCGCTTCCCATGCCTGTTCGGGCGTGGAGGCTTCTATGAACCGGTCGGCGATGCCCTGCTCGAATACGCTCCGCAGGAAGTCGGCGACGCGCCCCGGCGCGGAAATACATAAGACGCATTTCATATTCGGCAGATTCCCCCTTTTTCGCACCGCAGCGCTTTTCTACTATTATATACGATTCCGCGCAAAGTGTAAAGACGTTTGCGCGTTTTTTCGGACAGGGAATCCCCGTTTTTTGGGAAAATCGCTTGACAAATACCGCCGTATGCGCTATAATACATAACACAGCAACGGCGCTGAGGGGATTTTCCCCCTGCGGCGTCTTTTTTATTGTCAACTACGGAAGGACGACTGATGATGAGCAAAACCGTGATCCCGCACGGCTATAAGCCGCTTCTCGATTTGTACCAGACGCAGACCGCCATCGGCTGCCTGAAACGGAATTTTGAGCAGAAGCTCTGCGCCGCGCTCAACCTCAAGCGTGTGTCGGCGCCGCTGTTTGTGGAGCCGTCCACCGGCCTCAACGACGACCTCAACGGCGTCGAGCGCCCCGTTTCCTTTGATTTGAAGGAAACCGGCCGCACCGCGCAGGTGGTGCATTCGCTCGCCAAATGGAAGCGGATGGCGCTGTACAAGTATGGGTTTACCGCCGGCGAGGGGCTGTATACGGATATGAACGCCATCCGCCGCGACGAGGAGATGGATAACCTGCACTCGGTCTATGTTGATCAGTGGGACTGGGAAAAGGTCATCACGCCCGCCGAACGCACGACCGCGTATCTGCAATCGACCGTCCGCGCCATTTACGCCGCCGTTTCCGGCACGCTGGACGAGCTGAAGGCGCTGTATCCGCAGCTTACGCTTATGCTGCCCGCAGAGGTCGGGTTTATCACCACACAGGAATTGGAGGACCTCTATCCCGCGCTGCCGCCCAAAGCGCGCGAGAACGCCTATCTGAAGACGCATAAGGCCGTGTTTTTGATGCAGATCGGCGGCCGGCTGCGCTCGGGCGAGCGCCACGACGGCCGCGCGCCCGACTATGACGACTGGACGCTCAACGGCGATCTGCTGTTCTGGAACGACGTGCTCGGCTGTGCGTTCGAGGTGTCCTCTATGGGCATCCGCGTGGACCGTCGGGCGCTGGACGCGCAGCTCACCGAAGCGGGCTGCGACGACCGCCGGACGCTGACGTTCCACAAGCTGCTGCTTGCGGATAAGCTGCCGCTGACCATCGGCGGCGGGATCGGTCAGTCGCGTCTGTCGATGCTGCTGCTGGGCAAGGCGCACATCGGCGAGGTGCAGGTCTCGGTCTGGGACGACGAGACGACGCGCGTCTGCGCCGAGAGCGGCGTTGAGCTGCTTTAACGGAAACGGGAAAGGAAGAAAAAACGATGCATTCGGTCAACGAATTGTTCGGCAGTATGGTTTTCAATGAGAGCGTGATGCAGTCCCGTCTGCCGAAGGATACTTATAAAAGTCTGAAAAAGACCCTGCACACGGGCGTGCCGCTCGACCTCTCCATTGCCAACGTTATCGCCACGGTGATGAAGGAATGGGCGATCGAGAAGGGCGCCACCCACTATACCCACTGGTTCCAGCCGATGACCGGCATCACCGCCGAGAAGCACGACAGCTTCATCACTCCGGCGGACGACGGCGCGGTGATTATGGAGTTTTCGGGGAAGGAACTGATCAAAGGCGAGCCGGACGCGTCCTCCTTCCCGTCGGGCGGCCTGCGCGCGACCTTCGAGGCGCGGGGCTACACCGCGTGGGACCCCACCTCCTATGCCTTCGTCAAGGACAAAACGCTGTACATTCCCACCGCCTTCTGCTCCTACGGCGGCGAGGCGCTGGACAAAAAGACGCCGCTGCTGCGCTCGATGGAGGCGCTCAACAAGCAGGCGCTCCGCATCCTCCGCCTGTTCGGGCGGGACGACGCCAAGCGCGTGTATACGACCGTCGGCGCCGAGCAGGAGTATTTTCTCATAGACGAAAAGCTCTATAAGCGGCGCAAGGACCTCATCTATACCGGCCGCACCCTGTTCGGCGCGAAGCCGCCGAAGGGGCAGGAATTGGAGGACCATTACTTCGGCACCATCAAGCCGCGCGTCAAGGCGTTTATGGCCGAGCTGGACGAGGAGCTGTGGAAGCTGGGCATCCTCGCCAAGACCGAGCACAACGAGGTCGCGCCCGCGCAGCACGAGCTGGCCCCCATCTATACGACCACGAACATCGCCACCGACCACAACCAGCTCACGATGGAGCTGATGAAGAAAATCGCCTCCCGTCACGGGCTTGTCTGCCTGTTGCACGAGAAGCCGTTCGCCGGCGTCAACGGCAGCGGCAAGCACAACAACTGGTCGATGTGCACCGATACCGGCTATAACCTGCTGGAGCCGGGGAAGTCGCCGTACGAAAACGCGCAGTTCCTGCTCTTCCTCTGCGCGGTTATCAAGGCGGTGGACGAATATCAGGACCTTTTGCGGCTGTCGGTCGCCAGCGCGGGCAACGATTACCGGCTCGGCGGCAACGAAGCGCCGCCCGCCATCGTCTCGATGTTTCTCGGCGACGAGCTGACCGAAATTTTGGAGGCCATCGAATCCAAAAGCAGTTATTCCAAGCGCGAGAAGGTGGAGATGCAGATCGGCGTCGACGTCCTGCCGCATTTCCCGAAGGATACCACCGACCGCAACCGCACCTCGCCGTTCGCGTTCACCGGCAACAAGTTCGAGTTCCGTATGCCGGGTTCGACGTTTTCCATCGCCGGACCGAATATGGTCCTCAACACCATCGTCGCGGAGGAGCTTTCGCAGTTCGCGGACCTGCTCGAGCAGGCGTCCGACTTTACCGCAGCGCTCAATAAGCTCATCCGCAGAACCATCCGCGAGCATAAGCGCATCATCTTCAACGGCAACAATTACACCGACGAGTGGGTAGAAGAGGCGGAGCGCCGCGGGCTGCTGAACCTGCGGACGACGCCCGAGGCGCTGCCGCTGTTCGCCGCCGAGAAAAACGTCCGCCTGTTCGCCAAGCACTGCATTTTCACCGAGACCGAGATTCGCTCGCGGATGGAAATCCTACTGGACAATTATATCAAAACGATTCAAATCGAATCGCTGACGATGGTGGAGCTGGTGAAAAAGGAAATCCTCCCCGCCATCATCGCCTACACGCGCGAGCTGTCGGCTGCCGCGCTCGATAAGCGGTCGCTTTCGGCCGAGATCGATATTTCGGTCGAGCTGGATACGGTGCGCCGCCTGTCGTCGCTGGCCGCTTGCATCAAGGCGGACGCGGAAAAGCTGGAAAGCGCGCTCGTCGAGGTGCGGACCCATCCCACCGCCGCGGAGCAGGCGTCCTTCTGCCGCGCCACCGTGTTCGTGGCGATGCAGGAGCTTCGCACGGTCGTGGACGAGGCCGAAACGCTCGTCAGCGCGAAGCATTGGCCGTTCCCGACCTACGGCGAGCTGCTGTACGGCATTTGAGCGGAAAAGCGGGGGAACGCCGTCGGTACGTTCCCCCGCTTTTGTGTTGACTTTATCCGTCGGTTGTGCTAAAATAACGTCTGACCGCGAAAACTGTCGGAAGCGGGAAATCGCTTGTAACGGGTGAGCCGCCGTGTCCTTGCATACAACACTCCGGCGCTTCTACGCGCCGGAGCATCTCATCAAAAAAGAACGGTTTTTAGAGAAGCCGCCGGACAGCGTCAGCGTCTATCGGAAGCTGCTGAAGGTCGCGTGGCCGGCGACGCTGGAGTCGGTGCTGCTCGGCCTCGTTTCCTTTGTGGACGGACTGATGGTGTCCACCGTCGGCACGGCCGCCATCGCGGCTGTCGGCGTGACGAACCAGCCGCGGCTTCTGTTCTTTGCCGTCTTTTTCGCTATGAATATCGGCGTCACCGCCATTGTCAGCCGCCGGAAAGGGCAGGGCGACCGCGACGGCGCGAACGAATGTCTTGCGCAGGCGGTCGCCATCGCGCTGATTCTCGGCGTGGTGCTCTGCACAGCGGCCATTATCGTCGCTGAGCCGCTGATTGCGTTCGCCGGCGCGGACGAGGATATCTTCGACGATGCAGTGGCGTATTTCCGCATCATTATGGCGGGTATGCTGTTCACCTCGGTGGGTATGGCCATCAACGCCGCCCAGCGCGGCATCGGCAATACCAAGATTTCGATGATCACGAATATCGCCGCCAATCTGACCAACTGCGTTTTCAACTATTTCCTCATCAACGGCATATGGTTTTTCCCCGCGCTCGGCGTGCGCGGCGCGGCTTACGCCACGCTGCTCGGCAACGTCGTTTCGTTCGTCATGTCGCTGTATTCGGTGACGGCTGCCAAGGGCTACCTGCACATCCGGCTGCGCCATTGCTTTCATCTGCGCCGAGGGATGCTGGCGCTGCTCGCACGCATCGGCGGCAGCGCGGGCGTGGAGCAGGTGTTCATGCGCATCGGCTTTTTCGCCTATTCCAAGATGGTCGCCGAATTGAGCACGGCGGATCTATCCACCCATATCATTTGTATGAACGTCATCAACCTTTCCTTCACGGTGGGCGACGGCTTGGGCGTGGCGGCTTCGGCGCTCGTAGGCCAGAATCTCGGCGCGAAACGGCCGGATTTGGCCGAGGTGTACGGCAAGGCGGCGCAGCGCTTCGGCTTTCTGCTTTCCGCTCTGCTGGTGCTGGCGTTCAGCTTCGGCGGCTCGTTCCTCGTTTCGCTGTTTACGACGGCGAACGACGAGGCGGTCGCGTATATTATGGAAAAGGGCGTCGTCATTATGTACCTGATCGCCCTGACCTCGCCGGCGCAGATTTCGCAGGTCATCTTTTCCGGCTGCCTGCGCGGCGCGGGCGATACGGTGTTCGTCGCCGTCAGTTCTCTGGTCTCCATCGCGCTGGTGCGGCCGCTGCTGACGTATCTGTTCTGCTATCCGCTCGGCTTCGCGGTCATCGGCGCGTGGATTTCGCTCGTCGTGGACCAATATTTGCGGCTTTTGTTCTGCGGCGCGCGTTTTGCGGGCGGAAAATGGACAAAAATAGAAGTATAAATCCAGATAAAGGAGTATAAACCGAAAATGAACGAAAGACAAATCACCCCGTCGCTGTTTGCCACCGGCGTGGCGGATACGACGCTTGACCTTTTTGAAGGGCAATACCGTGTGCCGAACGGCATCACATACAATTCCTATTTTCTCAGCGACGAAAAGACCGTACTCTTCGATACGGCCGACCGCCGCGTGGCCGCCGAATGGCTTGCCGGCGTCGAGCAGACGGCGGGCGACCGGGGGATCGACTACCTCGTCGTCTCGCATATGGAGCCCGACCATTCCGCAGCGATCCGCCTGCTGGCCGACCGCTATCCGGCGATGCGGATTGTCGGCAACGCCAAGACGTTCCAAATGATGCGCGCCTTCTTCGGCCGGGACTTCGGCGACCGCGCCGTCGTCGTCGGCGAGGGCGACGCTTTGGAGACCGGCGCGCACACCATCCGGTTTTATATGGCGCCGATGGTCCACTGGCCGGAGGTGATGGTCAGCTTTGACGAGCGCGACGGCGTGCTTTTCTCTGCGGACGCGTTCGGGCGCTTCGGACTGCCCGGCGACGCGGGCGACTGGGCGGACGAGGCGCGGCGCTATTACGTCAATATCGTCGGGAAATACGGCTCCAGCGTCCAGACGCTTCTGAAAAAGCTGAGCGGGCTGCCGGTGAAAACCATCTGCCCGCTGCACGGCCCGGTGCTGACCGGCGACCTTTCCGCGTATCTGGAGAAGTACGACGTCTGGAGCAGCTACCGTCCCGAGGAGCGCGGCGTACTCATCGCCTACACGTCGATTTACGGCAATACCGCCTCGGCTGCGCTGCGGCTGCGGGATATGCTCGCGCGGCGCGGCGAGAAGCGCGTGGCCGTCGTCGACCTTGCGCGCGGCGACATTTCCCGCGCCGTGGCGGACGCGTTCCGCTACGACGCGCTCGTGCTGGCCGCATCGTCCTACGACGGAGGCGTGTTCCCGCCGATGGCGGCTTTTCTTTCCCGCCTGAAGGCGAAAAACTGGCAGAAGCGCACCGCCGCCGTGATCGAGAACGGAAGCTGGGCGCCGTCGGCAGGGAAGACGATGCTCGCGGCGCTGGCCGAGATGAAGGAGATCGCGCTGCCTGCGCCGACTGTCACCATCCGTTCGGCCGTGTCGCAGGAGACGGTCGAGGCGCTCAACACGCTTGCGGACGCGCTGGCTGCGCGCGGATAATCGGCCGCCGCTTGCAGCAGACGCTGTGGAAGCCGAAAGGTCGGCTTGCCGGCGTATGAAAGAGCCGCATTCGCTTGCGCTTCCGGCGAAAAAACGGATAGAATGCCTGTATCCCCTACCAAAAAGGACCTCGGTTCGATGAACCGAGGTCCTTTTTGGTAGGCGGAATCGCGCAGCAGCGCTACTGCCGCAGGTGGGTCCGGCGCGGACCGCTGGAAACGGTAAGAAAACCGTCCGCAGTGGCGCAGGCTTACACGTCCTCCGTTTGCTCTGCCGGCTGCCGGCTTTCCGTCTGCGCGCACGGCGTCTGGAGCTTTACGGCGCGCAGACCGCTGCGCAGGATGAGGTTGCGCAGCACACGGTTGTACATAAACGGCGCCTTGAGCTGTTTTGCGTACAGCTTGGCGCGCATCGCGCGGGTTTTCGCGCGGTAAAGCCGTTCGGCGCGCTCGATGTGTCCGGCGTGCTCGGTCAGCGCTTCGGCCAGCAGCGAAGCGCCGGTGATTGCCCAGCTTATGCCCTCGAAGGAGGTGGGGCTGATGAAGCCTGCCGCTTCGCCGACGAGGAACGCGTTGTCGTACCCGAGGCGGAACTGCCGCACACCCTCCGGCCGCAGCACCGCGCAGGCCTCCGTATAGATGGGCGTGCGGAGATCGAAATCGGCCTTCGGAAGCCGCTTTTTCTGCGCCTCGAAGGCTTCGCGGCAGCCCTTCGGCTCGAATACGCCGCCGTAGATGAGCGTGTCGTCCTTGGAGATGGCCCACGAGCAGAAGCGACTGGTGGTTCGGTCGAAGATGCAGGAATAGAAGGGGCGCTCGGCGGAAGCGCGGAAATGCTGCTGAATGGCGACATAGCGCTTCAGGGGCGCGCGGGGATAGAGGAACGACCGCACGACAGAGGCCGCGCCGTCCGCGCCGACAAGGATGCGCGCGCAAATTTCCGCGTCTCCCGTGCGCAGGACGTATACGCCGTTCCGCCGCTCGACCGAGGTGCAGATGCCGCGGTAGAGGTCCACCCCGTCCGGCATAGCGTCCATCAGCCAGCGGTCGAAGCGGGCGCGGTCCATATTCAGATAGCAGCGCTGGTAGTGCGCCGTGCGGCCGGTCTCCAAATCCATCGTTTTAACGGTGAAAATCTGCGGCGATACCAGCACGTCGGTCGGCAGCGTCATATCGAAGCGCGAAAGCGCGCGCTGCGCGTCGGGCGAGAGAAGCCCGCCGCAGGGCTTGCGGAAGCCGTCCGATGCACCCTTTTTGTCGATCACCGCCGTCGCAAACCGGCTGCCGATCAGCCGCGCGAGCGTGGCGCCCGCCGGCCCCGCGCCGACGATGGCGACATCGTAGACGTCAGGCATCGGCGGCGACCTCAGAGGCGGCGTTGACGATTGTGTATCTGCCGCTTTCAAACGTCAGCCCGCCCTGTATGTACACGCTGAACGGCTCGCGCAGCGGCGCGTCGGCCGACAGCTCGATCGACGAGCCCTGCGTAAACGTGCCGGCGGCCATAATGACCTCGTCCGCATACCCGGGCATCGCGTCGGGAACGGGAAGCGCGAACGAATCCACCGGCGAATAGCGCTGAATCGCCTGGCAGAATTTCACCAGCCGTTCGCGGTCCTTCAGATACAGCATCTGGATGATGTCGTAGCGCGGCTCGTCCGCTTTCGGATAGACGTCGAAGCCCAGCGCCTCGAACAGTCCGGCGGCAAACACCGCCGTTTTCAACGCCTGCGCGACGGTGTGCGGCGCGTAGAACAGTCCCTTGATCAGATTTTTGTTCTGCCCGACCGACGATCCGGCCTCCGCGCCGATGCCGGGCACTGTCATCCGATAGGCGGCCAGCTCCACCGCTTTCGCGCTGCCGACCAGATAGCCGCCGCATTCCGCGATGCCGCCGCCGGCGTTTTTGATCAGCGAGCCGCAGAGCAGGTCGCCCTTCGGCTCGCTGATTTCGCAGAACTCGCCGTAGTTGTTGTCGACGACCACATACGCGTCGGAAACCGACTTGACCAGCCCGTACAGCTCGTCGATTTCGCGGGCCGGCAGCGTCCGCCGGTCCTGATAGCCCTTGGAGCGCTGGACGAACACGACCTTGACCGTTCTGTCGGCTTCCAGCACGCGCCGCACCTCGGCCAAATCGATGCCGGAGGCTGCGTCCAGCGCGGTCTCGCGGTAAGCGACGCCGTAGTCGGCCAGCGAGCCCTGTCCGGCGCCGGCGCCGCCGATGCCGATGATGCCCTCAAGCGTATCGTAGGGCCTGCCCGTGACGGAATAGAGCGTGTCGCCCGGCCGCAGCAGGGCGTACAGGCCGATGGCGATGGCGTGCGTACCCGACGTGATGGAATGCCGCGCAAAGCCGGCCTCGGCGTCCATACAGTCGGCGAACAGCCGGTCGCACAGGTCGCGGCCTATGTCGTCGTAGCCGTAGCCGCTGCCGCCTGCAAAATGCGAGGCGGAAAGGCGGTTCCGGCGGAAGGCTTCCATCACCTTGGCGGTGACGGCTGCGGCGGTGCGGTCGATCCGCCGGAAGGCTTCCGCGGCCGCGCGCTCGCAGTCGTCGGCCAGCCGGAGTAGCGTTTCTCTGTCCATTTGTCTTGCTTTATCGCTTCCGCTGCCCGGAAGCGTTCTCCTTTCGGGATTTCATTGCCTATTTCAAGCGGCTTATTTTTCCGCGTCTATGCCGCGCTCCACGGCGGCTCTGAGCAGCTTGACGCAGGCGTCCAGATCCTTGGCGTCGACCACCTCGACCGGCGAGTGGACATAGCGCGTCGGGATCGAAACGGCGCCCGCATGCGCGCCCGCGCCCGCCGTCTGCATCGAGGACGTATCCGTCCCGCCCGCGACGAGGATCTCGTACTGATAGGGGATTTTATTCGCCTCGGCCAGCGCGGTCAGCCCGTCAACGATAACCTTGGAGCAGAGCACCGACGCGTCCTTGATTTTGATGGCCGCGCCGCCGCCGAGCTTGACGGTCATCGGCGGCGCGCCGATCATATCGCCCGTGTTGGTCACGTCGACCGCGATGGCGTAATCCGGCGCGATGGCGTAGGCCGCCGGCTTGGAGCCGCGGCAGCCGACCTCCTCCTGCACGGTAAAGACGAAGTAGGTGTCGCAGGCCGGCTCCGCGCAGGTGCGGGCGACCTCCGCCAGCAGCGCGCAGGCCAGCCGGTCGTCGAACGCCTTGGCCGCGTAGCGCGATGCGCCGAGCTTGGTCAGCTCGGGCGCCACGGCCAGACAGTCGCCGACCTTGACCTTGCGCTCGGCCTCCTTTTTGCTGCGGGCGCCGATGTCCACATACATTTTTTTGACGGCGACGTCGCCGAATGCCGTCCCCGATTCCACGACGAGCACGCCCGTCGTCCCGTTTTCAAACACGACTTTGTGATAGGCCGACGCGACCGCGTTGATGCCGCCGATGTTGGACACGCGGATGTAGCCGCTGTCCTCGATGAACGTGGCGATGAAGCCGATTTCGTCCATATGTGCGGCGAGCATCAGCTTTTTGCCGCCGTCCTTGCCTTTTTTCAGCACGATTAGGTTGCCCATCGCGTCGGTGGAGACCGAGTCCGCAAACGGACGCAGGTCCTCCGCGATCTGCGCGGCCAGCGACGCTTCCCGTCCCGAGACGGAGAAGGCGCGCGTGTATTTCTTCATCAAATCTTTCATTTCTCAAAAGCTCCTTTCGGCAAGTGCGCTCGCCAGCGCGAAAACCTGTTCGAGATCGTCGTATTTGGCGACCGAGCAGGCGGAATGGATGTAGCGCACCGGCGCGGAAAGCGCCAGCACGCGCGCGCCCGCGGCGGCGCGCTGGTATGCGGAGGCGTCGTTCCCGCCCGCGACCAGCTCCTTGAGCTGCGCGCGGATGCCTTTTTCCTCCGCCAGACGCATCACCGCATCCACCAGACCGCGCGGATAAATCGTACCGCCGTCCATAAACGAGACGACCGCGCCGCCGCCGACGCGGCAGGCGACCCGGCTTTTCGGCGCGCCCGGGATGTCGCCGGCCGTTGTCGCTTCGAGGACGACGACCGTGTCCGCGCCGACGGCCTGCGCGACCGTCATCGCGCCGCGGCAGCCGACCTCCTCCGCCGTGCAGAAGGCGAAATAGGCGTCGTATTCCAGATCGCTTTGCAGCAGCCGCACCAGCAATGCACAGCCGAAGCGGTCGTCAATGGCCTTGGATTTGATGAAGCCGTCGCCGAAGGCCTCGAAATTCGGCGCAAAGACCGCGCAGTCGCCCACCGAAACGAGCGACTTCGTATTCTCCTCCGAAAGCGCGCCGATGTCGATGAACATTTCCTCGATCGGCGCGGGAACGCCGCGCTCCTCGGGCTTCTGCATGTGGATGGCCTTGGCCGCGATTACGCCCGGCAGCCGTTTGTCGCCGAGCAGGACGCGTTTGCCGGCCGTCACGCGCGGGTCGATGCCGCCGATCGTGCCGAAGTAGGCGAACCCTTCCTCGGAAATGTGCGTGACCATAAAGCCGACCTCGTCCATATGCGCGGAAAACAGCAGCTTTTCCGCACGGCGCTTCCTGCCTTTTTTGAAGGCGATGAGGCTGCCGCTGCGGTCGGTGCGCAGCTCGTCCGCATAGGGCGCGACGTCGGAAGCGATCATCTCCCGCAGCTCATCCTCCTGCCCCGAGGGCGCAAAGGCCGCGCAGTATTTTTCCAAAAGCGTTTTCATATCGCCGCCTCCTTTTTTGCGAATGCGGACGGAAAGTTTTCTAAAAACGCGCACAGCAGCCGCGCGGCGTTTTCCGCGTCGTCGATGGAAACGACCTCCGCGCAGGTGTGCATATAGCGCAGAGGAACGGACACCAAAGCGGTCGGCACGCCGCTGCGCGTGATTTGCAGCACATGCGCGTTCGTCCCCGTCGCGCCCGGCTCGGCGGCGACGGCGTAGGGAATGCCGTGGGCCTCGGCCGTGTCGATCAGCGTCCTTGTGAACGCGCGCGAGGTCGTGGCGGAATAGGAGATCACAGGCCCGTTCCCGAGCTGCACGTCCTTCTTGTGCCGCGGTCCGCCCGGCATGTGCGCGTTGGTCACGTCCAGCGCGACGGAGGCGTCGGGGCAGAGCGCGAACGCGGCCGTCCGCGCGCCGATATAGCCGATTTCCTCGCCGCCCGACAGCAGGATGCAGACGTCGGTCGTCAGCTTCGCGCGGTCGACCGTTTCCGCGGCGCGCAGGATGGAAAACGCGCAGATGCGGTCGTCGAGCGCCTTGGAGGTGACCATCCGGTTTTCGAGCGGCAGCGCCGGCGCAAAGAAGCCGGCCGCGTCGCCGACAGAGACCTTTTCTTCCAGCGCTTCTTTCGGATATCCCGTATCGATGTACAGGTCGCGCAGCTCGATTTTTTTCTTGCTCTCGCCCGCTTCCTGCAAATGCGGCGGCTTGGAGGTGAAAACGCCGCGCACGGCCTCTTTGCCATAGACGGTCACCTCGGAGGCCGACAGCACGCGCGTGTCGATGCCGCCCACCGCCGCGACGCGCAGGAAGCCGCCGTCGCATATCTCGGTGACGACAAAGCCGATTTCGTCTATGTGCGCGTCGAGCAGCACCAGCGGCGCGTCGGGCCTTCCGCAGCGGATGATGCCGGCGAACGAGCCGGTCGGCGTGGTCGTGATTTCGTCGAACAGGCCCGCAGTCTGTTCCCGAAGCGCGTCAAAGCAGGCGCTTTCCCGGCCGGAAACGGCCGTAAGCGCCGTAAGACGCGCGATTTGTTCCAGGCATTCGTTCAAAAAATCCCCTCCGTTTTCATATTGCCCCGTGCCGGCGCGGCCGATACGCCAAAGGCCGTATGCGGGGCGGTTGTTTTTTATTGCTTTTATAGATGGAAATCGTCTTATAACTTCTTGCAGGTGCTTATAGAAGTGAGGAAAAAGCCTCGATTTATAGGGGGTCCCATATCTCTATATCCTGCCGTAACTCCATATCCATTCGTTTTGTAAGCGCGGGCGGCAAAAAATCGCAAATACAAAAACGGAAATCAAATACAGAAGTAATATTTTCTGCCGTCTATGTTGCGCATCAGTGGCCCAAAAAGCCTTGCGAAAAAGGCATTCCAGGCATGAAAACCGAAAATAGTAAGCTGTTTATGTCCTTTTGCTCAAAAATACCCTTTAACTGCGTAACATTTCAAAGCAAACGGCCATTCCGTTTAGATTATGCTTTTCCTTTCGTTCCTTTGCAAAAAATTCCGCAGCAAGCATAGGAAAGGGGTACCCCTTTCGTAAAAATCACTCTTGTCCGGCTATGGTAGAAACGAGTGATTTTTACTTGTTCGGGATTTCCCAGACCCTTATGTAAATTGAAAGCTGCATTCATCTTAATCGAAATGCCTTTTCAGCGAGTGTCAAAGTTTCCTCAATCGTTCTTGATTCATCTCTTAAAATCACATGAAAACCCGAATTCAAAAAATGATTATAGTTTTTCGTCGAATTGATTCTTTTCAAGCATTCTTTGAAATTGTCCAATGCCTTATCCGGATTTTCTTCTTTTAGTAATAATTGATACAAAAATTGCTTTTCCTTATCTGGTCTGTCAAAAAATCTGTTCACCGAAATATCGGGGTCTGCCAACATAATCAAAACATGGTCAATGTCCGAAATGTCCCATAATACTTCTATCGGAATATTCGTATCTACGAACACCTTTTTGCTGCGCCTCGATATTTCCTCTAATATTTTTAATTCTAAAATTGTGCATTCCTTGATGCCGCCGTTTATCCATGCCTCATACGCATCAGGTGTTCTTCTTATGAAATCACTCCAATTCGCCAAATCTCTGGTATACGTTAAACACGGGAATTCAGCACTGTCTAAATCTGCGATGAGCGCATCATGATAATTTTCTTCGCACGCAATACCATCATATTTATTTGCCAATGCTTTTACAATAGTAGATTTTCCGGCATATGCAGTACCATTTATAAAATAAACATTTTCAAATTTCATATTGAATAATACCTTGTCGATTTTATTTTCATCGATCTGTATGCCATATATCATAGGATTTATATGTGAACTTGTCAAGCATAAAACGAACTTGCGAAGAATCGCATAGCCAGTCGTCCTCGTATAGTATAGTTTTTCTTATATCTGCCCGTATCGTTTCGCATTGTCTTATTGCGTTGGGGCGGCAAAAGAGTGTCAAAGCGCTGTTTTGCGCATTTGAAATAACAGTTGCATATGCAAGAAAATTAAGCGTTTATGCAGGATTGGGGCATTTTGTTCGTTGTATGGTTGAAAAGTATAATACTATTTTTTATTGATTTGATAGACGGAAATCTTCTTATAAGTGTTTATAAGTATCACCGAAAAGTGACTCAAATACTGGCTTTTCCGCATATCCGCTTAAACCTGGCTATATGTCTTTATATCTTCGCTTTGTAAGCGCGGGCGTCAAAAAAGCGTCAATCTATAAGAATTTGTTACGCAGTCAAAAGGCATTTTGAGGCGCAGGAATATAAAACCATTGCTACCTCAATTTTCACACTGGCAAGGCTGCATAAATGTTGCACTTATGCCGCTCTATTTGAGAACATGCTTCCCCGATAATTAGTAGTGGGCGAAAGCACTCGCTGTTGCCACACAAGCAGGGACTAACAAACTTGTCAACGACCGTGTAGCCGTTCACTTTATCGTTGACAAGAGTGGCTCTCTTTGCTACTTCTCAATGTGCATATGTACTCATAATATCCATTTATGACCTTCGGGATACATAATTGTTAAAGCGTCATCAAGCCAGCGCCTTTGCCGTTGGTTCATGTTAGCTATGGCATTGTCATAATCATTTTGATAGCCTTCTCTTTCTGTATCTGTGGACTTATAAAGCAAGCACATTTCTGGCGATAAATACGGCAAATTGTCGTTATACAAAATAGCGTCCGATAATGCCTGTCTAACCGCACCATTACGTGCATACAGCAAATCTGTATCATCTTTGTCATTGAACAAAAATTCAACAAAGTTCAATTTCGTCTGTCCTATGTGTTTGAAATTGATGAAATATATATCTGCCTCGTCGGTTGACGATAGGCACACCAACTCACAATCTTGTGTACAGCAAAAAATGTTTCTTTTGCTTTTTATTTGATTATGAATATCGGTAATATGGTGAGCCTTTCCGCCTCCAATCATTTCATATACCTGAAAACCAAGCGATTGCATATGCTGAATAATCGTGTCGCGCTCCGGCCAATATGCAAGAATGTCAATATCACTATGTTTTCGTGTTTCCGCTCCGATAAACAAATCGATTGCCCATCCACCGCAGAAAGCATACTCAAAACCGGAATTTTTTAATAGTTTATTGGCTTGTCTTATCAGATTATTCAATGCAATCACCTTTCCTACTTGTAAATTTTATGTCAACAAAACGCAGCATTATTTTGAGATAATCATAACATGAATTCGTAAAAGCTTCACTTAAAAATATAAGTCCCTATTTTGAAAAAAACGTGGGTTTGGGAGAGTTTCCAACAAGTCATTTTTCGGAAAGGGGTACCCTCTTCCTATGCTTGCTCTTCCAAAAGTTAAGGGGCAGAAACGGAAAGAAGGGAATGGAACTAAATTTTTAATCCGGCAAAATCAATAAACAATAATTATCACCCGAGTATAGTACAAATCCTCATAGCTTCTTGTTTCTTTCTATAAACCCTTGTGGAGCATGAGCGTCAAAAAAGCGTCAAATAGCACTTTGAAGCCACCAATTATTAGCATCCAGAAGTCGAGGAAATATAGTATTCATATGGTGTTACGATGTTTCCGCATTTTCACAGCAAACAACTCATTCCACTATTTTTTATAATGCGCGGACCACGGCCTTGAAATCGTTGCCGCGTTCCTCAAAATTCCGATATTTGTCGAAGCTCGCCGCCGCGGGCGACAGCAGCACCGTGCCGCACGGCCCGGCCAGCGCGGAAGCCTTTGCGACGGCTTCGCGCATCGACTCCGCGCGCTCGACGGGGAAGGCGTAGCCGCTCTGCGCGAGCACGGCTTGCAGCTTGGGCGCCGTGTCGCCCATCAGCACGCAGCCGGCGGTCTTTTCCGCAATGACCGCGCCGAGCGTGTCCAGCGGGATTTTTTTGTCATACCCGCCCGCGATGACGATTACGCGTCCGTCGAAGGAACGCAGCGCCGCCGCCGTGCGCGACGGGCTGGAATCGATGGACGAGTTGTAATAGCGGACGCCGTTTTTCTCCGCGACGAATTCAATCCGGTGCTCCACGCCGCCGAAATCCCGTGCCACCGCAGTCAGCGCGCCGTCCGCCAGCAGATCGGCGGTCGCGGCGTAGGCGGCGGCGTAATTCTCGCGGTTGTGCGCGCCGACGAGGCGGATGTCGCCGTCGGGCAGCAGCAGACGGCCGCCGCAGTGGAGGCCCTCCCCGTCAATGAAGCAGAACGCCTCCCGGTTCTTCCGTGAGAAAAAGCGCACGCGGCAGCCGGCGGACGCCGCAAACGCGCGGGTGTGCTCGTTGTCGTAATTGAGCACCAGCAGCCCGTCCGCGGGCATTGAGGCGCAGATGCGCTTCTTGGCGGCAATATATTCGTCGAAATCGCGGTGCCAGTCGAGATGGTTGGGCGAAATATTGGTCACGACCGCCGTGGACGGCGAGCGCGTCATCTTCATAAGCTGGAAGGAGGACAGCTCCAGCACCGCAAAGTCCTCCGGCTCCATGCCGGACACATCGGGCAGCAGGGGCTTGCCGATGTTGCCGCCCTTATCAGTAAGGAGCGGTACGAAAGCGCCGTTAAGGACTTTGAGGGCGTTGCCGTAAGCGATGGCGGGGAGCCGGAAAACTGGATGGCGCTGCTTGAAAAGAACGCACAGACAGGTGCGGTAAAAGCCACCATCGACAATGTGCGTATCATCCTCGAACACGATCCCCTGCTTAAAGGCAGGTTTGCGCTTAACGAATTTGCCGGCCGCGGCGAGGTGCTCGGCGCCCTGCCGTGGGATAAACGGGAAAAGCGCCGCTTGTGGGATGATAACGATAATCAGGGCCTGTATTGGTACCTTGAGCGTGTATATAAAATCTCCGGCAATGGTAAGGTTGATGGAGCGCTTTCCCTCCATTCCAACGCCCACGCTTTCAATGATGTAAAGGACTACCTCAAGGGCTTGCAGGGTAAGTGGGACGGCGTGCCCCGTCTGGATAGCCTTTTTATCGACTACCTCGGCGCCAAAGATACAGCC
>ERZ827512.1512-NODE-1512-length-22486-cov-2.743569_pt1 | contig 22486 bp, 19 predicted proteins | sample MGYA00519916_ERZ827512 | MGnify/ENA primary metagenome ERZ827512 (study PRJEB31778, sample SAMEA3449335) | human gut metagenome | biome: human gut; feature: human-associated habitat; material: faeces | place: United Kingdom | collected 2010/2012 ... | reverse complement strand
GTTCTACTTCGGCATCGCTGCCGACATCACGCCGCCGGTCGCCTTGGCAGCCTACGCGGCGAGCGCCATCGCGAAATCGCGCCCGATGATGACCGCCGTCAACGCCACGAAGCTTGGCATCGGCAAGTTCGTCGTCCCCTACATCTTCGCGTTCAGCCCGGTGCTGCTCATGATCGGTGACGAGGCGACGATTCCTATGATCTGCTGGAACACGTTCACGGCGCTCATCGGCATCATGGGCCTGCAATGCGCGCTCACGAACACGCTCTTCGACCGCCATATCAACCCCGTCTTCCGCATCCTGTTCGCGCTCGGCGGACTTGGTATGATGGTTCCCGGCCCGTCCACGGACCTCATGGGCTTCGTCCTTATCGTCATCGTGGGCGCCGCCCAGTTCGTCATCGCCCGCAAGAAGGGCAAGACGGTCCACGGCTGGAAGGAAAGCGACGACGAGGCTTTGCTGGACGCGCAGGCTGATGAGGCCCTGCCGGAAGCGAAAGCTGCCGCCATCCCCGTCGAAGCCGTCAAGAAGGCCGACGACGAGCAGAAGATCGAAGCCTAGCGTCGCTGGGCAGAGCAAGGAGGGTTCATGACCAGCAAAGGCATTGTGTGGATCACTGGCTGCCGCGGTTTCCTGGGCGGCGAGATGGTCGACCGGTTCGAGAAGGCCGGCTACAACGTCGTCGGCACGGACGTCGAGCTCAGCATCACCGAAGGCGACCGGCTCCGCGCGTTCGCCGAAGAGGTGCAGCCGAGCATCGTGGTGAACTGCGCCGGCATCCGCCGCGAGGCCACCACGCTCGGCACGCGCGTGAAAGCCTACGAGGTCAACGCGGTGGGCGCGCGCAACGTGGCGCTGGCCGCCAACGCCGTGGGCGCGTTCGTGGTACAGGTCTCCTCTGACGATGTGTACTCGTCCAAGCTCGACGAGCCCGTCAACGAGTTCGACAGCCCCGAGCCCAACACCCCCTACGGCAAGTCCAAGCGCGCCGGCGAGATGATGGTGCGCAACACCACCAACAAGCACCTCATCGTGCGCTCCTCGTGGCTCTACCACGCCACAAGCGGCCGCATGCACGCCGTCCTCAAGGCAGCGCGCGAAGGCCGCACCATCGAGGCGCGCATCGACCAGTTCGCCGCCCCCACGAGCGTCGCGCTCTACGCGAACCTCATCTTGAGCGCCATCGAGAAGGGCTCCACGGGCACGGTGCACTTCGTGACGCGCGGCTCCACGAGCCGCTACGGCTTCGCGGCGAAACTGCTCGAGCTCACGGGCTACGACCCAGAAAAGGTGCTCATCCCGGCCGAGGACGAGCTCACGGCCGAGAACGTCGTGCTGGAAAGCATGATGCTCGATATCGTGGGCGAGACGCTGCCCACCTGGGAGGAAGATTTGGAAGCATACCTGCGCGAGCAGGGCTTGCTGGCCCAGTAACGGCCACGGCGCCAACCGTGACGAAGGGGAGCGACAGCGGTCGCTCCCCTTTTTTATCATGCGGCACCTCCCCTGTGTGCCACACGGCACATACCCACTGTCCCATCCCCCCCTCCATCTTCGGCGTGCTCAGCACGCCGGCACGTTCAGCCTCCTCCAACACGCACGAAGGCCCGCAAGCTCAATGCTTGCGGGCCTATTGCGTGCGCAGAACGCGCGCTGCGTGCGCACCCTTGTATCGCGCTCTTACATCACGGCCTTGAGCAAGTCCCGTAGCAGTCGCTGGGCCGTGTCGGTCACATCGTAGCCTTCGGAGATAGCCTTGACCGCAGCGCCGTCGACGATCGCGGTCACGAGGGGCGGCTCAATAGGCAGCTCCGCGTGGGCAAGGATGCGCTTGAGCGCCGCGTCGAGGCGTTTGCGGCCTTCCTGGTACGCATGCGTGACAAGGTCGGACTCCGCTGCGGCGATGAGCTGCGCGTAGTGGGCTGCCGGCACGACGAAGCCTTCCGGCAAGCACGCCCGAAGCAGGAACATGTCGAGGTTCCTGCGGCACTCCTCCGGCGTCAGCGCTTCAGCGTCTAACGCGGCCTTCTCGGCGCGCTGGCCCCACAACGTCATGTTATGCTCGGCTGCTTCGTACAGGAGCTGCGAGATCGATTCGAAGTAGTAGCCGACCGACGAGGACGACGCCCCCGCCCATTCCGCCACACGGCGGTACGTCACGGCGCCAGGTCCGTGACTGCGCAATATGGCCGCAGCAGCCACAACAAGCGACGCGCGCGTGATTTGCGCCTTCACCGACTTTGGCGTTCGTGATGCTTTCTCCGCCATCTGCAGTTCACCCCCTTTTGCCGTTACCACTGTGCGCCTTTGAGCACGAGATTGCCCACAAGCTCCCTGGGCATAATACTCATTGGCGCGTTCTTGTACAAAAAAGTGCGTCCCATCGTTGTGGCTTTGACCTTCACGATGGGACGCACAGAACTCCGACCGAATCGTCTATGTCAAGCTATGACGTTACTCGACGTCGTCGAGCTCCTTGTCAGAGTGCTCGTGCGACATGATCATGGCGACGAGCGCGATGATGGAGATAACCACCATGTAGTACGCAGGGGCCAGGTTGTCGCCCGTCATGTCGATGAGGAAGAACGAAATGTACGACGCGGAGCCGCCAAAGATGGCGTTCGCCAGATTGAAGCTGAAGGCGAAGCCGGAGAAGCGGACCTCGGTCGGGAACGTTTCGTTCAGGTAGCTGGACAGCGTGCCGTCGTTGATGGTCAGCAGCAGCGCCATGAAGAGCTCGACAATAAGGATGACGACGAAGTTCATGGAGCTCAGCAGCATGAACGCGGGCACCGTGCAGACGATGAAGCCGACGCATGCCGTGATGAGCATCTTCTTACGACCGAACGTGTCAGAGATGTGGCCCGAGAAGAAGATGAAGCCAATGTAGACGATCAGAACGATGTTCGTGATGATCGTGGCTTGGCCCGGATCGTACATCAGAACCGTCTCAAGGTAGTTCGGCAGGTAAGTCAGGACCGCGTAGAAGCCCACGGCGTTCAGCATGCAGGCGCCGAAGGAGATGATGGTCCTCTTGAGATGCTTGCCAAGAAGCGTGCGAACAGGGGTCTGCTCGCCCGTCTGACCCTTCGCCTTCAGGTCGTCTTGCATCTTCTCGTAGACCGGGGAGTCCTCGAGATGCTCACGGATGTAGTGCGTGATCAAGCCGAGCGGACCAGCCAGCCAGAACGGGATACGCCAACCCCACTCAGTAACGAACTGCGAATCCGCACCCCACGTGTTGAACATGAAGGAAGCAAACAGCGAGCCCACGAGCAGGCCGGTAGCGGTGGACGCCGGAACCATGGAGCAGTAGAAACCGCGCTTGTTCTTCGGCGCGTACTCGGCGATGAACGTTGCAGCACCAGCGTACTCACCAGAAGCAGAGAAGCTCTGGACCATACGAAGAACCAGGAGCAGCAACGGCGCCAGGAAGCCGACCATGGCATAACCCGGCAGGCAGCCAATCAGGAAGGTTGCGCCGGACATGCACAGAATGGAGATAGCAAGGGCCCACTTACGACCCTTCTTGTCGCCCATGTTGCCCCAGAACAGTGCGCCGATCGGGCGAACCAGGAAGGACAGGGCGAAGACGGCGAAGGTGTTCATCGTGGAGACGAACGGGTCATCGCTCGGGAAGAACACGTTAGCGATGACGGTTGCCAGGTACGAATAGCTCGCGTAGTCGAACCATTCGATGAAGTTGCCCAAGAACGAAGAGAAGGTAACCTTCTTGAGGGTCTTATGCTTCTCTTCCTCTGAGAAGTTATAGGATCTCACCGGGCTAGTTTCAGCAGTCATGATAGTCCCCTAAGAATTGAGCGGCAGCATTGAGATCTTGAGGTAGCCGCTGTCGAAGCGCTTGAAACATGCTATACCTCCTCACCGAACAGCTCACATGAGCTAGAAATCGAAACGCCTTGATGCAGGCTACTTTGAATATTTTAGCTCATGTATGCACTTTCTCGTTGCGAGATGCATACGTATCTGCACCGTAACGTTATGTATGCGTGCTGTCCGGCACTCTACTTCGCATGCACTGGGAAGTTCCCCACTTACTTCCCTGAACAGCAAGATGGCCCGCCCGCCCAGATCAGTGGGTTGGCGGGCCATCCGCATTTCAAGCACAATCCGTGCGGAGCCCGAAGGCTCCTTTTCCGGAACCCAGCCGAAGCCAGGCTCCGGTCATGCCGCCATCAGGCGGCAGCTCGCAGCGCTGAAGCGCTTACGAGAAATCGTCCTCCAGTTCGGCCTGGGCGCGAGCAGCGCGCAGGATGAAGGAACGCTTGGCCTTCTGGCCGCCCTGAGCAAGCTTGCGCAGGACGATGCGCTTCAGGCGCGGGTACTCGTTGATGCCGTACCACGCGAACGCGGTGCCACCAACGTAGGCCTCGACGATGCTGTGCACCGGGACCTCGGCGTCACGCTTGGCGTCTTCCGCCAGGTACTCAGCGATGGAGTTGGCGCAGACGTCGCGGATAACCTCGACGCTCAGGTCAAGGTCGTTCGCCAGCTGGTTGAGCTGGTAGGTAACCTCAGTCTCGTCAGCATGCGGGAAGTACGTGACGTCGTAGGTGACGGCAGCAACGCCGTTGGCTTTCGCGAACTCCAGCAGGTCGTCCAGGGAGAGCATCTGCACATGCTCCTCCGTGCGCTCTGCAATGTCGAGCTCGGCAGCGAAGCCAGCAACGCCGTGCTCGGCGAACTTCGCCTTCAGCGCTTCCTCGTTGACGGCGGCCTCGAGCTTAACCTCGGTAACAATGTGCGTAAGATTGGACGTAATCTTCATTACCGCACCACTTCCTCTCCTGATGGGGCATCACCGGATTGACGACAATGCCCCGATCGAAAACGTTCCGACCAGAAGTGCTACCTCTGGTTCTCCTCGGCCTCCGCCGCAGCAATCTTCTCGGACAGATTCTCGCGGATCTCGACCTCTTTGTTGTGGCGATTGCCCTCGATGATGCCCTTGACCGCCGGGACAGCGCCACCGCCGATAATCAGGATACCGCCGATGATGGTGTTGATGGTCAGAGCCTCGCCGAAGACGACCAGGCCGACGAACAGAGCGACCGGAACCTCCCAGTACGCGATGCAGCCGTAGTCAGCAGCCGGCAGGTTACGACCAGCAACCAGCAGCATGCCGAGGGCCACAGCGCCGGAGAAGATCCACAGGAGCACAGCGCCGATCAGGTTGAACGGGGTGAGGTGCAGGTTGAGCACCCAGTTGGACGGAACCATGCCGGACCGACCCAGGAAGTCCATGGTCAGCATGATGACGAGAGCAGCGAGGGCAGCAGCCAGGAAGTTCCAGACGCCACGGCAGGTGGTGTCAGCGTCCTTACGGTACAGGTTGAAGAACATCGAAGAGCCGTAGAACACACCAGAGAGCAGACCGAAGATGTCGCCAATGCCCTTCTGCGGGTAGTCCGGCGTGGACATCTCGAGCGAGAAGCTGACCTCGAAGCCGTTCTCGGTGAAGCCCATGATGTTGTTACCGAAGAGCGTACCGATGATAACCGCGATGATGCAGATGCCCTGGAGCAGCGAGATCTTCTCATGTCGGAAGATTGCTGCCAGAACGATCATGATGACCGGGCCCGTGTAAATGAACAGAACGGAGTTGGCCACCGTGGTCAGCAGGGTCGCGGTAACGTAGCACGCAAGCGAAGCACCGATCATGACGCCGCCGAGGATGATGGCGGGCGTGACCTTCATCTTCTTGAACATGCCGACCTTGTGGGTGGCGAAGAGCAGCACGACGAAGAAGATGAAGCCCATGGTCATACGGCCGACGGCCATGAGCGCGCCGACGGAGTCGCCAGCGTTGAGGCCGGCAGTGCCGTCGAACATGTCGGTACGGGTACCCCAGCGGCTGAACAGCGGCACCAGGCCCATGCCCGTGGCCGAAATCAGCATCGCGATGGTACCCCAAGTACGGTTCATCTCATAGGCGCTATCGTCAACGCCCGCGACCTGAACTTTCTCGTTTGCCATTGGTCCTCCTTAAACCAAAGCAGGTACGGAATAGACCGCGCGTTGTGCGCTTCGGGCTTTTCGTGCGCGAATCAGCATTGCCCCTGACTGATTCGTGCGCCCGACGGGCCCAACGTGCGATCTAAAAGAAAAAGGGGCTTGGCTCCTTTGAAGCGAACCAAACCCCTTTCTTTTACTTCTCTATGCAGCTTGTAACTTCCAGTTGCCCCTAAAAGCTAGGCTGCACAGCGAACCGAACTTAGTCGTTCCACATCTCCGGGTGGATGAGGGTGCAGTCCTTGACGCGGTTCGGGAAGTAGTCGAGGCACTCGCCCTCGCGGTAAACGTCAGCCGTGGAGCAGTGCAGGCCGCCGCCGAAGGCGTAGGCACCACGCAGGTCGCACGGAACGACGTTCATGCCGAGCTTGTCCATCTGCTCCTGCTGGTGAACCTCGGAAGCCTCGACGACAACGGTCTTCGGGTCGAGAACCAGGCAGTTCATGGACAGCCAGACGGAGGAGTAGCAGAGCTCCGGCGGCTCGTCGTGGGCCGGCTGAGCAGCGTCGTGAATCTCCCAGTCGTTGGCCTCGAAGATGTCCTTCTGGCCCGTGTCGGGATGACGATGCGGGTTGTTGATGATCAGGCCGGGACGCAGCGGCACGAAGGTGGCGTCAATGTGGATCGGGTACGGGTCGCCCGGGAAGTTCACGGCGTGCACGCGGTACTCGGGGTAGTAGCGCTGGAACCAGTCCATGGCGGCGCGGTTGGTGGTCAGGCCGTGCTGGATGAACAGGTCCTTGCCCATGCGCATGACGTCAGCGGCGTCCCACATCGGCTCAACTTCGGTGGTGACGAAGTCCTTGTTGGCGGTGCGCTGCAGGCGCTCCTCCAGGGTGATCTTCTCGTCATAGTAGTTGTGCTTGTAGGACTTGTCGGTCAGGCGCGGACGCGGGGCCTGGGTCCACAGGAACTCCGGATCCTCGTCGAAGTACTGCTTCATGAGCGGCCAGTAGGCGAGGTACTCGAAGTAGCGGCAACGGAAGGAGTTCGCGGAGGCCATGATCTCGTTGCCGATGGTGAGCAGGATGTCACGCGGGGGCATGCAGGTCATCATGGAGTCGTTGCGGAAGTCCGGCGTGCCGATGGCCTGGTTCCACTGCAGCGGGGTCGGACGGTCGACGATGACGCCGTGATCCTCGCAGATCTTCACCAGGTTCTCGAGGCAGGCATTGCCGACCTCAACGGTGCGGAGCGGGCGAAGGCCCCACATGCCGCGCATGTCGGAGTCCACCGGGACCTTCTCAGAGGTGGCCGGCTCCTCCGGCGGAATGACGGAATTGTCGCAACGACCGACGATGACGTGCTTCAGCGGATCCCAGTCATTCCAAGAGTTAACAATTTTCGCCATAGTGGTCTCCTTTCTTTGGGAGCAGAACTCCCCTAGCCTAACACTACGACTTTTCTTACAAGCAGGCCGACTCCAAACCTTGCACAAGGGGTGTGCAGTTATGCGGAATCATTGTGTGCCCCGATTCCGCGAACCCTGTCCAAGCTCTCCAATCAGCTTTGCTGTGATTCGAACTATACGCCCGTTTTTGAGCAGATGCAACATTTATTTTTATACCATCTGAACTGGGATTACTCTCGGTTTTCCTAAAACATTTTGTTTCGCTCCGAAAATCTTTTGTGCACTTGCACAATTATCAGAAATGTGCTTGAAACACCTGCCGAAAGAAATATTTCTTGAGCGCTTGCGCTCGGTCGTTTTCTTCTCTATACTACGTTCTCGCACCTGAAACGGTGCCGAAGCCAACGTGGCTCAGTTGGTAGAGCAGCGCACTCGTAATGCGCAGGTCACCGGTTCGAGTCCGGTCGTTGGCTCCAGCGAGCTCGCAGGCCAGAGGTTTTCGCCTCTGGCCTGCTTTTTTGTCTTGTCCTTCTCATGGGCGTGATTGCTTGCCCGCCCGCGTTGCAAGCACCATCGCTCCTCGTGCGCCCCCGCTCTGCGCGCAATCACAACCAGAATTCCTTCGGCGACCTTGCGTCATGCTTCATTGCCTGTAGCGCGTTCGTGTGACGCGTTGTGCGCGCCTTCGTTTTGAGCTTGCCCCCCCTTCGGCCATGCGCACAAATTGGCCGCGCCTTGGCGGCGCGGCCTCACTGCGTCTCCATTCGCGTTACAGAGCATGTTCGAGCTAGTCAGCGGAGGTACTCATCTACAAAGTGCAGGATGACCGCCGCAGACGTGGGCGTGCACAGCTCGCCGTCAAGCAGCTCTTCGCACGTGGGGATACCGCGCTCTATGATGGCCGCGGTCGCCGGAGCCGGAATAGGCAGCTCCCCATGCGCGCACACAACGGTGCCTCGCCCTGTTTGGACCGGTGTCGCGGTAATCTTCCGCGGGTTGAGCGCCTCGACTGCCGCGCAGATGGCGAGCACGTTGCGCACCGCCTCCCCGTTGCCGACTTCGTGGAAATGCGTCTCTTCGACCGCGCACCCGTGCACGCAGGCCTCGGCTTCGGCCAAGATGCGGTAGATAGCGCGTCTTCCTTTACCCGGTCGCTCACGCACGCCGCGTCAATCGTTGCAAGCACTTCGGCAAGGTCGTGATGGTGCGCGTCGGGCACGCCGGCGCGGTCAACCGTTGCCTCCACGCGTGCGCGCTCGTCATCGGAGAGACGCGAGAGCAGCTCATCGCGAATGAACTGGCGCGTCGCGTTTTTCGTGAGGTCCACGTGCACGTCTGTCATGGGCTTCCTTTCGTCCGTTCGCTCCCGTGCGTGCGCAGGAGCAGCTTTCGCGTGATTAATAAGGTGCGCCTGATAACCGGCGCCGAAACCGTTGTCGATATTCACGACGGAGACCCCGCTCGCGCAGGAGTTCAACATGGCGAGCAGCGCTGCCACCCCGCCGAAGCTCGCGCCGTAGCCCACGCTTGTCGGCACGGCGATCACCGGGCACGAGGCCATGCCGCCCACCACGCTGGCGAGCGCGCCCTCCATGCCGGCAACGGTGACGACCACGTTCGCCTCGGCGATATCGCGCGCATGGGCAAGCAGGCGATGGATGCCGGCAACGCCCACGTCGTACAGGCGGTTCACGCGGTTGCCGAGCACCTCGGCCGTGAGCGCCGCCTCTTCTGCGGCGTACAGATCACTGGTGCCGGCGGCAGCCACCACAATGACGCCGTTCCCGTCCGGCTGCGGAATGCCGCCTAAGATCCCGACGTTGGCGAGAGGGTGGTAGTCCAGCGCGAAGCCTTCATCGTGCAAGGCGTCCGCCTTCTCTTGAGACAGGCGCGTGATGAGCACGCGCTCTTGCCCGGCGGCGCGCATAGCGCGGCAGATGCCCGCAAGCTGCTCGGACGTCTTGCCCTCGCCGTAGATGACCTCGGATACGCCCTGGCGGATGCCGCGCTGGGTGTCCACCTTCGCGTAGCCGAGCTCTTCGAACGGGGCGACCTTGATGTCGGCCGCCGCTTCGTCCGCGCTCACCTGGCCTGCCGCCACCTGTTCCAGCAGCCTTTTCAGGTCACGTTCTTCCATGACGCTCCTTACTTATACAGTAGTGCGGTCCGCGCCGTGCGCGCGTTCTGCGGCGTCGCGCTGGGCGCGCCACGCCTCCACCGTCGCTTTCGTCTCCTCTTCCGCTCGCGCAAGGGCGGCGGATGTGATGCGCTCGTCTGCCGGCACCTTCGTGGCGAAGCACGAGAAGTTCGGCTTGTCGGCCGTGAGCAGGCCGCGTTCGCGCGAGCGTTCGCGCACGTCCTCTTTCGTCCAGCCCGCCGCGCGCAAGGGCGAGACGACGCCCAGCTCCTCGAGCGCCCGGAAGCCCGGCCGGCGCGCCGGGTCGTCGGTGGCGTTCGTGCCGTCGACGAGCACCGTGCGCCCGTCGCGCGCCATGCGCTCGAGGATGGCGCCGAAGATGAAGCGCTTGCACCGGTAGCACCGGTCGGGAGGATTGGCGCACACGTCGTCCGCGGCGAGGATGTCGGCCTCCACCACTTCGAAGTCGGTCCCGAGCGATTCCGCCACCATCCGCGCGTCCTCGAGCTCGAAGTCCGCCTGGAACGCCGTCTTCACCAGATAGGCCTTCACGTCGGCGCCGGCGTCCAGCATCTCGGCGAGCAGGCATGCCGAATCGCACCCGCCCGAGAACGCCAGGCCATACCGCACGCCCGGCTCGAATCGTAAATCTTGCATGATGTCCTTTCGTGGCAAGCGCATCCGCCCTACCGACCGCGCGCTCCGCAGGTCGCCTTTTCAGCAGCCTGCGCTACTGCTGCGCGCCTTCGCCCTCGTCGTACAGGTCGCGTTCGGCCTTGAGCATGATGTCGTTGTAATGCTCGATCTTGTAGTTCAGCCGGTCCAAGCCCGCCTGCATCTCGTCCAGGCGCTGGCGCACCAAATCGCGCTGCTCTTCCAGCAAGGCAATGCGCGCCGGAATGGTGGCATCCCCACCCTCGAACAGGTTCATGTACTCGATGAGCGCCTCGATGGACACGTGGGCGCCGCGCATGCATTTGATGAATTGGATGCGCGCGCAATCTTGCTCGCTGTAGTCGCGCACGCCGCTGGCGGTGCGGCGCACGTGGCTCATGAGGCCAATGCGCTCGTAGTAGCGCAGGGTGTCGGCAGAGATGTCGTACTTCTTGCTGACTTCGGCGATCTTCATCCGTACCTCCACGATATATAAATAGGCTATGCGCACGGTGCGGGGTAGCGGCCGCCACCCGTTCTCTATCTTTACATCCTAGAGCGCGCTCCAAGTCAAGCACCCATTCCGCGAAACTCCACGGAGTTGTATGCCCCGCACGGTTGACGACAGAGGGCTTCACGCCGTTCGACAAAACCGGAGGCTCCGCCCGTTGACAAAGCGCTATGATACGTGAATTACACAAGCAAGGTAGGGAATGAAGCTCTCAACGAGCCAGGGTAGGAAGGGGAACCCGTGAAAGAGCTTTGGAGAAAATGGGACAACATTAGCCTGATCAAGCGCATCGTCGTCGGCTTGATCATCGGCGCCATCCTGGGCGTCACCTGCGGCACGGTGCCGGGCCTGAGCGACGTCTTGACGCTGCTGGGCACGCTGTTCACCTCCGCGTTGAAGGCCATCGCGCCGATTCTGGTGTTCTTCCTGGTCATTAGCGCTTTGGCGAGCGCCAAGACCGGCGGCTCCATGTCCACCATCGTGGTGCTCTACATCATCAGCACCTTCCTGGCGGCGCTCGTCGCCGTCATCGCGAGCTTCATCTTCCCCATTGAGATGACGCTCGTCGTGGACCCGTCCGTCGAGCAGTCCTCGCCCGAGGGCATCGGCGAGGTCCTGAGCTCGCTCGTGGCCAGCATCGTCGCCAACCCGGTCGACGCGCTCGTGAACGCGAACTACCTGGGCATCCTGGCCTGGGCCGTCATGCTGGGCGTGGCCCTGCGCGCCGCCAAGGAGGCCACGAAGGACGTCTTCCACAACGTGGCTGACGCCGTGGGCCAGGTCGTGCACTGGATCATCAGCCTGGCGCCCTTCGGCATCATGGGCTTGGTGTTCACCGCTGTGTCCACGAACGGCGTCGAGATCTTCACCGAGTACGGCCAGCTGCTGCTCGTCCTGGTGGGCTGCATGCTGTTCATCGCGTTCGTCGTGAACCCGGCGCTCGTGTGGGTGAACATCCGCAAGAACCCGTACCCGCTCGTGTGGCGCTGCATCAAGGAGTCCGGCCTGACCGCGTTCTTCACCCGCAGCTCCGCCGCGAACATTCCGGTCAATATGACGCTGTGCCGCAAGCTGGGCCTGGACGAGGACAACTACTCCGTGTCCATCCCGCTCGGCGCGACCATCAACATGGCCGGCGCGTCCGTCACCATTTCCGTCATGACCATGACCGCGTGCCACACCCTGGGCATTGCGGTGGACGTCCCGACCGCCGTCATCCTCTCGGTGCTGGCCGCCGTCTCCGCATGCGGCGCGTCCGGCGTTGCGGGCGGCTCGCTGCTGCTCATCCCGCTGGCGTGCTCGCTCTTCGGCATCAGCAACGACGTGGCCATGCAGGTCGTCGGCGTCGGCTTCATCATCGGCGTCATCCAGGACTCCTGCGAGACCGCGCTCAACTCGTCCTCCGACGTGCTGCTCACCGCGACGGCCGAATACCGTTCCCGTCGCCTGGCCGGCCAGGAAGTCAGCTTCGCCGACTGGGAGAAGTAAGCAGGCCGCGCAACCTTCGCGCACTAAAAAGGCTCCTCGTTCGAGGAGCCTTTTTAGTATTTGGTGCGATAGGAGCGCACGTCACGCCCGACGCTCCTATCGCACCTGCCGCACCCGTCGTGCCCGTTACGCCGGTGCGGCTGTTACGCCCGGCGCGGCTACTGTGCCCGGCGCGTCCGTCGCATCCGCCGCACCCGTCGCATCCGCCACGCCCGGCGCACGCCGCCTCCTACCATTCGAGGCCCGCCAGGCGGCAGAGCGTGCGCACGTACACGCGGAAGGCGTCCTTCAGCACGTCTTCGCGCACGGCCTCGTCGGCCATGTGCTCTTCGCCCGCCCACGCCGGGCGTTCTTCCGCCCACGGGCGGTTCGGACCGAAGCTCGCGCCCACCGGGAAGCAGCGGGCGTAGGTGCCGCCGCCCATGGTGAAGGGCTGGGCGTCGTCGTCGAAGACTTCGCGGTACGAGGCGAGCAGCGCCTGGATGGCAGGCGATGCCGGGTCGGTCAGGAACACCGGCTTCGTCGCCCTCTGAACGAACGCGGCGCCTGCCTGCTGCGCGCGCTCCGCCAAGGCGGTGGCGATGCGCTCGGCCGACGTGGTGGTCGGGAAGCGGGAGTCGACCGTAAGGACGAAGGCGGCGGAGAGCTTCGCGGCGACGCGTTCGCCTGCACTTTCGGCACCGTCCTGCTCGCCCGCGTCTACGGCCATGTCCTGCTCGCCCGCGTCTTCCGCCGGCTCCGTGCGCAGCGTACCGCCGATGATAGTGAGCGGCCCGAAATGCTCGTCGGACGCAGCGATGCCGAGCTCCTCGCCGTGGACGTCATACGCCACCGTGCTCGCCAGCTGTAAGAACGCGCGCTCGGCGTCCGTGCCCACGCCCGCTTCGAGCAAGTAGTCCGCCAGCACGCCAACGGCGCTACGCGTGTTCTCTGGCCACGCCGCATGGCCGCCGACGCCCTCCGCGCTCACGCGCGCAAGCCCTTCGCCCGCAGCCTCGACCACGATGCCTTCCGCCGTGGGCAGCGATGCCGCATCAGCGCGCACCAGGGCGGACGCTTCGCTCGGCACGGCGTTCGTCGCCATGCCGCCCGCAAGCTCCACGAGCGCGCCATCGGGCTGCACCGGGAAGCGCACCTCGCCGTCGAGCTGGCCTTTTTCGCCGTAGCCCACCGGGAAGTCCGCATCGGGCGTGAACAGGAACGCCGGCGCCTCGTGCTCTGCGAGGTAGCGCGGCACGTCGTGCATGCCGGACTCCTCGTTCGTGCCGAAGAGCATGCGCACGGAGCACGGCAACTGCACGCCCGCGCGGCGCAGGCAGTTCATGGCGTGAAGCGCCACTATGGCCGGGCCCTTGTCGTCCAGCACGCCGCGACCCATGAGCCAGCCTTCGCGCCGCGTGACCGCGAACGGCTCGACCGTCCAACCCTGCCCCGCCGGCACCACGTCCACATGGCAGATCATGGCAATCTGGCGCTCGCTGGCGCCCGGCACGTCGGCAAAGCCCACGCACCCGCCGGCGTCGCCCGTCGCGAAGCCCATGCGCTCCGCGATGCCGAGCGCCGCGTCGAGCGCGCGCCGCACGCCCGGCCCGAACGGCGCGTCCGCGCTGGCGCCCGTTTTATCCTCGGTGCTCTCGATGCGCACAAGCGCGTCGATGTCGGCGACGACGGTCTCCCACTCCTCGTCCAGGTACGTCTCGATCACGCGGTCCAACGCTTCGTCGGTCATGGCGGTCCTTTCTCGCAGCGCCAGGGGCGCTCTGTGTTCTGTCCGCACGGTAGCACGTTTTGCCTGCAAGCGCACAATCAGGAATAACGCTCGTGCGCGGTAAGACCTTGGCGAGCTGGGAGGCTTTTGTTAGACTGCATGGATGCGCCCGAGTGGTGGAACGGCAGACACGACGGTCTCAAAAACCGTTGCCGAAAGGTGTGCGAGTTCGAATCTCGCCTCGGGCACCATCGATCGCACAGCGCCCCGGCACAGCCGGGGCGCTTTTTTGCGTCTACCGATTGCGAAATGCGGGCATTTGCGCGGCGACGATGCCGAGTAGGATCACGCCCACGCCCGCCAGCTGCACGGGCGTGACCGCCTCGTGCACGAACAGCACAGACAGCGCTACGGAAATGGGCAGTTCGGATGCCGCCATGACGGTGGACAGGCCCGGCGAAAGATGCTTGCACCCGATGCCGAACAGCACCATGGGCAGCACGAAGGCCATCGGGCCGAGGATGACGCCGTACTGCGCGATGCCCTGGAGCAGCACGCCCGACGGCAGGTAGTCCGGGCAAAGCACGAAGCCCGTGAGCAGGTAGCCGCAGCAGGCCCACAAGCCACGCTGCGCCACCGGCACGTCGGTCTCGACGCGGCCCGAAAGGAACATGAACGACGCGCAGCACACCGCCGCCAACAGGCCGAACACGATGCCGAGCGGATGCAGCGAGCCCACGCCCGCCTCCACGATACCGCTCGACATGACAGTGCCGACCATGATGATGGCAGCAGCAATGAGCGCCGCGGTGGTGGGCCGGCGACGCGTGGTGGCCACCTCGAACACGAGGCCCAGCCACGTGAACTGAAACAACAGCGTGATGCCTACGCTTGCCGGGATGAACTGGAGCGCGCAGTAATAGAATGTGGTGGTGCCACCGGTCACCAGGCCCATGGCGGCAAGCTTCAGGCGTTGTCTCGCCGCCAGGCGGGGCCGGTACGCGCCGCGCAGTCGGTCGACGAGCGCCCAGAGCACGAACACCACCGTGGCGAAGAACGCCTGCGAACACACGACCTGCGGGAACGTGAAGCCGTCCGCGTACGCCAGCTTCACGACCGCGCCGACCACGCCATAGCACGCCCCGCCCACGAACACGATGGCGGAATTGCGCAGGCGCGACGAGGCGCCGCCCGCAAGCGGCGCCTCGGTTGTCGTGCACTGTGCCGAATCCTGTTTCACGAGGGCGATTCTAACAAAGAGGGAACGCAGGCTCCAACGCGGCAGCCATTGCGTAGCTCGCGCCCTCTCGCAAAATGTGAAAAAGTGCCTGTCCCTTTTTCACATTATAACGCCGCGACCTCCGTGTAGGCTGCGTCATCCTGGCGGAACAGGCGCGCAAGGCCGCGGGCATCGGGTGAGCGCTGGGCGATGGCAAGCGCGGCCGCGTCGTCGGCCGCGTCAAATTTGAGCGCCATGCCGCAGCCGGCGCTGATGGCCTTCGGGACGGGCAGCATCGTGGTCTTGGCGTGCGCGGCGAGCACGCGCTCCGTGGCCATGGCGGCGTGCGTCGACTCGAATGCGATGACGTAGGTGTTCATGCGTTCCTTTCGGCAATCTCACGTGCAGAAACAGCCTACCTGGCCCTAGGGAGCCCAGCGAGACCAGGCAGGCTGCAATCGGGCTACAGCGTGATGGTCTTCGCGGCCTCACGCATGCGCGCGAGGATGTCGTACATGTTCGAGACCTCGCCCACCTGCAGCTGCTCCTTCAGGCCGTAGAAATCAAGGCACGTGCCGCAAACGAGGACCTCGGTGCCCTGGTCGATGAGCTTCTGCACGCTCTCGACGACCTGCTCTTCCCCGCCGGCGACCAGCTTCACGCCGCTGTTCATGAACAGCAGGCTTGCCGGCGCGTCGCCGCACTCGGACAGCGTGTAGAGCGCCATCTTCATGAGGTTGTAGCCCAGCTCGCCCTCGCCTTCGCCCACGTGATTCTTGCCCACGAACACGGCGTAGCCGCAGCCGACGCCCGGAGCGCACGCAGGGCCCGCGGCGGGCGCGGCCGCCGGAACCGCGGACTCGGCGTCGTTCGAGACGGTACCCTCCTCGGCGCCGCCTGCGCTTGCCCCCGCGCCGAAGGCGATGAGCCAGCCGCCCTCGATCTCCGTGACCTCGACCGGGCGGCCTGTGCGCTCGGCCATGCGCGAGACGTTCTTCACGGCCGTCTCGTTGTCGACCTGAATGCCGAACTCCGCGACCCCGGCGTCGACGCGCTGCTTCGCCAGCATGAGCGGTTTGGGGCACTGCAGCCCGAATGCGTTGATGATCTCCATGTCCTTCTTCCTTCCTGCGAAGGCGCGCCCGCTGCCCTGCGGCATCAGGCAGGCACACTCCGCATGCCTTTTCTAGCAGAATCGATCACGGCGCGCGTCGCGCACGCCGACCGCCTGCACAAACTTCGTAATCGCCAACCCGCGCTCGGCGGCAAAGCCGCGCGCCACGTCGACCTCGGTGGGGTCGCCAAACGCAACCGACATACCGCAGCATGCCTGCACGCCGCGCGGAGCGGGCGCGATGCGCACGTCGAACCCACCACCGCGAAGCGCCTGGTACGCAGCGAACCCTTCCGTCGCCGAGTCCACGAGCGCATACCACTGCGCGTTCGAGGCAGCATCGGGAGGAGCGGCGCCCATCATGCGCCCGCGCCCGTCAGCTCGCGCGCGACGCTCGCAAGCGCTTGCACGGCAGCCTCGACTTCCGCCGCCGTGTTGAACCACGAGAAGCTGAAGCGAACCGCGCCCTGACGTTCGGTACCGAGCGCCCGGTGCATGAGCGGCGCGCAGTGGGCGCCCGCGCGCACGCAGATGTCGAACTCCTGCGCCAGGCGATCGGCGACCTGGGCTGAGTCGACATCGCCCACGTTGAGCGCCACGATGCCGCTGCGGTCCATGCCCCCGCGGCCACCCAAGATGCGCACGCCCGGGACGTCCCGCGCGCCCGCTTCGAAGACGTCCGCTAGCCGCGACACGTGGGCGTGCACCTGCTCAACGCCCACGTCTTGCAGGAATGCGACGCCCGCCGCCAAACCCGCCAAGCCGTGCGCGTTCACCGTGCCCGCCTCGAGCGCCTCGGGCATGAAGCGCGGGTGGCGCTCGTCATAGCTGTGCACGCCGGATCCGCCCTCGACGAACGGCGGGATGTCCACGCCGTCCGCGACGCACAAGCCGCCCGTGCCCTGCGGCCCGAACAGGCTTTTATGCCCCGTGAAGCACAGCACGTCCACGTCCAGTGCGCTCATGTCCACCGGCAGCGCGCCGGCGGACTGGGCCGCGTCCAGCACGAACAGGGCGCCCGCCTCGTGCGCCATGCGCGCCATGCGGGCCACGTCGTACACGTCGCCAGTGAGGTTGGACGCGTGCGTGGCGGCCACGAGCTTCGGCCCGCGCGCGAGCGCCCGCTTGTACGATTCCCAATCAAGCGAGGCGTCCGGCCGAATGCCGGCGACCTCGATCCAACAGCCGCGCTCGTCACGCGCACGGAACAGCGGGCGCAGCACGGAGTTGTGCGACGCCGCCGTGGTCACGGCACCCTCCCCCGGCGCGAGCAGGCCGTCGATGGCCGTGTTGAGCGCCATGGTCACGTTCAGCGCGAACGCGACGCGCGCCGCCGACGGCGCGCCGAGCAGCTCCGCCACCCTGGCGCGCGCGTCGTACACCGCCATGCCCGCGGCCAGCGACGCCGGGTGCACGCCGCGCCCCACGCCGCCGAACGACGTCAGGGCGCGCGCGACCGCCTCCGCCACCTGGGATGGCTTTTGCAACGTAGTCGCCGCGTTGTCGAAATAGATCATGAACCTTCCTTCTCTTACTTCAGAGCGCGTTCCCTGCAAGCATCCCAACCACCCGGCAACCCGAGCTCGATTCGCCCCCTGCAAGCACGCTTGCCACGCCTGCCGTATCGTGAAGTCCGTCCGCGCCGCGCCGACATTCTTGCAACGCACGAACGGAAGTTTGCAGTGCGCAGGATGCCAAAGGCTTTGCCGTGGCGCCCTGTGCCTGACATCGCTACAACGTCTCGATGAACGCGGCTATGCGCGTCTCCACCTGGCCGACATCGCCCGTGGAGTAGTCGGTCTCCAGCCGCATGTACGGCACGCCGTGGGATTCCATGGCGCGCTCCATGCGCGCGCTCTCCACGTTGAACGTGTGACACGCCGTCAGGATGCTCTCGATCACACCGTCCGCATGATAGCGCTCGACCATGTCGAGCGTATTCTCCATACGACCGTCGTTCGGCGTCATGACCGAACAGTGTATTTGCAGATAGCGGTCGGAGATGGCCCGCAAGATATCGGGCGCCTCAGGGTCGATCATCATACTGCTCGTGCGTTCGCCCGAGCAGTCGTCGGAGCAGACGACCACGCCGCCGTTGTCCTCAATGGTCTTGACGACCTTGTTCATGACGCCGCCGAGCGGGCAGCCCGTCACGAGAACGCGCTTGCGGTCCGCCCCAACCGGGCGCTCCCCGGCATCGTACGCAGCACGACGCTTTGCCACCAGTTCTTCAAGCTGCGCGGCGTACGCCTCGATGTCGAAGCTGAACGTGCTCGCCATGACCGAGCTGACCAGCTCCATGCCCGTCGTTGCCGAAGGCGTGAGCTTTTGCAGGCCGTACAGGTCGAGCAGCGCTTGGCGCAGTCGGTTGCGACGGCGAACGGCAGCACGCAGGTCATCGTCAGTGATCACGATGTCGTAATACGCTTCGAGGTGCTCTTTGAACAGTTTCACATCCTGGTACCAGGCGTCTGCTTCGTATGCGCGCTGCTGGCCCTGCGGCAGATGTAGCACATAAACGTCCTTGAGCTCGTTCAGGAGTTCGTACATCTTCTTCTTGCCGTCGCACGTTGTCTCGCCAACGATCATGTCCGAAAAGTACGTGAACGGGCATTTGTCCGCCAGCGCGAACCCGTACGTCGACTTCACGAGCGGGCAAAGGTTCGCTGGAAGCACGGTCTCCGCCGTCGGAACTGTCTCGTTGCTCGTGCCGCACAACGCTACGGACGCCGCGCCCGCTGCGTCGATGATTTCAAGCGGCGTGTACGAACAGAGGAAGCCGATCAGGCGCCCTCCGGCGTCCTTGAACTCTTTGACCTTCATGAACGATGCCTTACGCGCATCGTTGAACTCCTCGAACGTACTGGGAAGTTTACTTTCTTCCATGAATACTCTCCTCATCAATGAAAGCAGGCGCCGTAGAGCGGCCCGCAGTGTTTATTACCCCAGGTCGAGCGCGCACAGTGCGGCACCGATGGCTCCGGCGTAACGCGCTTCGGGGCACGTGGCGACCGCACTGCCGAGCCGCGCGCCCAGCCGCTCAACCACGTAGTCGTTCTCGCAGAGGCCTCCGGTCAGGAAGTACGGCGAGCCCGGCGTCTGCAGCACGAGCGTCGCCACGCGCGCGACAACGGACTCGATAACCCCGTTCGCGATGTTCTCGCGCGGCTCTCCTTTGCCCACCAGGCTGATGACCTCGGATTCCGCGAAGACCGTGCACATGTTCGAGATGGGCGTCGGTGTGCCCTCGCGCGCCATCCGCGCCATGTCCGCCTGGCTCACGGCGAGGCGGTCCGCCATGATCTCCAGGAAGCGCCCTGTCCCTGCAGAGCATTTGTCGTTCATGACGAACTTTGCGACCTTGCCGCCAGAAAGCTTGATGACCTTCGTGTCCTGCCCGCCGATGTCCACCACGACGCCGTCGCCGCCGAACAGGCGCGCTGCGCCCTTCCCGTGGCAGGTGATCTCGGTGACCACCTTGTCGGCGTAGGGCACGGCAATGCGGCCGTAGCCCGTGGCGACGACGGCGTGCTCGTGCGCCAGGAAGCCCTCGGCCTCCAGGAGCGCGCGCACGCCTTCGGCCGCCTCGACGCTGCTGAAGCCCGTCGGCCGCACTTCGGTGCGCACGAGCGCGCCCGCGGCGTCGAGCACTGCAATCTTCGTGGCGGTCGATCCGATGTCGATGCCGATGCCGATGCCGAACATGGGCTACCCCAGCATCTCGATGAACGCGCCGATACGCGTGCGCAGCTGTTCGGCGTCGTTGTCGGCGTAGTCGGTCTCGAGCGCCAGACACGGGATGCCCTCCTGCTCGAGCGCCGCCGCGACGCTGGATTTCTCCACGTCGTAGAGCGTGCAGAACTTCAGGTTGCAGTCGATCACACCGTCCGCCCGGTATTCGCGCGCCAAGCGCACGATATCCTCCACGCGGCCCGGGTTCGGCGTGAAGCACGCGCAGTTGTTCTGCATGTAGCGATCGGACAGTGCCTGGAACTGGCCTTCCAGCGCCGTGGCGGACTCATCCACCAGATGCTCGAAGTAGCGCGTGCCCGTGCACATCTCTTCGCACACGACCGCAGCGCCGCTCGTCTCGATGATGTGGTGCAGCTTCCAGTTCGGAATGGCCAGGGGCGTGCCGGTGACGAGGATGCGCTTCGTGCCCTTCGGGAACACGCCCTCGCCGCGCTCGATGCGCGCTTCGAGCTCGTCCGCCAGGGCGTTGGCCATCTGAGCGCAGCGCGCCGGGTCGTCGAAGAAAGCTATCTGCGTCATGAGCAGCACGTCCTTGCCACTGATGGGCAGCGGGTCGGCCTTGCGTGCCGCGTGCACGCGAGCGAGCGCCTGGCGCTTCTCGTTGATGAGGTGGATGGCATCGCCCAGCTTCTCGGCCGTGAGCTCGACACCCGTGACGTCCTGGACCATGTCGGCGAACGCAGCGATCTCGCCCGTCCATTTCTCGTAATCCTGCGGGCGCTTCATCTGAGGCATGTCCATGACGTAGGTCTGCTTATCGGCGCCCAGGATCTCGTAGGCCTTTTTCTTGCCATCGCACGTGGTCTCGCCCACGTAGACGTCGGAGACGCTGAAGTACGGGCAGGTCTTGCCGAAATGCGCGCCGAGCGACGCCTTGACGAGCGGGCACATGCCCGACGGCAGCACCTTCTCTCCCTCGGGCACCCAGAACTGCGAGCCGCCGCACAGGCCCGTGACGGCGCCGCCGCACGCGACCACGATCTCGTCGGGCACGAACACGCAGAACGTGCCGAAGACCTTCCCGCCGTCCTCTTTCAGCTTCACGAGCCCGGCGGGACGAATGCCGTGAATCTCGGAAACGACGAAATCGTAGAAGGCCATGACTTCCGGGCGGTTCTCCTGCGTGAGGTAGATGTCGCCGAACGATTGCGGCAGCGCTGCGCACAACAGGTCGTGCGTCTCCAGGTCCATGCCAAGGTCCTGCCACATGTCGCGATAATCAGTCATGACTCCCCCTTTTTGAGAGCATACGAATGTAACCTAATAAATGTAGGCAGAGAATCGCGCGGGCATGCAGAGGACCTGGCCACGCCTCAGGCTGAGGGCCGGAGACAGCTGCGAGTGCAGAAAGGGCGCCGTGCAGAAAAAGCGCCGGACAGCCGTCAACCGTCCCTATGATACCGCCACTACGGCGGGCAGGCGGATGGCCGCCCTGGCCCGAACTTGGCGGTCGCGCCGCATCTCGTGTTTGCAGGGGAACGCAAGATGCGGCACGACTGCCATTCGGGCAGCTTTACCGCGCCTGGAGCGCGGCGGATTGGACGGAAGCCCTGCCTCGCGCCCGAAGAGATAGAAGCGCCGATCACACCTCCAATCGCTCAGGGTGGGTATAGACCGTGAAGCGGCCTTCGCGGGCGAAGGCGCACAGGGTGATGCCTGCGGCTTCGGCGAAGTCGATGACCGCGGAGGTGGGCGCCGAGACGGCGGCGACCACGCGCACGCCCGCGCGAGCGCACTTCGCCACGAGCTCGAGCGCGCAGCGACTTGACAGGTAGACGAAGCCCTCCGACGCGTCGACGCCCTCGCGCGCCAAGACCCCGATGAGCTTGTCGACAGCGTTGTGGCGACCCACGTCCTCGCGCATGAGCACGACGACTCCCTCGCGGTCAGCGAACACCGCCGCGTGCGTGGCGCCCGTCGCCCGGTGCATGCCCTGTTGGGAAAGCAGGCTGCGACTCACGTTGAAGATGGCATGCGGTGGGAGCTTCGGGGCGGAATCGCCAGCGGCCTCCCCCTGGCAAGCCAGCTGCTCAAACCCCGGGAACACCGCCTCGGACGCCGCGTGCGGGCACGCGGCGCGGTACGCGCAAGGCGCCGCGACAGCAGCGCGTGCATCCTGCAAGCCCGCGCGGCGCACGTCGAGCACGAGCACGCCCTCGACCTCGCGCACGTCCACCGACGTGACCTCGCTCGCATGCGAAATGAGGCCGTGCGAGAGCAGCAGCCCGTACGCGAAGTCCTCCAAATCCTGCGGTGACGCGGCGAACGACGCCCAGTACGCGCCATCGAGCACGACGTCAATGCGCGACTCCACCGCCACCACCTCGGTGCGGGCTGCGGCGCCGTCTTCGGTCACGAACAGCGCCCCCACCTCGCGCAAAGAGGCGACAGCGCCCGCAGGGACAGCACGCTCAGCTGCGTCGGTCATCTTATGCTCGGGCACGGTCGCCTCCTTTCCACTCGCGATGCATACATTCATGGTATGCGCGCTCAGACGCGGGACGCTGCACAAATCCT
>ERZ827512.1508-NODE-1508-length-22539-cov-5.915140_pt1 | contig 22539 bp, 18 predicted proteins | sample MGYA00519916_ERZ827512 | MGnify/ENA primary metagenome ERZ827512 (study PRJEB31778, sample SAMEA3449335) | human gut metagenome | biome: human gut; feature: human-associated habitat; material: faeces | place: United Kingdom | collected 2010/2012 ... | reverse complement strand
TGTCTTTTTTATCAAATTATAAATTAGAAAATATTAACATTTATTTTTGAATGTTTCCTATTAGCAATACTATCTACTTTACTACCAAAAACTTGCTTTAATAATCCATTTTTATAACATACATATACATATATAGAAAAACACACTACACCATAGCAAGCCAATATAGGTAATTGAATAATACGTCCTTTAAGATTAGTAGGTATAACAAGTCCTAGTGCCAAAATACTAACAACAAATATAGCCCAAGACACTACATATTTAGGAATTGACTTAATCGTACTTTTATAATTAAATTTATATTTCTTATACAATACATACATAGAAAGACCAATTGATAATATGTATCCCATTATATCTGCCATAGCAGCTCCATAACTAGCATTAACACCTATCTTATCAGCAAGCAACATAAATGGGACATCAAATATTCCATTAAAAACTAGTCCTATTATAACAGTAAACATAACCAATTTGTAACGATTAATTCCCTGTAAAGTATTAACTATTATAGTATAAACACCACCAAAAAGCGATATAAACACAAACATCTTATAAACAATAGGCCCATAATAACTATGACCATAAAATAACGTCCATAAAGAATTACTTAGCATTGAGAAAAATATAGTAAGTGGTACTATTACAAGCAATACGCATTGCAATGCTTTATTAAATTTATTATTAACATCTCTCATATTTTTCTTAGTAAAACTATCGACTATATTAGGAATTAAACTGGTAACAAGTCCAGTAGATACAGCTAAAATAATATTATTAAGTTTCATTCCCCAAGTTGTATAAACTCCAACTATAGATTCTGTTACCTTAGAAGAAAATCCTAACAAATCAGAAAAAGTTCTAGAAATTAGTATCATATCAATAGTTGTATATAAATTATTAACTAAACTAATTAAAATAAATGGAACTGAATAGGCAATAATTTTTCTAATTATTTCTTTTTTTGTAACTAAATTATTATCCCCTGTTACATCAGCTTTTAATAATTTAGATTTTTTCATCTTAATTTTTAAATATATATATGCGACCAATCCTCCAAAAAATGCTCCAGACATAGCAATTCCAACAGCATACCTAAGAGGTAATTTTAATACTTTCACACATAAAAAACTACCAACTAATATTACTAAAACGCGAACTACTTGTTCTATAACTTGACTAACAGAATATGGTGTAATATATTTATATCCTTGTAAAAATCCTTTCGTTACAGATAAAAAAGGAATTACTAAAATAGCAAAAGATACCGTTCTAATAACGAAAGCTATATCTGAATAAGTATTACCACCAGTAGCAGAACCTATTATGAGTTTACCAATATAAGGAGCAAACGCAAATAACAGAATAAACATTATAATAGAAATCAAAGATATTATTTTTAAAGCAATATTATATGTATCTTTAACAGCTTTTTTATATCCTAAAGCATTAAATTCACTAGTTATCTTACTAATAGCAAATGGAAATCCTGCACTAGATATTCCTAAAAATAATTGGTATACATTATAGCCATAACCGTATAAAGCACCACCTTGTTCACCAATTATAGCATTAAATGGTATTACATAAATAACACCTATTACTTTAACAAGTAAAATTCCCAGAGTTGCAACAATTGTTCCTTCTATAAAACTATTTTTCTTCACACTACCACAACTTTTCCTCTTCATGGCTTAATTTCTTTGACTTCTTTTTAACTTTGTTTAAAGTTTTTTCTTGCTTCTTTATTCTCTCAGCCATAACTGGATCAATTTCATATCCCATCTGGTCTAATTCACTTTCATCTAAAAACTCTTCTTTTTCTAAATTATTAATATTATAACTAGCTAATATTTCTTGTCTTTCAATACGAAGTTGTTCATATAAATTATCATAATTATCACTAGGAACATGTTTATAATTATACTTATGTTTACTATTATTCTTAGTGCTATAAATTGTTTTTTTAGTATGTGCTTTTCTATTGCCACTAAGTATCCATTTACGAAAATTTATATATTTTGAAAATTCAGCAATAATATCATCATATGCCATTTTTTTAGCATCATAATCCTCGTAGGCATCAGTATTATCTATATATCTTTTAATTAGAAATGCTAAATGTTGATTATCACTCATTCTTTCTTTTATTTTATCAATATCTTTATTCTTAATCAAATTTTCTAGTTTTTCTAACTCTTGTTGAAAATATTTATTATTTTTATTTATAAAATAGCTATGTTTTCTATCCTTACCTGCTTTTAATTTCAAATCAACTGAACAAGAATTTATACTAGGATTAGAATATAACACTTTATAATATAAAGGTCTTCTACTATCACTTCCCAAATACCTAATAGATAATAAATTAGAATCATTCAAATCACACGCTTTTGAGATTTCTCTCCACACCTCATCTTCTTTCATTCCTGATGTATAAAAATCAATATTTGCTAAAGTATCTAATTTGATTCCATCTATCCGAATAATTCTTTCGTTATAAAAATTACCATTTCCATCATGATAACTAGCTACCAAATCATATTTGCCCATATTAATCACCACAAATATTGTATCAAATATCTCCCTAAAAGTCTATCCCTCATAAATTTTAGTTATATGGTATTTTTTTCATTATCAGACATATTTTTTACTAGGTGATAAACAAATGAAAAAATTACTTATACTATTTTTAATATTTTTTTCACTGTCATTAACAGTACATGCCGAAGATACAACTCAAAGTGAGAGTGTTAATTCTAAGAGTACCAATATCAGACTTGCTGAAAACGCCAAGAGTGCTATTATGCTAGAAGCTTCTACCGGAAAAATTATTTTTGAAAAAAATGCCAACGAAAAACTTCCAATGGCTTCAATGACAAAAATGATGACACTTTTAATAATTATGGAGAATATTGAAAATGGGAATATAAAATGGAGCGATTCCGTAATAACATCCGAACACGCTGCTTCAATGGGAGGTTCGCAAATATTTTTAGAAGTTGGCGAAGAAATGACTGTTGAAGAACTAGTTAAAGGGATATGCATTGCCAGTGGTAATGACGCTGCCGTAGCCATGGCCGAAAAAATTGGTGGAACTGAAGAAGAATTTGTTAAATTAATGAATAAAAAAGCCAAAGAATTACAACTTAAAAACACAAATTTTACAAATGCCTGTGGATTAGATAGTGACAATCACTATTCAAGTGCACATGATATGGCTATAATTGGAAAAGAGTTAGTCAAGTACGACAAAATATTAGAATATACAGGGACCTATGAAGATTACTTAAGAAAAAATACTGATAAAAGTTTTTGGTTAGTAAATACAAATAAGTTAGTAAGATATTATAAAGGAGTTGATGGATTAAAAACAGGTTATACAGAAAAAGCAGGCTTTTGTATAACAACAACTGCAAAAAAAGATAACATGCGACTAATAACAGTAGTAATGGGTGAGCCGTCAACTAAAATCCGAAATGCCGAAACAACAAGTATGTTAGATTATGGATTTAATACATACAAAATAGATACAGTAGCTTCATCCAAAAAAATAATAGCCTCAAAAAAAGTAACTAATGGAATAGATAAAATAGCTAATATTGTCCCTAAAACTGACATAAACATTTTAAATACCAAACTTGGAACAAAAAGAAATGTTACATATAACTTAGAACTTTCCACAATAAGTGCGCCTATAAAAAAAGGGGATTCTATTGGTAAAATAAATGTTATGGAAAATAACAAAATCATAATGACTATTGATGCCACTACCACAAAAGATATAAACAAAGCTAATATCTTTATTGTATATTACAGAAATCTACTAGATATAATAAGTGGTAATATTTAAAAAAGAGTTAGTCACATATTTATATGAACCCCGTTTCTACTTTGTCCAAGAAACGGGGTTCATATTAATCTGGGTTCTATAATATTAGTAAGTTTGAACATAATACTAACTATTTTATTTAAAAATTCAATTGTCTTCTATATTTTTTGGGCATACTCTTTGTTATTCTTACAATCGTTGTGATGATAATAATGAAATAAATTGCATTGAAAAATGAACATACTCTCCATCAATACTTATTCCAACTATATTATTTCGTAACATTTGAATATTTCTTCACAAGTTTGAACAAAGTGCTATCAACAAAGTTTTCAAAAATTACTATCCTATATTTTGCAAAGTATAGATAATGTATTACCTAGTAAAAAGGAAAACTAATTAATTCATATGTATCAAAAAGACAATAGTAAAAATCTATTGTCTAAACCATTAGAAAAGTAATTTCAAGATTGAGTCTTAAAATAGATTTACCTTTGAGCAACTTATTGAATATTTTGATATTGAGGGAACAAGGATTAATTCAGTAATTGCTTTTTATAAAATTAGCTTATTCTAATTCTCTTTTTAAATTATCTTATACTTTTGTAATACTTTTATGATTTTTAATGAACTTTTTAGTACCTATTGGATGTGGAAAAGCAATTGTCATTAATGATTTGTCAACCTTTATATGATTAATAGTATAAAATATTTAGATTATTGTATTTCTTTATTAATGTATGGATTATCTTTTTTTAAAGACTCTATTTCTTCTTTTGTATAGGTCTTTGGGCCATATAAATTATCCTTAATTATTTGTGAAAAATCATCATCTTTAATAGCAATATTTTTGAAATTTTTTGTTATAATTTTTTTATTAGTGTTTTCGATAAAGATATTAATCCATTCTTGAATATTTACTTTAAATAAATCATTATGATTCCTATAAATTACCCAGACAACATAATTATTAAAAATAGTAGAATTTATTTCAATTCTGTTCTTAGAAATTATTGGCATATTTGAATATAACCGTCTAATTATTTTGTTATCATATTTTTTATAAATGGCTTTTGTTTCTAATTTATTATATTGAAATGGCATATTATCTAACTTTAAGATACAACTTTTGTTTTTTAAACGATTAGAAGGATACATACTTAATAATTTTAATATTTTGGTAGTTCCTGCCTTATAAATCATTTGATTATAACTATAAAACTGAGTTGTAGACACTTGGTGTTCTTTTATAAAATTAGGAATAAATTCACCTGTACTTTCTACGTAAACAAGATCTCCTTGATTATTTAAAAATAATTCATTTATATAACATAAACGATTATTATTATAAATAGTATAAGGTTTGGAGCCAAAACAACTTGTACATACATAAATTGATGTTTTATTTTTTTCTACTTTAACAGAAAAATTGGTTTCTATAAATTCAGTACTGTTTTTTAAAGTTGTTATAGATAATTCAATATCTTTTAATGTCATCAAAAAAGCTGGGTGTTGTCTTAACTTTTCATTTGATTTTTTAAAAGTTTCTTTTAATATAATTAATTCATTCATATTTTAATTTCCTTTTTATAATTTAAATATTACTTAATTTAAAAATTGCCAAAATATCTTATACTTTTGTAATACTTTTATGATTTTTAATGAACTTTTTAGTACCTATTGGATGTGGAAAAGCAATTGTCATTAATGATTTGTCAACGCTAACTACTACACCTTCACCATAATCTATATGATTTACATGGTCTCCTGGTTGATAATTTTGATCAACAGTATTTATCATATTTTGTTTTTTAAAGTTAGATATTTTTTTGAAAATAGTTGTTGTTTTTTTAGAAGTCTCTAAATATTTTGGATCTATTTCATCTATAAATCTACTTGGTGGATTACACTGACTTTGTCCATACAATGTTCTCCTTTTACAATTTAAAATCCATAATTCTTTTTTGGCTCTTGTAATTGCAACATAACATAGTCTTCTTTCTTCCTCGATAGCTTCATCTGTTCCTTCCATAATAGAATTATAATGTGGGAATATTCCTTCTTCCATACCAATAATAAATACATATTCAAATTCTAATCCTTTTACAGCATGAACTGTCATTAAACTTACTTTATTTACTCCATCTGTATGTTCTGTTACATCAGATACTAAGGAAATTTCTTCAAGAAAATCATCTAGAGAAATTTCTCCATATTCTTCTTCATAATTTTTGGTAATAGATTTAAATTCTTCCAAATTTTCTAGTCTTATCTCATTTTCTAATGTTTTTTCCTTTGTTAATTCTTCTCTAATTCCACTTTTTTCTAGGATTGTTTCTACCATTTCTGTTAGTGATAAATTACGGCATTCTTCTTGAAGTTCACTAATAATATTTTTGAATATTAATTCTTTTCCTGAATTAATAGCTTCAAACATTGATATGTTTTCTGCATCTGCTACTGCAGTTATATTTCCTACTGTTTTATCTCCTATTCCTCTTTTAGGAACATTTATTACTCGAAGAAGGCTTACATCATCTTTAGGATTATTAATTAATCTTAAATAACATAATAAGTCTTTTATTTCTTTACGATTATAGAAATAGAAACTGCCTATTATTTTGTAGGGAATATTGGCCTTTAACATTGATTCTTCGATTGCTCTTGATTGAGCATTAGTTCTATATAATATAGCTATATCATCATAAGAAACATTATTTTCGTTTGCTAATTTTTTTATTTCATCTGTTATAAATTTTCCTTCTGCTTTTTCATCATCTACTCTTATATATTTTATTTTTTTGCCTATATCATTACTACTCCATAAGTTTTTATCCTTTCTTAATTTATTATGTTTTATAACTGAATTGGCAGCATTTAAAATTGTTTGTGTTGAACGATAGTTTTCTTCTAATAAAATAGTTTTACAGTTAGGATAATCTTGTTCAAAATTTAAAATATTTTTAAAATTGGCTCCTCTAAAAGCATAAATTGCTTGATCGTTATCTCCTACAACAAATATATTTTTATATTTTTCAGATAGCATTTTGCTAAATATATACTGAGCTTCGTTTGTATCTTGATACTCGTCTATTAAAATATATTTATATCTTTCTTGATAATTTTCTAAAACAGCTTTGTGTTCTTTAAATAATTTTATAGGAAGTATTAATAAATCATCAAAATCTACAGAATTGCCTTTTTTTAATTTTTCACAATATTTTTTATAGACAGTTATTATTTTTTTATCAAATTCTATTTTAGAAAATCCTTCAGGATCTATTAATTCATTTTTAGCAGAACTTATTTTATTTCTTATTACTTTAGCATTATAATATTTAGGATTTAAGTTTAGTTCTTTTATTATTTTTTTGACAATAGTTAGTGTATCATCACTGTCTAATATAGTAAAATTTTTGTCATATCCTAATAGTTCGTAATTTTGTTTTATTATTTTAAGCCCAAGGGAATGGAAGGTTGATATTTGAATATAGTTAGCATCACTACCAACTAGATTAACTACTCTTTCTTTCATTTCTCTTGCCGCTTTATTAGTAAATGTTATTGCTAAAATATTTGATGGAGACACGTCATTTTCTATTAAGTAAGCTATTCTCGAGGTTAAAACTTTGGTTTTTCCTGAACCTGCGCCTGCTAATACTAACATTGGTCCTTTATCGTGCATAACAGCTTCTTTTTGTTTATCATTTAAGTTATCTATATTCATACTTTTACTCCTTTATAATAAAGGACTATTTAGAATAGCCCTCTTTTTTGATACTTATTTTAGGAATTATTTCATTTTCATAAATCCCTATTTTATTATTTTCAATATTTTTTATTATTTCTTCGGAAGAAATTTCTACAAAACTATTTCTTATGTAGTTAAAACTATAGTATTTATTACTATAACTAATTAAAACAAAGTGTTCTCTTTCATTGTATGTATCATTTATAAATAAATTATTTATAGAAATATCATAGTTAGGACAAAATTTCTTGAATATTATATCATATATTATTCCTAATTCAATAGGTTTTATTTCACTAGCTTTTATTATGTCTTGAGTTTTTAATAAAATTTCTATTACAGTTGTATCTTTGTTATATTCAACATTTTTTAATGATTCTTCTATTTTTAATTCACTATAGTTATCTTTTATATAATTTATTTTTTTGTCTAATTCTAGATTATCATTGTATCCTAGAAAGTGACTTGTTTTAAAATTGGCTTCTATAAATGGGATATCTTTTGTTATATCTGTTATAATTGTTTTATTTTTTATACTTAAACTGTTTTGGAGGTAGCCTTCATCGTTTACGGATACTAAGTTGCAATCTATAGCCATAATACGACATAGATATAAATATACTTTTGTAAATGATACATTTGTACCTTTTCTTTTATTTATACTTCCCCAAATGTTATTAACTGTACTTATTTCTTTTAGATTAAATGTCTCATTCTTGTCAGGTAAAATATTTATATCATAACCTAATATTTTCCCAACTTTAATATACAAATATTTTGATATTTCTAATTCATCTAAAGTAATTGGAATATTATTTATAATATCTAATAATAAAAGCTCTGATTCTTTAAATACGTCATAAGAAACATATATATACCCTCTTTTTCCATCTAACATATCAGAATATGAATAGTTTTTGCCATTTTCTATTAGATAATAAATAACTTCTAAATCTGGGCTAGTTATATCAATATTTAAATATTTTATATTATTACTTTTTTTTAATTCTTGTATGTCTTTCATAGTCGATATTGACATTATTACAGGGGACTTATCTTTCATATTCTCACCATGTTCATTATATATCAAATATAAAAAAAAATGAACACAGTTATACTAAATGTTTACACTTTTTTTCTTAATATGTAGGTAGTAAAATACTTAATTAACAATTAGTTGTTTGATATTCTTCTTTAAGACTATCCCATTCGTATTCCCATAATTTATAATTCTTACAAATAATTATTTTATCTTTGAAATCTAAATGAGAAATATATAAATAAAATATTTTTTTTAATATGTTATCTTTTTCAATAATAAAATTATAATCATCATGATATTTTTTAAATAATATTTTTAGAATAGTACTAATATTTTCATATATATATGGGGAAATTTTATTAGAATAATTATAGTTAAAAAGGATATTGTTATTAATTATTTCTAGATAGTCACTGCCTCTTTTATAATTGATAATTTTTTTTAATTTAGTACTATAGCCTATACTTATTAGTAGTTTTTTTATTTCATAATGACAATTTTTTTCTAAATCTTGGCCATTTTTAGCAAGTGATAATAGATAGATTAATATTTCAAAATTATTTGGTGTTATCTTATTTGTATATTCTTCTTTATATTCATCTAAAATGTGAGTGAAATTTAATTCTGGAGTTCTATATTTTTCAACAGTGCTGTGGATATCTTGATAAAATTTAGTACCAATTTCTAACTTATATGCCGTAAGAAGATGAACTGTTTTTATTAATACTTTACTTATGAGATAGCTGTCAAAGAGTATATAAACATTCATCCTGTCTTCTAATTTTAAACCTGTTACTTTTATTTTTTGATAAAGTTTTTGATTATCTTTTTTATCAATAATATTAATTAAAAAATCTATTTCAGGGTTATTTGATAATATTATAACCATAGAATCTAGAGTATATCTATTTTTTATGTTAAGGCTTTCTAAATCTTTAAGTAGACTGCTTCGAATAAATGATTTGCTGTATATTTGGGTGTTGTTATTTAAAAGATTTGATAAAGTATGCTCTAAAATATTATAATTATGTGGTATAGAGAAATGGCTATAATTAATGCTAAAAATATTTAAAAATAATTCACTATAAATATGAGGTATTTTATTGAATATTCTATTTATTGTATCTATAGTATTGTTCATTCTATCACCTATTCTATAGATAAAGTGTACTACATTTTTTTTAAAATATTGTAGAAAAATATAGAATAGAATATTTTTTGAAAAATTACTTATTAACAATTAAAATTATATAATAGAAAGTATATAATTAGACATTTTGAGGAATTTGATATTTTTTGGTAATTAGTTTTCTTACTAAATCAAATGGTATTACTGTTATGGATATTAAAAGCATAATAATAAATTCTTTTAAGGTTAAGCCACTAGTTCTAAATAAAGTTCCACCATAATAAATCATTGATATTTGAATTATAGCAACAAATGATATAACTAATATAAAAACCTTATTTTTAGTTATATTTCCAAGTATATTCAACCTTACTGTTCTAGCATTAAAGCTATTAAAAATACTGATAAAAATAAATAATCCAAAGAAGGCAGTCATAAGATAATCGTTAGTTGGACTTGCTCTAAATAAGTTTTTGATGAGAGGGCTTTTTAGAAAAACTATACATAATAAAGAGCTATACAAACCTGTTATGAATATTTCATTTAGCATATATTTATTAATTATTTCTTCATTTCTTTTTTTAGGAGGTTCAGCCATATATTCTGCTAATGGAGGTTCATAAGAAAATGCTAGACCGGCTAATGTATCCATAACCATATTTATCCATAACATTTGAATTACTGTTACAGGTGTTGGTATACCTATAAATGGGGCTACTATGCTAATACTTAGAGCACAGAAATTTACTGTTAATTGAAATATTATAAATTTTCTAATACTTTTAAAAATTGTTCTACCATAAAGAATAGCTTTTTCTATAGAAAGAATATTATCATCTAATATTACTATATCTGATGCTTCCTTAGCAACCTCAGTACCACTTCCCATAGAAAAACCTATGTCTGCCTTTTTTAGGGCTACCGCATCATTTACACCATCACCAGTCATTCCTACTACTAAACCTTCTTGTTTGGCTAATTCTACTAATCTTGTTTTATCGTCTGGCATAGCTCTAGCGACTACTTTTAGTTTTGGTAAAATACTTTTTATTTTTTCATCAGAAAGCTTGTTTAAGTGCTCACTAGTTATTACTAAATCATCACTTGTTTTTACTATACCAACTTCTTTAGCAATAGATAATGCTGTATTTTTGTTATCCCCTGTTATCATAACAATATTAATACCAGATTCTTGAATTAATCTTACTCCATCGATGCTTTCTTTTCTTATTTCATCTTTAATAAGAAGAAATCCTAATAATGTTAAGTTTGTTATTTTTTTACTTGAGTCATTATTGTAAGCTATACAAATTACTCTGGTTCCTTGTTTGGTTATAAAGTCTATTTCTTTTTCTATATCAGATTTATGAAGAATTAATTGTTTGTTTCCAAATTCATCTATATATTTATCACAATTTGGTAAGATTACTTCACTAGCTCCCTTTATAAATTTATATTTTATTTTATTATCTTCTATTATTGATAGAGAATATTTGTTTTTACTATCAAATCTAACCTTATCTATTTCTTTTACCGAAGGGCTTTTTGATGTTTTTATAAATTCTAAAATAGCTTTATCTGTAATATTTCCGCCTATTATTTTGTTAGTTTGCTTTTCAATTGTACTTTCATTGTTATAAATTAAGCTGTTGGTGAGTATTTTTTTGTATTTTACAGACAATTGATTTAAGTTACTATATTCTTTTAAATTACCTAGCAATACCTGAGTTACCTCTAACTTTCCTTTAGTTAATGTACCCGTTTTATCTGTAAATAAAATATTAAGACTACCTGCTGTTTCTATTCCAACTAATTTTCTTACTAAAACGTTGTTTTTTAGCATATGTCTCATATTAGATGATAAAACTAGTGTTACCATCATTGGTAAGCCTTCTGGAACTGATACTACTATGATAGTTACACTTAGGGTAAGAGCATGAAGAATATAGGCAAATAATAACGAGAAATCTGAAAGGGTAGCTACTATTTTGGAGAAGCTAAAGTTATTAGAAATTATTATTTTATTGAATAGGTAACTTACACTTACTAAAATAGCTCCTAGGTAACCAAGTTTACTTAATTTGGTTGCCAATGTAGTTAATCTTTCTTTTAGAGGACTTGTAGTTGTTTTTTCCCCTAATTTTTGAACCATTTTTCCATAGTAAGTGTTATTTCCAACATTATTAACTAAAACTTCAGCGTAGCCACTATATATTACACACCCTCTATAAATAGTAGCATTAGTTCTTTTTTTGACGCTTTTAGTCTCACCAGTCATTGATGATTCATCTATTTCAACTTCACCAGACGTTATTATTCCGTCTGCCCCTATTTTATCTCCAGTTGTTAAAATCATAATGTCAGATTTAACTAATTCATCTACTAATATTTCTTTTATTTCACCATCACGTTTAACTTTACATTTTATTTTAGAGGCTGATTCCTGCAGACGATCAAAAGCTTTTGAGGAACCATATTCACTTATAGCCGATATTAGAGAGGCTAGCAAAATTGCTATTACAATTCCTACAGTTTCATACCAATCAAAATCTTTTATTAGAAATATTGTTTTTATGCCTAATGCTATTAGAAGAATTTTTATAATAGGATCCCCTAAACTTTCAATAAATAGAGAGAAAAAGGTTTCTTTACTAGTTCCTGTTATTTCGTTAGTTCCATATTTTTTTCGATTACTTATTACTTCTTTTTCTGTTAGACCATTCATTATTATCACCTACAAAATTGTATTAACAGCTAAATAAATATATTCTATAAATAGTTTGACAAAATATATCTTAGACATAAAAAAGTGTAAATAAGTTAATTTTATTAGATTTTATTGAACATATAAAATATTTGGTAGTATAATTAATTTAAGAGTAGAAAATAGAGGTGTAGATGTGATAGAATTTAGAGATGTATCAAAATCTTATAAAGATAAAGTTATTTTAAAAAAATTAAATTTTACTATCGAGGATAATTCTATTGTTGTTTTAATTGGTGAGAGTGGTTGTGGTAAAACTACTACATTAAAGATGATTAATAGATTAATAGAACCTACTTCTGGAAAAATTTTAATTAATGGTAAGAATATAAAAAAGGAAAATCCTATTAAACTTAGAAGGAGTATGGGCTATGTTATACAACAAACTGGACTTTTTCCTCATTTAACAATTAGACAGAATATAGAATTAATATCCAAGTTAGAAAAAAAGCCTATTAAAGAGATAAAAGAAAGAACAACTCTGATGATGAAAATGGTAGGATTAGATGAAGGTGATTATTTAGATAGTTATCCATCAGAATTATCTGGAGGTCAACAGCAAAGGGTTGGTATTGCTAGAGCTTTTGCTACTGATCCTGATATTATTTTGATGGATGAGCCATTTAGTGCACTTGACCCTATAACTAGAGCTTCTTTACAAGATGAAGTAATAAGATTGCAAGATAAGCTTAAAAAAACAATTGTATTTGTTACTCACGATATGGATGAAGCAATTAAACTTGCTGATAAAATTGCTATTATGAATAATGGGGAATTGGTACAATACGATAAACCAGAGAAAATTTTAAAACATCCTGCAAATGATTTTGTAAAAAATTTTGTTGGAACTAAAAGAATTTGGACTTCTCCTAATTTAATAAAAGTTAGAGACATAATGATAGAAAGGCCTGTCTGCTGTAAGGAAAATTTTTCAGTGTTCTATTGCTTGAATAAAATGCGAATGGCTAAAGTTGATAGTGCAATGATTGTTGATAATGAGCAAAAGTTAAAGGGAATATTATATGCTTCTAGTTTAGTTAATATTAATTATGAAAATAAGAAGGCAAAGGATTTTATTGAAGAAGATTTTATTACAGCAAATCCTAGTGATAATATAGTAGATTTATTAAAGAAAGTTAATGAAAATAATATTAATTTGGTTCCTGTTATTGATAATAAAGGAAGACTTAAAGGACTTATTACAAGGGGAACCTTGATTACTTCACTTAGTCAGCAATTTTTGGAAAGTGAGGTAGAATAATATGGGATTAATAAATTATTTTTCAGGGAATTATCAGGAAATATTAAATCTTTTGGTTGAACATATTAAACTAACTACTTTATCTATTGGTATTGCTATATTGATAGGTATTCCAGTAGGTATCCTTATTAGTTACGTTAAAAAATTATCTAAACCTATTTTGGGAATTGCTAATGTTATTCAAGCTATTCCATCTATGGCACTTTTAGGTTTTGCTATTCCTTTTTTGGGAATTGGAACTGTTCCTGCTATAGTAATGGTAGTACTTTATTCACTGCTTCCTATTATAAAAAATACTTATACAGGAATTGAAAGTATCAGTCCCCAAATGTTAGAATCTGCTACAGGAATTGGTCTTACACCATGGCAAGTACTAACTAAAATACAAATTCCTCTTGCTCTTCCTGTTATTATGGCAGGTATACGTATTTCAGCAGTTAGTGCTGTTGGACTTATGACATTGGCTGCATTTGTTGGAGCTGGTGGTTTGGGATATTTAGTATATGCTGGTATTCGTTCTGTAAATAATGCTCAAATATTAGCAGGTGCTATTCCAGCATGTTTGTTAGCTTTATTAATAGATTATGCTATAGGAATAATTGAAAATTTTACTACTCCTAAAAAGAGTAAAAAAGAACCTAAGAAACCATTCTTTAAAAGGCCAATAGTCCAAAAAGTTATTTTAACAATAATATTAATTATATTAAGTATATTTTTCTTATCTAATTACACTATTAACAAAAAAAATAATAAAGTTATTACTATTGGAAGTATGGACTTTTCTGAACAAGAGACATTGTCTTATATGATAAAATATTTAATAGAGGAAAATACTGATATAAAGGTTAATCAAAAATTGTCTCTCGGTTCTTCGTCTATAGTGTTTGAAGCTATAAAAAGCAATAGTATAGATATGTATGTTGATTATACTGGAACTTTATATGGAAGTTTTTTAAAGCATAAACCTATAACAAATGCAAAAAAAGTATATGATATATCTAAAAAGGAACTAAAGAGTAAGTATAATTTAAATGTGCTAGATGATCTTAACTTTAATAACACCTATACACTTGCTGTTAGTAGAAAAACTAGTGAAGAATACAATTTACATACTATAAGTGATCTTAGTAAGGTGTCTAATAAATTTGTTTTCTCTCCTACTTTAACATTTATGGAAAGACAAGATTGTTATTTGGGACTAAAAAAAGTCTATCCACTTAATTTCAGAAAAGTTATTGCTATAGATGGTGCTCCTAGATATACAGCTTTAGCTAATGGAGAAAGTGATGTTGTTGATGCTTTTTCAACTGATGGGCTAATAAAGAAATTTGATTTAGTGGTACTAAAAGATGATAAAAACTTTTTCTTGCCTTATCAGGCTGTTCCAGTTGTTAATAATAAAACGTTAAAAAATTATCCTGAGGTAAAATTAGTTTTAAGTGCCTTAAAAGCTCATTTAAATGATGATGTTATGAGAGAATTGAATTATGAGGTTGATGTTTTAAATAAAAAACCTAGTAGTGTTGCAAGAGATTATTTAAAGAAAGAAGGATTAATAAATTAAAAAAAAGAATTTTAGATCTTATGTAGATCTGGAATTCTTTTATTTTGTTATAAGACTATATATTAATATGGTACTAATTACTAAAACAGTTATACCTAAGATAATTGCTAATATATTTAAAAGATTATTTTTATTTATAGTAGTAACTTTTTTTTGCTTTATAATAGGACTATTGTTAACTTGCGATATTAGGTTATAATTGGCTTTACATTCTTCTATAAAGGCTTTTTTTTGGGTTGTTACATAACATATATCTTTGTCAAATTTATTTATACCATTTAACTTAATATTCGTAAATTCTACTTTATTCTTTAATAATTCATTAGTGCTAACTTTACTTAATATATTGGTTACTATTTTATCCAAGTTATCTTTTTCTCCACCAGTAAAATTATTGTCAATAGTATTACCTATACTATTTTTTACAATTTTAGAGATAAAGATATTATCTTCTTCTTCATTTCGTGAAATGGCATAAAGGCAATAATTACTATCACCATATTTAAAATTACATATAATTGTTGCTAACATTTTAATATTACTTTTTTCATCAATTATTTCTATCATAACAATAGACACCTCTTTATTCCATATTTAATTTTTCTAACTTTCTTATTTTTTCGCCATTTATTTTACGGCTTTCTTGCAAATTTTTCTCTATTATTTCCATTTTATTTTTATTGCTTACCATTTTTTCCATTATGTCATTAATTTTTTTCATAGTTTCTTCATATCCTGGAATAGCACTGTTATATTGCATGGAGAATTTTTCCTTAATATTACTTATTGTATATATGGTATCATCAATAAGATTGGTTGTAAAATCAATATCTGACATTTTTGTTAATATTTCACTATCATAGTTAATAGCACTATATTTTACTTTATTAATTTTTTCAACATGGAAATTATTGTGAATATTTCTTAGTAGAAGATTGGCTGCAAATGTATTTATAAAGATACTTGGTACTAAACCCATTAGTGGGCTTATTTTTATTGTTGCTATAAAATATAGTGTGTCATTAATTACATTTGATAATGTTCCCATTTGGTAGGTTGTATATTCTTCTTTGTTAATTATATCAATTTTATTTAAGAGATTTTCAAAATAATCATTTTGTTTATCTATTTCGTTATTACAATATTCAATAGTAGTATTTAGGGTATCAACATCATCTTTTATTTGATTATAATTACTTTTTTGTTCTTCTAAATTATATAATTTTTCTTTATTTTCTTCTTTTAAATCTTCTGTTATACTCTTTATTCTATCTAGTTTTTGATATAAGATTTTATATTCTTCTAATAATTTATAGTCTTTTATTAAATTTTTATTATATATATCATTTTGAGTTAAGTTTTTATAATCTATTATATCATCTACTAATGTTTTATCATCTAAATAAATTATATCTTCAAAATTATAATTTTCTCTGTAAATGTTATAGTTTTCTATAATTTCATTTATTTTTTTGATGGTTTCATTTATTTCTTCTTTAATTTTCTCGGCTTTTTCTAATTCTAGTTCTTCATTATTTTGTTCTCTTAGATCGTATAATTTTGCTTCAAGAATTTCTATTTCATCTATGGAACGATTGAATTCTTTTTTTATTTTATAAATTATTTTAGTTCTTAATTCATCTTTTGCTTTTTCTTTTTCTAGACTGTTTTTCTGGATATCATTTTTTTCTTCAACATTTGTTGTTTTATCTTTATTTTTGGATGAAGCTACTCCTTTTTTTCTTATGTATTCTCTATCTTTTCTAGTTTCTTTAATTCTAGTAATTACATTATCAACAAAGTCTTTCTCATTAGTTTTTTGTGGCTTAGGCTTAGAATTATTATTTTGCTCTATTTCATTTTCCTTTGTTGATTGTTTATCTGTAATCTTTTTTTCTGAAGTAGCTAAACTTTTTTTCTTTTGTGGAATTGTGGAAATTGCTTTTTTGTATTTTCTTTTTCTATTTATTGTGAATGTTTTAGAATTATCTTTTTCAACTACTCTTTTGATATTTTTGATAGTTTCATTTATAAATTCTTTAGTTTCATCATCTTTTTTTATTTTTTTCTTTAATCTAGCAATACGAATTTTTCTCAGTCTTTCTCTTAGTTTACTAAAGATGCTGCCAGTTGTTGAATTATCGTCCACAGTATCCCTCCTCTAAAACTATAATTATTTTTCTATATTTATTATAGCTTGAATAGTAAAAAAAATCTATAATAAATTTAGTTGTATTGTAAATGAATAGTAAAAAAACGCTAATTTTATTTTAAGTATACAAGTAAAAAAACGAACTATTTCTAGTTCGAATAAATCTTTAATGGTGCGGGTGAAGGGACTTGAACCCCCACGGATAAACCACTAGATCCTAAGTCTAGCGCGTCTGCCAATTTCGCCACACCCGCAAGATGGTGGACCCTGCAGGACTTGAACCTGCGACCGCCCGGTTATGAGCCGGATGCTCTAACCAACTGAGCTAAGGGTCCATGCGTATTAATAGTAACATAAAAAAAGATATTTTTCAATATTTTTTTTTATGTTTTTAAATTATTTTGTTTTTGTTAACTTTTAGTAATGTTAATATATAGTTTTGTTTTGTTCCTTATATTCTTTAAAAAGTTCTAAACATTCTTTCCTATCCATTCTAGCTAAACTTAATACTTCTCCACTATTGTTATTTCGTATAAAATTATAAATAAAATCATCTCTAAAACCAATTTCAGATGCATCTTCTAATTCTGTTCCATAATAGACATTTTTTATATTAGCCCAAATTATTGCACTTAAACACATTGGGCAAGGATATCCTGTTGTATATAAAGAGCAACCATCTAAATCATATGTATTTAATTTTTTACAAGCTTCTCTTATAGCGTTAATTTCTGCGTGTGCTGTTGGATCGTTATCTTTTAATGTCGTATTAGAAGCAACAGCTATAACTTTGTTATCTTTGACTACTACAGCTCCAAATGGACCACCATAGTCTTTTACCATTGTTTCTCTAGCTTTATCTATTCCCAGTTTCATTATCATAAAATCTACTTCCTTTCATGCTTTATAGTTACTACTGTACACCCAATATTAAATGGACTTATATTATAATTTTCTACAAACTTATTTTTTGATAAGGCTACATGTACTGAATCCTTTACAGCACCTGTTCCTATTCCATGAATTATAACAATTTGACTGTAATTTAACAGAAATGCCTCTTTAACAAAATCATCCGTCATAACTCTTGCACTTTCTTTGTCAAAGCCATGTAAATCAACTTTGGGAAGATTATCTAAAAATATATTATAAGTTTGCATTTTACCACCATTTTTAATTATATCATGGTTGTTGGTAATTTTACAACAACTTTTGTTCCTTTACCTAATTTAGATGTATAATCTATTGTACCATTGTGGGCTTTAATTATTTCATTTGATAAACTTACTCCAAGACCACTACCTTTTACTTTCGTTGTAAAAAATAATTCTTTTATTTTAGATAAAGTATACTCATCCATTCCACAGCCTGTATCTGTTATTTCTATGTAATATTTATCTTTTAAGGCATGCGTAACAACTGTTATATCTCCATTAGTATCAATTGATTCTATGCTATTTTTTATTATATTTATAAAAACTTGTTTTAATCTATTATAATCACCATCTATAAATATTTCATCTTGTGGTATTTTAGAAATAATTTTAATATTTTTACTTTTTACTATTAATTGTAATTCTTCAATTATATCTTCTAGTAGTATATTTATATCTAATATATCTTTCTCTATTTTAATTTTACTAAATTCCATAAAATCATTCATTATATTTAAGCTTCTATCAATTTCTTGACTAATAATTGGAATATATTTTTTTACTTTTTCTTTATCATCTAAATTTATCATATCCAGATATCCTTTACATACTGCAATAGGATTTTTTACTTCATGTGTAATTTTAAAAAGAGAATTTTTTAATTGTTTATCTTTTTCTATTTCTGATACTGCTAAAAATAGGGAAGTTATGCTATCTGCTAAGTTAAAAAGATATAAAATTATTATTGGGAGAATATAGAATAAAATAATAGCTATTAATAATTCTACAATGTTAATGATATTGAAAGTTGTACTTATAAATGAATACTCTATAGATACAAAGAATCCTTGTAGTATTGCTATTAAAATTATAAAAGTATTCTCCTTAATGTTTCTTTTTCTATCTATTATGTATATTAATAGATAACTTATAAATTTTAAACTCATAATAATTAGACTTTGATTAGGCATTTTGCTGGCGTAAAAAACAATAATTAGGGATAACAATATTGCTACTTGTGGTTGCTTTTTTAGATAAGCTAATAAGATAGGAATATTGCTGAATAGTAATACTTGACTGAAGGTTTTGGTATTACCATATTTTAAGAATAAACATAGCGATGAAAATAGGGCTACATTTAAAAGTAAATTATTGTATTTTTCACATTTTAATTCTCTATAACAATTATAAATAAAGTATATTAATAATGGAAAGGTAATTATTATTATATTTGGTATTACATCATTTATTAATCTCATATTTTTCCTCTTTTCTGACTATATTATATTATAGTTAGATAGTTTATTTTGTCGAGTTGTGTCGAATACCTAAAACTTTGTCGAAAAAAATAGAAATACTAATTATTTGTACTTCTATTTTAAATCATCTATATATCTTTTTAATCTTTTAGCATCTTTACCAAAAATTATTTTTAGTTGATCGTCTATTTCAACAACTCCTTTGGCTCCAAGCTTCATTATTCCATCTTTGTTAGCCTTACTAACATCTTTTAAAGTTACTTTAAACCTAGACATTTCGACCTCTGTATCTATAATGTTATCTTTGCCACCAAGTAATTCTACTAATTTATTTATTTCTAATTTAAAATCTTTTTTATTTGCTCTTACTATTGCTAATGCAATTATAAATAATACTGTAATTATTATTATGTAATATATTGGTTGCATTATTTCACCTCCCTAACATTATACTATATATCTTAATGGATAACAAGCTTTTATTTTAGTTTATAGATATATTCTTTATCTCTAATTATGAAATCTAACCAAATATCAGTTGCTTGTTCTATCTCTTTATTAACTTCTATATATAATCCTTCACTATAGCTTGTTGGAGTTTTATTGTTCATTAATGTTGATTCATATGTTTGATTGTTTACTTTATATTTTAAACTACCATATGTCTTTATAAAATCATACATAGACATATTTAAATCTACATCATATGTTGCTTTTATATTTAATATTGTTTGATTAAGACTCGTTATATTTAATTTGCTTGAATATACCTTGTTATTTAATTCATAATTGTAGTAATATTCAAATTTGTTATTAATCTTTATCTCACTTATATTTATATTACCACTATCTAGAGTTGTTTCTGATAATTCAATAGGTTCGTTTAAGTTTTTAGTTGTCTTTTTATTTATTTTATCTATGTTTGTTGGAGATAATTTTATTTTTTTATTCATATAATTTAATTGAGGCTTTTTATTGATATCTTCTTTTGGTACATTAAAAACAAAAATGTAAGTTTGATTTGTTGATATTTCTTGTTCAGTATATCCAACGCCTATATCTTTAAATGTATTATAATATGTTGGATCAGTTGTATATGTTTTTTTATTTAAATTTAGTGTCAAATTACCTGTATTTAACTGAGACTTAGTACTATTAGATGATAATTCAGTTTTTACTATTATGAAAGTATCACTACTGCCACTTGCTATTTCATTATTATAACTTTTATCTGTAATGTAAGTTGATAAAACTTTTAATTTATATTGTTCGGTAGATACTATATCACCTTCGTTATATATTTTATTTACTACCTTAGTATCTATTGTAAATATAGCTATTAATACAACTACTACTATACAAATTATAACATTTATAAATAATTTATTTTCATTGTAATAATACTTTAATTCTCTTAATATTCTTCTTCCTTTTCTTTGGACATTACTAGTGCTACCAAGAGTTAGTTCTACTTCTTCATCATCAGTTACATTTATCTCTAGTTCTGCTATATCTTCTTGAAAGTTAAATTTTTTAATATCAAAACCAAGTGCTCGTACGGTTGTAAAGCAGATTGAGATATATTGAAAAATTATTATTATTTGTAGTAAATCTCTATATACTCTTTGAGTTTTGACATCTAATACATCTATATATATAGTGTTTAGACCATTTAGGGAAATATTTATTATTATTGCCGTTGTTAAATAAAGAACAATTAGAATTACATATAATAATTTAGGTTTCTTTTTGTAGCGCATCAGAGCATAAATTATTAAGCAAATTATTATAGAAGCTACTATGGCTAGTATGTAAAAATTATTTACATAGTTTATGGCATTTAATTTGCTTTCGGTTCCAGATATAAAGTTATTATAATATTTTAAAATTCCATTTACCTTTAGTGCTAAATATATATATATTAATGTTAGGATTAAATGAACTATTTTAAAATGTTTAATTAAAAAAGCGTATGGTTTTCTAAATACCAATTTTATCACCCCTATTCTTTAGATAATTATACAATAAAAAAAGAAAAATTTAAAGTTATTTTTCTTTGAAAACTATTATTTGTTCTGGTGCTAGATAGATATTAGGATTTTTTTCTTTTATTTCTTGATAAGTTGTATTAAAATTTTCTAGAATTTCTGATAGGGTATCTCCTTGTTTGGTTAGGTATAGAGATAGACCATTTTGGGGTAATAATATTGTTTGATTTGGATAAATATAATCATCTTTTTCTAGACCATTTATTTGAAGTAGTAATTCATAATTTACATTATTTTCTTCGGCTATTCTATACATATTATCACCTTTTTTTACAGTATAATATTTATAGGTACTGTTTTGATTTAGAGGGACTATTATCTCGGAATTTGGTAGTGGTGTATAGCTATCAGGTAAACCATTTATTTGTAATAGTAATGCTTGCGTTGTGCCATATTTGTTAGCAATTGAATCTAGAGTATCACCAGTTTGGACTTTATAAATTTCATACATTTAGATATCACTTCCATTATAAAATATGTTTTTTTTGTTTTTTTGCCACTATTCTTACAACTTTGGGGGTAAAACATTGTCAATAATTTAGGAAAATGTCTCAAAAAAATTTAAACATAAGCGGGAAAATAT
>ERZ827512.1507-NODE-1507-length-22540-cov-3.311185_pt1 | contig 22540 bp, 17 predicted proteins | sample MGYA00519916_ERZ827512 | MGnify/ENA primary metagenome ERZ827512 (study PRJEB31778, sample SAMEA3449335) | human gut metagenome | biome: human gut; feature: human-associated habitat; material: faeces | place: United Kingdom | collected 2010/2012 ... | reverse complement strand
TTAAATTCCATTCTTTTAAAATACAGTATATTACTAAAACACATTTTCAAAATGTCAACAGGTTCCATAATTCCACACCCTCTGATAAAATATACAAACATTTTATCAATTTATCGCATAAACACATATGTGATTAGTCTCACATTTTTGTTTTATAATAAACATTTTGATTTAGAATTATGTTATAATAACTTATTTTATATTACTATAGTAATATTTACATCAGTTAAAAATATACAAAATACACCCTTATTTTTTGTGCAGTATTTTCAAAATAAAACATTGACGTTGCACGCATTGCGTGTTATAATATAGACATACCAAAAGAAAGGAGGTAAAAAATTGTGGGATATAATTGAAAAGGTAGCCAAAATCTTAGCTTCAATCCTCGCTGGAATTTATAGCATGCTAAAGATTATTGACTACCTCGAAAAGAAAAAGTAATACTTTTTCAAAAGGATTTGGGAGCTAAGGCTCCCTCATCCTTACTAAATTTTATCACACAAAAACAACATGGTCAAGTTTTTTAAAAATAATTTACAAAGTATTTTTACTGTTATTTTAATGATATTATTTATTTCTGATACTAATTTTAAAAATATTAAAATTATAGACTATATTATTATAATTATCTCAGCAATAACACTAACATTAACTATTATAGAGATGATTATAAAAAACAAGAAATAATAATTCATTAAAAGACAAAAAAGGAGTGATTATAATAAATATAAAGGAGACTCGAAAAAAAGTAGGGCTATCACAAGTAGAAGCTGAAAAATATATTGGCGTTCCTCATCGCACATGGCAAGATTGGGAGCTTGGGAAAAGAACTCCTCCTGACTATGTCGAACGTTTAATAATTGAAAAATTGCTAAGATACAAAGAAAGCAAAGATAAAAAGTAGACAAAAAATCAAGCTTTAAAATGTGAAAAATAGAGCGGAGCTATTAAAAGCCTCGCCCTATTTTTCACTTAATTACTCTCCGTAAACACCAGCTCTATCATTGACTATAAACATTCGTATTAGGTCTTCTGTAAGACCTAACTTGCCTTCCTCATCACCTTTTAAAAATCCCTTGTCAACTAACTTAGTAATTGTTGGTCTTGCCCATTCAGGCATATTTTCGTCCACGTAATCATAAATCATTGGATTTTCCACTTTTTCTAATCTTTCATTCAGTTCTTCATATTCTCTGCTCACTAGTTTGTCCTCGCTTTCTAATTTATATTCTATTCCCAAATAGTCGCAAATTCCTTTATAAATTCCCACTGCACATTTATATTTTCCGTCATCGCTGGCTAAAAACCTGTTGTCATCATAGTTATCTATAAATGCAGTCTCTACCAATATAGCCGGCATATTTGTGTGTTTTATAACCGCAAAATTGGCAGATTTGACACCTCTGTTATATCTTTCCGTCTCCGCGGCCATATGCGGCTGTACACATTCCGCTAACACCTTACCCTGATTACTGCCTGTGCAATAATATGTCTCACAGCCATATGCTTTCGTATTTGCCGCATTGCAGTGGATAGAAACAAATATATCAGCGTCCCAGCTGTTGGCGGCGTTGTATCTGCCTGCAAGACTTCCATTTAAACTGCTTGATACCGTATCAGTTATATTTTCACGGCTCATTTTTACCGTTTGTCCGCTAACCAATAATAATTCTCTAAGGATTATTCCCACCTGCACAGATACATCCTGCTCTTTTAGTCCGTAACCTACGGCTCCCGTATCGTTTCCGGTTGGGTTGTGCCCCGGGTCTATGTATATCTTTGCCATTTATATTCCTCCAATCTATTATATTATAACAAAAAAAGAATGCCACTTAGTGACATCCCGTAATGCTATTTTAACTTGATTTTTTATGTATATTCTTGTATAATACTGTCGAGCAGGTAAGAGGAAATTGAAGGACGGTTGTCATCTCCATATGCTGTTTCTCACAGCTGAAAGGAGGTGTAGCTTATGTGGAAATACTTATTAAAAGTAATTGTTTCAATTATAATAATTTTTGTGATTGTCTCCATAAAAGCAGTATAACCGCCCTCTTGCACAGGACGGTTATATAAATTTTAACCCGACTATGACAACCGTTTAACGGTTATCTCTTATCTGCTATTATTATATACTTATGTATTCAATTTGTCAACCGCTAATTTTCGTTTTCTTTAAGCTCTGTCATTACCTCATCCGCCTTTATAGCCTCCTGGGTAAAACTGTTATTCTTCCACCAGCCCCATACTGCCGCACCAATTGTAAATAATAGGCTTATAACCTGATATATATCATCGTCCGCTATATTTAGCACCTGCTTACCGCACATAGCCAATACCTGATTTGCTAGTGCTAATATTAATACTATGGTTCTTGCTATTGTTCCTGCCGTTATGTTATTCTTCATGCTTTTTTGCCTCCTTATTTTAATAAATTTGTGATTGCGAATCCTACAAATCCGCTTACAGTCGCCGTTATTAGTGCTGTTATAATAACCGTGAGAATCTGTGAAGGTCGTCCGGCTATAACGTCTATTTTTTCTTTAACATCAGAAATATCTTCTTTGAGATATTTAGTTTCAACAGCTAAAGATTTCACTGATTGGGTCAGCTCTTCAATGTTGTCTATCCTATGATGAGCAGACTTGACGGAGGATTCAACCGCCGTCAGCCGCTCTCTAATTGCCGCTTCGTTTTCGTCCATACGTTATACCCCCTTAGACGTTATCCAAAATTTTTTTATACTTGTTTCTGTTGGAGCGGTTAACTCCGGATTATTTAACAGCTGTATGTTAAATCCATTTTCGTAACTAATCCCCGTAGTTATATCTGTCTCATATGTCCCTATTATTGGATTTGGGTCATTGGAATTTCTCACGTTTAATTGGAGATGTATGTTGCTATTATTGACCGTAATATTAACCTCAATCAATGCGTTGGATACTCCCATATCGCCTAAATCTATAGAGCTTGATACTATAATATTTCCGCTGGTATCCTTATATAAATACTTATAATATCTAACACTGCTGTTCATATTTAGCCTGAGTGCAAACAAATCGTTGTTGTCATTATCACATATGGTTATGACCCTATCCAGCTGATTCACAATACTGTAACTAACACTTCCTGTTAATAAGTGTATTGTATAAGGCTTGTTGTGTGGCAATATTGGATTATCCAATTTTACCGTTTCGGTGCCGCTTAATTTAAGTACCCCATATTTGTTGTAGCCGCTGTCTGCTGTATTTGCGAATCCGCTCAACATTAGGTTATTGCCTAGACCGCTTGTATCCATTATAACTTCCGGCACAACTGCGCCTGACGCACCTGTCGTCTTAACATTACAATAATAGTCACAATTAATAGCGCATGGTACAGTCTTAGTTATCTCTGTACCGCTAAGGGTGCCGTCAAGATTTTTCACAACGTTACTCAAACTTGTGTCAATTAATGTAACAGTATTATTCGCTATGCTAACACCATCTACACCAGCCCAATTCACACTACCTATGGAGTTTTCAGGTACAAGAGCAATATCTAAATTATCTGATGGGCTGTCATTGCTTAATACTACAAGATTATTACCAACAGTAAAATCTGTTGCTGTAACAGCAATATTGGTTGTACTAAAATTAACTGTGTCAGTATATTCAATATTATTTTTAGTCCCTTTAACAGTAAATTCATCAACTCTGTTAACAAAATTTACTCGGTCAAATTCCCACACACAGTCTAAAGATGAAGCAGCGGTCAGCGTTTGAATTAGGTTCCCGTTTTGATATAATTTTAATGTATCACAATTAGAATATACCTTAATTTTAATACTGTCAGTAGCACGCTGGTTAAATCTGCGTGATGTTATATATACTGTTGGTACATCACTAAAATATGATTTATAAAGATAAAATGCGTCTTTTTTCACAGTTCTGTCTCTTGTGACAAGACCTTTATCATTAATGTATGGTAATCCACCCTCATTACGACCTGACACAGCAAAATCAAATAAACACCAGGCAGTGGTGAAAATTAGTCCAGGCTTTTGGTCGATTTGCGATAAATAACTTTCATGAAATAAATTTTGATACTCCTCATCGTGCCGCATTCCGCCCGACCCGGTGTTGGTGGTTGTTTCGGGCGTTTCGCTGTGCGAATCAGTATTTGCGCCTGCACCGTACTCACAAATACACAAATTAGGATAACTGTTATGGTATTCATTAACCATTGTTGTAAAGTCTGTAAAGTTGCCACCGTACCAACCCTTATATATATTTAGTCCTACCCAGTCCAAAAACGACCAATCGGCAATTTTAGAACGCACGTACTTAAATGTAGGGTCGTGTGCTACAATTCCAATAAGGTGTTGACTTGTCAGCGCTTTTGCGTAGTTATACAACTCTCTTGTCTTTATAAGCGCATTGTCATAATCATAATCGCCCTGTTGGTTAGTAACACCGGATAAGTGAGAGCCGCCTAATTCGTTTGACATTCCAAAAAATATGATAGACGGGTGATTATAGTAATTAATAATCATCTCTTTCATGTTATTTTTTATGTTATTGAAATACGCTGTAGTTGCATTAACTCCGCAATGATTAACCCAAGGTATTTCAGTCTGCACAATTATTCCTAGTTCATCACAACGCTGATATATGTAATCGTTATGCGGATAATGTGCAAGTCTGAGCATGTTTGCACCGCTCTCAATAACAATTTGCAAATCTTTATCAATCAATTCGTTTGTAGCAGCACTTCCGACGTTTTCGTAATCCTGGTGCATGGCAAATCCTCTCAAAAGATACTGCTTGCCGTTAAGCTTAAATCCGTTATTTCCGCTTAGTTCATAATATCTAAGCCCCAGCTTGTGACTGCAAGCATCAATAACATTGTCATTAAATTTGAGCGTTACTGTTATAGTATATAAATATGGATTAACAAAACCGTCCCACAATGTAGGATTTTGAAGTGTAATATTTTTAGCAAAGTCATATGAAGACTTACCGTCTATTGATATATTTTCCGTATCGCTGAATACAACGGTCCCGTCCATATCTTTAATTTCATATACAATAGTACCGCTGGATATATTATTACCGCTGTTTTTAACGCTTGCCTCAATCAACACCTTCGCGCTTGCTTCTGATACCTCAGATTGTGTAATATGCAGTCTGTCCATACCATATTTTTCTGTGTCAAAATATAAATTTGCACAATTAACTAAATATACATTATCATATAGACCATTACAAAAATTGAAATCACCTGATATAGGTGCTAAATCCCAATCAAGGCTATTGTCGCATATTACCGTTATAGTGTTATCGCCAACGTTAAGATAATTAGAAACATCAAAAACGAAAGGAGTATAACCGCCGTAGTGTATAGGCAATGTGTGACCGTTGACCTTAACAGTGCATTTCTGCCCAGCTTTTGAAAAACACAAATACGAGGTGTTATTTGCTTGTGTCGCCGTTAAATTAAGGCTTCTTGTATATGTTGCAGTACCTCTGTAATAGTTTGCACTTTCACCGTCAACGCCGTTACACGTATGGGGCAAAGTCACGGCAACCGCTTCGGCTGAATTTGTTTTGTAAAAATTCCAAGTGGTAAGAGGCGTGATTTGCGTAACCTGGGGAACAGTATTTATCTTTTTTTCAAGCTCTGCCAATAGAGCATTAATTTTACTACTCGAATATGTTGTATCATTTCCTGCAGTATTATCATCAATAAATACATCTGCACTACCGGATGTGTTGAAAATCTTTAGCAGATTAATTTCCACGCTTTCGTTCGTAGTCTCACTGCCCGAATAAATAACACTAACAGTTCCGTCAGGTAACAAATCATTCTCTGAATTTAATGTAATGGTTCCAAGATAGATATTTATAGTTGTCAGTTTTGTTTCGTCCTCTATCTCCATGTAGCTGTTTGGCTTTCCCTTTGCCTCTTTTAAGCCGCATGTCACTGTCATATCAGAACCGCTTATTTCACCTGATAAGTTATCAGTGTTGAGCGTGTAAGAAGCATAACAATATTTTTTCTCTTCGCCTGCTTCCTCTTTAACTCCCGCCGCTTCCAACATTTGAGACGGCAGGGAAAAAGTTCCGTATGTGTCATCTGTAATTGTTATATTCGGTATACTATATCCTACTATCCAATTGCCGTTTTGCCATACATTAAATTCTTCTGATTTTGATAATACTTCCCCCAGCACTGCTTTACTGGCGTTATTCCCTTTGTTTAAACTCAATTCGTTTATAGCTTCTACGATATTTGATTGATTAGTCGTATATAATCGGCTCAACCTGCCAACATCTTTTAAATAATATTCATCGTCTGTAGTATCATATCTAACTATTTTATATTTTCTAAATTGCAGACTTTCACTTTCGCTGTTACTGCCTTCGCATATTTGCACAGCATTTTGAGCCAAACTTTCCGCTACATCTCCTATTGCAACGGAATCAATCCCGGAAGCAATTGACCCATGTCCAATCGCCACACTGTCATTTGCCCCTTCTGCTCCTGCGCCAATTGCTATTCCATATTCTCCGGTGGAGCCTATACCACTTCCTATTGATATACTTCCGAGTTTTCCGGCCTCCGCTCCTCCGGCTATAAATCCCCCGTTTGTAACCTTATCTGCCTTTTGAGCTAAGTTGTCAGCAATGTTTTTTATTTCCTCAGAACTTTCCACAAGATTACTTATAGCATTTTTAACTACAAGCGGCGTTACATAGCTGCTGTTATCTGTGGTTTCTGAGGTTATGTTCTCTATTGTTTTGACCGGTATTTCTTTTCTTATAGTTTCGTCTGCCTCAATACGAGTGTTAACTTCATTAGCTATTTTCTGATTGACTTCATTTATAGCATTAACTAAGTTTTCTTTTTCGACAGTAGTCAAATTTTTCGGATCACCTATTTGGTTAATAACCTCAGTCCTTAATGCAGTTACATCAGATATTTTCGCCAGCCACACCCATTCCGTAAACTGCGGAGTATCACTTTCTAAGCCTGAAACATTTCTGCAGTATGTTGTCCACTCCCCATTAACATTTTGGTGAAGTATCTGCAACAAATTACTAAAAACCGGATATATCTCTATTGCAAACCAATATGTGCCGCTGCCCCCTAACGTACCATTAACAACACCTCCCCCATAATAAAAGCCCGGCGTTAATATTTCATCGGGCAATTTCTTTGTCTGCTTAAACAGAGACATATCTATTTTATTTATTTTTTCCTTAACTGTGCCGCTATCGTCGTAGTCTATATCCTCCGCCCTGTGTCTGTCTGCTGTGCCGTCTATATGGCTATTGTACCAACCCAGCAGATTTGACAGATTATCTCTTATAACCGTCCACCAGTGGCGCAATTTCGTTTGTCCGTTATAGTTTTCGTTTATACTATGCTTTGCCATTTTATCACCCTTTCTTTTTCGCAACAAAAAAACACCCTATTGGGTGTCTTGACAAATATTATTTGTGTGATATAATATAGCCAATGGAACAACTGTAGGGGTACGGTTATTCCGCTGCAATTTAGAGTTGAGGGAATACCGTCCGCCATGGGCGGTTATTTCTTTTTAATAACTATTATAGTGAGAAGTATTATGTACATGACTATAATTACTTCCGTCATAATATCAACTCCCCTCTATGGGAAGTCAGAATAACCGCCAATCGTCCATTGGCTTTTTTTATTATATCTTATTTACATATTTATGTCAATTTTTTACCTCCTTTCTTTTTTATATAGGTTTAATGTGTGATATATTTTATATAGAAACTTCTGTCTTTGTTGCGTTTACATATTTACTTTTTGCGGAGTAATGTAAGCGCTTTTTTTATTTTTATCTATTTCAATTATTGGCAATACAGGACTATCGCTCAAAAATGAGCGATAGTCCATATCTAATTTTTCAATCCACTAAAGTTTTATGTTAGTTGCTTATGTGTCTCTCTAAGTAATTGTGTCACATCTCTAACACAATCAGACAATATACGGTACAATGATGTATACCTTTTGTGCTCATGCACGATTGATGACATACAAGTTGGCTTTTCACAATCATATAATTCAAAATATTCTTCCCGGATTTCTTGTGCCAAATATTCAATATCTCCTAATTTTTCCGCTGCTAAGCCTATTACGTCTCGCATATTTATATCACTCATGTTTTAACCCTCCTGATTATATCAATCTTTCAAGCACTGGTATTACATCCTCGTAATACCTGAAAGTCGGCACTTCTTTGTTGCAGCCTTTCGCCTTGTCGTTGTACCAAGCTCCGTATTCATCAGTTTTCAAATTATTTCTATTAGCTAAAATGCCAACCTTGTTAGCCGTAATCCCTAATTTATCACCGATTTCTGTTGCTGTATATGTTCTTTTCTCTATTTTTGGAAGTGGCAAAAGATACTCACCTGTCAGTTCCAACGTTGCATGAGCCTGCAACACCTGTCTATATGTACCGTCATAATCTTGTGCAAGTCTTGTTAAAATTTGAGCCTTTCTTATACGAGCATTTTCTGTTCTTGTTTCTATCATCATGCGTTGATAATCTGTATACTTATGTTTTAATTTTGCCTGCTTAAAATATGTATTTACTAGTTGTCGTTGGACTTCCCACGCTAAATCATCTGTGAATGATTTTACCAACATTAAATACCCTGATTCGGTTACTACAATGCCGCCGTTTGGACTTTTCAAGCCAACTAGACGAATTTCGTCGGATTGAATTTTATAATAATCCTCGTTTTCAATAAAATGTTTTTTATTTACTCTGAAATTTCTTCCTGCCGTACCTTGCGGTCTATTATGTACTGTGTCTATATCCCTCAAAGTTACTACCCTTTTTCCTTGATATTCTTTTACCGATAATTGTTGATTATTAATCGTAATTGCATTTTGCATAAATTTAAATCCTCCTAAAATTACTATTGAAATTTCCAAGAGGATATGATATAATATAGATATCAATCCTCTTGGGATTTTTGCTTTATAACACATTCCGTACTTGTTCAGGGTGACGGCATGTGTTATTTTTTTTTGCTTATACTCTTACAGTATCTAAACAAAATGATTTACCGTCTTTTTCGTACAATTTGTACTGTGGATTTAAAATTAATTTCACATTATGCCTCCTCTTCAATAATAAAATCCGTAATCTGTTTTCCCAATGCTGCTGCTAATTTTCTGATAGTAGCCGCTTGCGGGTTTCTAATTTGTTGCTTTTCCAGTAAGCTTACTTGATTATATGATGTTTTTACTATCGAAACATGAAGAATATAAAAATATTACTAACAAAAAAGACACCCCGATATAGGGTGTCTTTTTATTATTCAGCTGTACTACTTCAACAGCGGCTCTATCTCGTCAACATATGTGTCGTAGGGGATATAGTACCACCCATTTGATAAAAGTTTCATTGTCCAACTCTTGCCACCTATAGTTAATGTTGTATTCTCGTCTTCAATTAAACCCTCTGTTTTTAATCCTTCGTTTTCGGCTAACTCAATAATATAGTCAACTAAAATATAATAGAAACCATCTTCACACGCAATTTTTATATCCCAATTCATCAACTCGTCTGGTGGTGTATATTTACTTTTCATAATATTATCTTCCTTTCTTTCTCCGATAAATGCTGTGTTACTTGTTTCGTCATACACTACAACTTCACCGAGTGCTTCGCTTACGGCGCGGAGCGGCAGATAGGTTGTGTCTTGATATAAAAAATTATCCGCACTTACATTTTCACCGTTAACCACAACATTAATATCATTTCTTAAAACGCTTATGTTATCCCATATTCCTGCCGCCCCAACACCTATTATTGATGCAATTACTACACCAGTAACTACTCCACAAATATATTTTTTCATTTTTTATTCCTCCTTATATAATATTAATATATACATTATATTATATAAGGAAACAATTTTCAAGCAATTTATTGTATATCTGTAATTATTCCTCCCGTTACTGTTACCGTTTTCCCATCAGCAGTAACATAACTACCGTTTGCTCCATGTACGAAATTCGCTCCACTCCCGTTCATGTGCAATATTGCATTGCCATTACAAAATAAGGTTGCTCCGCCTATAGGGTTGTAAATCTTAAAATACTCACTTCCGTTATAATACAACGCAAAATCAGCGTGTTTATTATCAGGATTGCTCACTAATCCATGTAACTGATTTTTATCGTTATAACTCTGTATTCCATTGCCGTCTATAACGGTTCTTGCTTCTCCGTCCTCGCCTGTCTTAAATATACCGCAAATTGTCAAATTCCCATTATCGTCCATATACGCCGTGCGTTTTCCTTGTTCATTATATAATGAAAATAGATAAGTATTTCCGTTTGTCCCTGCCTGGAATCTTAATACTTCGTTTTTGTCATACATAGTTATTAAATTGCCCTCTATTTTTAAGGTTCCGTCCTCGCTCAAAATTGATACTAAGTCAGTATATAATTCGCCTGTAAATACCTTGCCGACATGTACCTCGCCTTGCCCGAATACTCCTGTCCAGTTCCAGCCGTCTTCTTTTGTGCTGTCCGCTGTGCCTACTTTTACTTTGCCGTCTATTATTGCAACAGCGTACATTCCATTCGGGGAAATAAATAATGCTCCTGTATCATACTGCGCTATTTTTTGGTATTCTCCGTTATTTTCAACAGTTACGTCCTCATTTTTCTTCATAAATTCAAGAGCGCTTGTTTTTAACTCTTGTGCTGCTCCGTTCTTTCTTAGCCTTAAATACTGCGATGCGGCAAAAGACGTGTTCCATCCTTCCTGTATAGTTATAGACGGTCGTCCGGCTTGAAAATTATTCTTTTCCGGTGCTTTTGGGTATGTGTCTACCATTATCACCCTTTGTTTTGAGGTTATTCCGTTATCCCTGTCTACCACTGTCACCGTATCCCCTAAGAATATTTCCTGTTTCACCGACAAGTGTTTTCCTGTGACCGAATACTTCGGCACGTCCGCCCTGTCTATATTATCAGGCGAAAATTGATACTCTGCCGCGCTTCTCAGGTCGTCTGCGTCTGTTATTTCGTCAAAGTTGCAGAATGCTTCATATTCTCCAAAAATATCATAGTTAGGACTTTTTATATATTGTATCTCTCCCAGCGGCAAATCATCTTTTCCATATGGGTACAGTTTTGTTATAACACCATACGTTGTATATTCAATCTTTATATCCCTGGCGTTGTATTTCGGGTCTATCCTGACCCCTCTGTCTTTCCCCAATTTTCGCACAAGTGCAATCTTTCTGTTGTCAATATATATTTCGCTGTGTATTCTGTACTTGTTAAGTGTCTCCATAAGTATATTAAGACAGCCTACCGGCGTAGTTTTTGACTGCTCAAAAAAATCTATACTGTCAGTCACAGGTTCAAGCCCCAACGCTCTGATTTCCTGCTCCGTAAGCACTGTCACATACGGCGTCGTTGCAAAAATACCCTCCACGATTTTATTCGCAGGGGTATTTATCATATCGTCTATATGTTGTATATGTGTTCTGCAGGCGTCCTGCATTAATGTTGCAGCAGATATATGCTTCCCTTCAATTCGTTTTATTCTGAAGTATTTGCCGTCATAACCTACAATTCTTTCCGGCTCCACAATCGCCCACTTATCATCACCGTTCGGCAGGTCAAATTCAATGTCGTTTTCCCCGTTAATTGTCTGTCTGATATGTATTTCCTTCGCATTTTCTAAAAATCCCAAACGGTCCTTTCCGCTATAATCTTTTGTGTCTTTGTCATATACTGCTATAAATTTCATTAAAATTCTCCTCCGTATAAAAGTTTATGATTATACACAAACTTCAGCACGCCCTGACCTCCGGTGCATATAATCTTTATTGTATTTTCTCCTGGCTGTAGTTCAAAAAAATCTCCCTCACATATCTCGGGCATAATAGCTTTTTCGCAGTCAATAATTATATTAGTTTCAGATTCGGGAATTATCCGCACCATCACCCCATTGACTGTTACATCAAGCATTTTCACAGCAGAAGACAGAGACAACTCACATCTAGGCCTTACAGGTGCTGAGCCATAATAAATCATTGTATTTTCTGTTGTTCCTGCCTGAAAACTTATTTCGTTTTCGTCTCCCATTCCTATGGGTAAATCACAGTCCAAAATAATGTCGCTGTCCAGCGGTATCCCAGAACTGTTGTACCTCCAGTCGTTAAACGGCCGGCACCTAAATTGTACAGTAGCTTTGCTGTTTTTATAAAGCTCTATTTTCATATCATCTAGGTCAACAGGTTTTGCTATCCACTTTACTGTTGGCATATCATCAAATATAAGCTCTCCATAACCACCGCTTAGCCAATTTACCAGCTTAGAGGCTGAACGCTGCAAAGCGATATTATCAGGGCATATCATCTGAAATTCAAGTTCAAGAACTTTATCTTCATAATATAATCTGCCCCCTGTTTCCGATAAGTCAATATTTCCGTCTCTATACTGAACCTCCTCATCTATCTGCTTTACCGGAGGGGAAAACGGCCTTCCAACGGTCTTTACGATTACGCCAATATCATTACTGTGTTTACCCCTAAATGTTATTCCATGTCTCATTTTTAGCCTCCTACTGCTGTTGCCATATCGGTTAGATATTTTTTACTGTACAATATATTATCGGTCGTGTCATAAAAATTATTTGTATTTTCTTGATTAATTGTTACACTCGGTTTTATTTCCTTAATAGCAGCTTCTATTCTGCTCGCCATATTATCCATGTTGGAATTTATACTATATTCCAGCGGTTCAACAACAGAGGCAACTTTTAAATTTGCTTCTTTTGTCTGCTGTAATATGTTTGTCTTTTCGTCTTCAAGCGCCTTATATTCAGCTTCCATTTGCTTTATTATGGCGTTGTTTTCCTGCTCTATCTGATAACGCTGTTCGTCTCGCTCTATTTCTTTGAGCTTATCTAATGCTTCCTGATACTTTTGTTTTCCCTCTATCGTGACAGCATTCTTATATTTCTCAATATCTGACAGGGTTTCAGCCTTATCTTCTGCCCGGTCTTCCACTTCCCAGGATTCTTCTAATGCTGACAGCTTGTCGTCGAGCAAGTCCTTGACCTCGTCCATACGTTCCTTAGCCATATCCAGCATTTCGTCATATCTATCCTCTGTGGCTTTGTATAATTCAAGCCGCATTTCGTCAGCTTGACGGCGAGCATATTGCTGTTTAGTCGGGTCTAGGCTCTCATCTTGCGACCATTTTGTGTATTCATCAATTTTACGCTGGTAAAAATCTGTTGCACTGTCATCGTGCATAAAATCCCAGCCGTATACTCCGGCTTGCTTCTCATACCAGTCTGCGTCGTCTTCCCATTCGCTCAATTTGTCTCTGACCGCGTCATAACTTTTTCTGTCCAGCTCTGCTTCTATTTTAACCTTATAAGCGTATTCTTCATCGGTCAATTCTCCGAGCCCTGCAAAATATTCCTCTACTTCTTTTCTCTGCCTATTAACCGCCGCTATAGTGTCATCAGCTGACATATTGTTATACTCTTGTTCATTCTCCACCCAGTCATCAGAATAATCCAAATAACCGTCTAAAAACTGCTCTGTGTAATCAAGCCTGGTATCAAAATAATCTTCCCAGGTGATTAATCCGTCCTTTGCCGCCTGAACATTACGCTGATTAACCGTCTGCCAAACAGCGCCCATGCTTGTGCCCATTTCACCCCAATCGTTTAGCCTGGCGTGTAAATCAATATACGCCTTAGAAGCATTATTAGCATCGTCAATAAGCTGTTGACTGTACTTATGTAACTTGAGCGTTGCGTCTTTCCATTCCTGCGTGTCGGGCGCGAAATTTTCATCACGATATACGGCAAGGTTATTATAGTATTCTTCTTGAGATGTCCAGCCCATATCAAGCGCAAACTCCATTGATTCTAAGTTTTGGCTCCACAGCTCTTTTGTATAATTGACTATTTCTTCCTCTATTTCTTTTATAACCTCAGCGTCAGAAGCAAATTTCTGTTTCATTTGGTCGAGCCATTCAAGCTCTTCCCAGGCTGGTATAATGTTGTATGAGGTTTTGCGTATATGTTCCCTGTCAGACTTAGCGTTCTCCCAATCCTCGTTATTTTTACCGCTTGCATAACGAGGGATTCCTGCGCCTGACATTATTTGTTTTGTTTGCTTTGCCGTATAAATTTTGGCGTGCTCAGGCAAAGGCAGTACAACGTCCCTGCCCTCAAATATATACCCTCTGCCGCCGTATTCAACAAGCTCCCTAGGGTCTGACGTTCCCTTTTCATCATTTATCATCGCCATACCGCCTGGGAAATTTTTATCGCCTTTGGCTCTGGGTGCGCCCTGAATTTCAGCCTTATAAACAACTGTTCCGTGAAGTGTCGGGGCACTTGACGGAAAATTGCCTTTATAATTAGCAACACCAGGTGCATCAGGCACCGATGTCGGATATGTACCTAAGTTATAATTCGCTGTTCCGGGTACATCTGGAATAGATGTAGGATATGTCCCGAGTGTAAAATTTATAGTGCTGGATATAGATTCATTCTTAAACGGCTTGTCAAGCAATTCCACACCTGACATATCGCCTTTTTTCACATTAACAGTTGCAGTTCCGGTCTTCCCATCTATATCAGCAATTTTGTTGCCAACTTCGTCAAAAATTTCGTAGTTTCCGCCAGCAACTACTTCAACCCTTGCCGCGCGTCCGTCCAATTCCCCAACTGCACTGTTTATTTGCTCAACAGTCGGTGTCGCTCCGTCTGATACCTCTAATCTAACCTGTCCTGTTTTTCCGTCTATCTCAGCTATTTTATTACCAGCTTGATTCAATACGTCGTAGTTTCCGTTGGCATTAACCGAGACAGTTGCGGTCTTGCCGTCAATTTCAGAAATTTTATTTCCGGCTTTGTCCAAAACCTCATAATTTTCTGTTTTGGTATTAAGTTTTATATCAACATTCTTTTCGTTTATCTCTTGTAACTTACCGTCAATTTCTGTAATTGTTGATATATCACCTTCTGCGGTAATATGTATACGTTGATTATCAGAAAGTACGCCCATAGACCTAGCAAGTTCATTAGCTTGTTCTGTTACTACCTCTAAACCGCCGTTAGTTGCCGCCGCACTCGCTATATCTCTAAAACCATTCTTTATAAGTGCGGCTCCTACCGCTGTATCTTCTGCGCTTGCGTTGAATTTTTGGCTTGTATTTATATATTTATCAACAGTATTATTAATGTCTGCGCCATTCTCAATTAAAGCGGTTCCGGCACTAGCTAATGATTTAGATATATCATCTGCACCTGCCCCGGCTTTTGCGGCATTGCTGGCAAAGTCGCTGAAAAAGTTGCTTATACCATTATCACCGCTTTTTGCTACCTGGGCTATATTTTTAAATCCCTGCTGTGCAACAGTTAATTGCTCTGTTATGTCACTGGCAAATTTGTCAAATCCCATTTCTTGAGTATAGGATTTCACATCACCCAAAGCTGTTTTTATTCCGCTTAAAGCCTGAGAATATTCACCGTTCGCAAGCTGTTCAGGCACTAAAGCACTTGTTACATCTGCAACGCCCTTCACAGCTTCCTTGTATTGTTCCACCTCTGCACTGGATTTGTCAAAATCAGCAGATAAATTGTTGACCTCTGTCTGCGCGTCGCTCAATGCTGATTTTAAATATCCAATACCCTCATCAATATTAGCGTTGCCATAAGGGTCTGTCAAAGCATGAGCTTTTACTTTATCAGAGACCCCCTCAGCTTCATACATTGCATTTAATGTCTTTTCGTAACTTTCGGCTAATTCATTTTGTTTCTTTATATATTCATCTCTCGGCATACTTTTTTCTGCTGATTTTAGTTCATTTTGCTCTGTCCTATAATCGGACATGATGTCCTTAGACTTTGCGAGTGCCGATGAGTATTTGTCAACCGAATTTTGCGCTGTCTGTAATTGATTATCATAATCTTTCATGTTGCTGACAGCTTGACTAAAGTCGCTTTCATTAATCTGTTGCTGTAGGTCTCCGCGCTGACCTCTTAAATCGCTTGTAGCCCTATTACCTAACTTTTCTAGTGTTTTATTTAAATCACCATCATTTGCAGTTAATGTTATATTATATTCTTGCTCAACCTGGGCTTTTAGTTCTTCAAGTTTCTTTTTTGCTCTGTCTACCTCTTCCGTATCAGTAGAAGTTTTTATTGTAGTTTCAAGCTGCTGTGCTTCCGACTTCCACCCCTGTATCTTTGTATATGTATCTAAACTCTTTTTAGTAGCCTGAATTTGTTCGTCGGTAGCCTTTACAACGTCGAGTTGGGCGTCATGATATTCTTGATAAGCTTTTACACCAACTACAGCCGCCGCACCAACAGCCAAAATTCCACCAGCTGTCGCTAGGGCTACAGGTCCCATACTAGCTAATGTTGGTGCCGCAACTCCTAATTTCCCCAAAGTTTCAACAAAATTACCTACTCCCTTTGCAGTCCCGGCTATTACTTTTGCGCCTGCACCCATACCAATAAGCCCGGTGCCGATATTAATAAGTCCTTGCTTACTGTCATCATCCATATTAGCAATATCCTGAGCAAAATCTTTTATTCCGCCGGATACATTCTTGATTGTCGGTAAAAATGTTTCCCCAATACCGCGTGCGGCTTCAACCAAATTATTTTTAGTAACTTGTATTTGGCTTGCTGTTGTCTCTGCTTTGGCGTCAAACTCATTTTGGAGCGCTGTTCCATCTTCCCATGCAGTGTTTGCCCTTTGCAGTGCTGAAACCATCTTGTCATATCCGGTTGCAAGAGCTTTCATTGCGTCGCCTTCCCTAACGTCGTTTATGCCTACGTTTTGCAAATCGGATATTATATCCTCGGATTGTGACAGACCTTTTACAAAGGAATTAAATGCACTGCTTGGACTTTCTGCCCATGCCTGCTTAAATTCATCGGCTGACATACCTGATATTTTAGAAAAATTGTCTAAATCTTCGCCGCCTTGTGAAACCGCGTTTTGAAGTTTAGTCCACGTACGGGACACTGCGCTGCCTCCTGCTTCAGCATCAATTCCCAAAGACGACAACGCTGTTGAGTAACCTAATACGTCCTGCGCCGATATACCGACAACAGTTCCGGTTCTGCCAAGTCTAAGAGCCATGCTCGCAATATCTGCCTCTGTTGTCGCAGAATGGTTTCCCAAATCCACAATAGCACTGCCCAAGTTTCTTACTTCTCTCTGTTCAGTACCGGTTACATTCATAAATTTTGCAAGAATTGCCGCACCCTCTGCACCGTTCAAATTAGTAGCGGTATTCATTTGAGCCATAGTTTCAGTAAAATTAACTATTTCATCAGTAGCAATTCCCAATTGTCCGCCGGTTGCCGCAAGTTCTGTCAACTGTGCCGTCGTTTGCGGTATGGCGTTTCTGCCGTCTATTCCGGTCGTTGTCAAATCTATAATACCTTGTCTTACTTTCTCAAGCTGCGGCTCTGTTCCATCTACAGTCTTTTTTACATTTGCAAAATTATCTTCAAAATCTATCGCGAATTTAGCAGAAGCTACACCCCCGGCCGCAAGGGCAACACTTGCAAGCTGAATAGGCTTAGTTATTGCGTCAATGCTCTGTCCTGCTTTTTGCCAACTTTCCCCAACATCTTGTAGATTTAAAGCCTTTTCCATACCTACAATAGCTTTTTGATTCTGAGCCAGTGTCTTATATTGCTGACTTGCGTTAGCTACAGCCGATTTTGCAGAATTATACGCCGCGCTTTCTCTGTTTAATGCGCTTTCATTGCTCAGAATTGATTTTGATACTTCATCGTGCTGTTTCTGTAATCCTTTATATTCATTCTGTGTCCACTGGATTGCCTTAACATTATCCTTATACGCCTGACTATTTTTATTCAGTCCTGCATTGGCAGATTCTAAGGCCTGAATCTCAGCTTTTTTTGAAGTCATAAGACTGCCTATAGCCGATTTCTGACCGTTTAGCCCTTTTATATTTTCGTTCAGCTGTTTAGTATTTTGCTTATACGCTTTTTCCGTTTCAGCTAATATACTTCGCTTTTGCTTTAGGCTTTCGGCCGACTTTGCGACTATCTTATCATATCCGCCCATTTGCCGGGTCTGCTCTGCAATGCTTTTCACTCCTTTTTGTGACATTGCATTCATACCGGATAATTCTGACTGCACCTTTGATATAGTAGAACTTAATGACGACGCGTCGCCCGTAAATCTTACAGTTAATTCCCCTAAATTTCCGCTCATATAATCCCGCCTTTCTTTCCGCAACAAAAAAACACCCCTGAGGGTGCCAATCACAAAGCAAAAAACACTGTTTAAAATGCTTTTTGCTTTGTGCAGTCCTAAAACTGCACAATATATTTTTATAATCCATTCATCCAGCCGAGACTGGGAGGCAAATTTGTGACAGAGTTTTCCTCCTCGTCTTCGTTTAGAGATATTAACATTTCCATTAATTTAACCGGATTTTGTCTTGCAAGCTCGTCGGGCAGTATCCCTTTTGCTTTATACATTACGGCATATATATCATTAAGATTAAAAGTTTCGTCACTGTCCGACTTTACTGGTTTTTTATAAGTTCATTCACTTCGCTTATCGTGTTCAAATATATGTCAAGCAATTTCCGGCACAGCATATCTTTTTCCGCAATAGACATTGTGTCAATGTATTCCTTGTTGGCAGCCGTGCCTTTGAACATGCTTATTAGTACACCATAACACAGCTTGCAAGCGCCTGAATACCCTCTTAAATGCTTGTCCTGCATATCTGCGTAATCCTCAAAAGCAAACGGCCTTGATTGTACTTCTTTACCGTTAATCTTTATAGTCAATATATTTTCTATATCTTTTGCCATGGACTAAGCCCCCTGTTCCGGTGTTGTTGACGGATACCAGTTCGGGTCTTTAAACCAATTTTCTATAGCCTGTGCTTCCGTCACGCCCTCAGGCAGATTGTCCGTATCTATATAGTAATATCCTTTACCGTCAGAATCACGGAACACAGCTGAGAATGTGGCTTTGGCTGTCTGATGTTCGGGCGCGCCCTCAGAAGCTTTGGTTTTTCCTCCGATATTTGAGGCAAAACCATATTTGCCCTTATAGTATCTCACCAAACGTTTTACACCGTTGGCTTTTTCAATTATCCACGCCACCGCAAAATATTCAGCCTTTGCCGCTGTGTCTTTGTTGAACTCAACGCCGTTGTCTACAAGTTCCGCACCTCTCCACATTGCGTCAACCTCGGGTGGTATATCTGCGTTGGTGATTTCATGACCCATTTTTTCAACATATGAATCTACCTCATATGCTCCATTATCTGCGTCAAATGTTGAGGTAGAACCTGAATCTGTTGGAGCGATTTCAACCGTGCCTGGCAAGGTCACCGCCTCGCCGTATGTAGTCTTCCCTGTTGCCATATCATCAGCTGTTATAGGAAAAAAGGTATAATTTGATACACCAATTTTTGAATGTGGTTTATTTATTTCTTTTACTGCCATAATTAATGACCTCCTAAAATTAATTTATTGCTTTTTGTACTTCGTTGGTTAATATTTCAACCGCTTCATCTTTCCCGGCTTCAAAACCTGGTTCCATGTACGGATGGGGCCTTTGCCCCCTGGTCGTGTGCCATTGTCCTTTGCTGTCCTGGTACCTCCACGGCGTTTGTCGTCCTCCGGCGTAAATACCTGTACCCAGTTCAACATATATACCATAATCAGCCGTGGGTCCTATCTCAGATGTATATTTTCCGTCTCCGCCTATTGTTTCTTCTACAATGCTGTTTCTCAAGTGCCCTGTATCACCAACAGGACACTCGCCTTTGCACTGGGCTTGTATAGCTTTGCCGCCCTTTGCCACCCCGTTTTGTACAGCGCCGTCAAGCTTAGACGATATGTTTTCTAAATTACCCAATATATTATCAAGTCCGCCAATTTCAATATTGATTCCCATTGTCACCCCTCATTTTAAAAAAATACTTCTTTTTTATATCTCTGCGACAGATGATATAATTCATCAGGGCTTTGCCGGGGCACATCGTAATCGTATGTCCTTGTCCAGCCGTCCGACTGCATTATCTCATTGACCTTAACGCCTATATTGGATAACTGCACGGGTGAATTACTCCAAATATCCACTGCAAACTTGCTTACTTGTGACTGCTCGGCGTTATCGGTGTGAAAGCCCTCGTCCGTTGTCACTTTCCTAAAAGTGATAACAGGCACGGTGTTAAAATGAAACTCCGTGCCATATTTAATCGTTATTCCTGTGCCTTCAAGCAGTTTTTTCACTTGTGGAATTAAATCAATCAATAAAAACCACCCCCGTATATATCACTTGCACCATTCTCTCCCGTGTTAACGTTAACGCTCTCATCTTTTACGGCTGTTGGCAGCTTGTTTAAAAGAGCCATTGTGTAATCGTCCCAATGTTCGGCATACTTTACTGTATAGCTTAAATTTTCACCTTTCAAAGCGACCCTTGCGCCTTCTTCAAGAAATGTACAAGGCTCGCAGTAAATACGCTTTACAGTCTCAATTTCAAGTCCGTATTCTTCCTGTGCTAGACCTCCGCTGTATGGTTGAATATCTGCTGTTATTTCAGCTTTAAGTTCAGTGCCGCTGTATACCTCAATCGTTTTTTTCAGGTTCATCAAAATCACTCGGAACCCTCCCTTTACGATTAATAAACGGCTTTAATCTCTCGCGGTAATTATTGAGAAAATGACTGTCGTTCGCCGTACTGTCCTCATAGCTTTTGCTTACAGAGCCCTGTGTTTCCGACTTCACAACCTTGTCTGCTATTTCCTGCCCATAGCTTGCGCGCCTATATCGGTCGGCGGTCATAACCGGCAAAAGGCTTTCAAGCTCTTGCGGAAAATCTGTTATTCTGCAGTAGTTTAAAATCAGATTTATGTTATCCTCAATTAAAAAGGACAGCAGGTTATCCCTGCAGTCCCCCTCTATCCCTAGAAGCATTTTTGCGGTTTCTAGCGCGTTTGCTTTGTTTAACATTGGTTCTCACCTCCGCCTTCGGCTTATCGTCAGATACGGCTTTTCTTGCTTTCCTGTGTCTGCTTAATAACATTCCCATAGGATATTACTCCTTTGCGCTAATCTTGATGGCCTTGGCGTCGTCCGCGATGTGCGTTGTATAGTGCTTGTCGGCTGTGATAACCGTGGTTTTATTAACAATATCTCTGTCATTTTCAATCTCGGTATCGCGCTTTAGGTAAATCGCAAGCGCACCGGGCTTAACGATATAGTTCGTATAAGCGCCGTTCTCCGCCTTAATCTTGTTGGAAAGCACAACTTGACAGCCGTGTATCATGCCGACCGTGCCCTTAATTATAATATCCGCGCCGATGTCGGTCGCTTTAATCCAGTCCTCGGATTTTCTAAGCTCCGCCAGCTGTGCCGGAGCGATAAGCAGAACCTTTTCACCGTCTATGTCCTCTCCGAATTTAACGAGTGCGTCCGCTATAAAGTTTGAAGTCAGCGTTGCCGTGCCATCTCCGACTGTCATAGCGGATATGATATTATCAAGCACAGCAAGCACATCATTGTCAAGCTTGTTTGCTATTGACAACCCAAGCTGATTTACCGCCTCGCCCATAGGGTCGCCATAGCCGCTTAGAACGGACTCGTCCGTAAGCTCAACGCCCTTGCCTGCCTTTTTAACGCTTACCTTGGTGGTCGATGTCGCCATTTTCTCAATCGGAATAGCCTCGCCCTCGCCCACGTCCTCCGCGTCACCTATGTACGCATACTTTGGAAGCGTGACGGTATCGCCCGGCTTTCCCTGCAATGTTCTGTCAATGGTCGCAAGCGGGGCAAACTTCATAGCTGCCTCAAGCTTTGCCGATACCATAGGCGCCATAACCTCGGGATTTACCATGTTTTCAAGCTTCGTTGTTCCTGTTGCCATTATTGATTACCTCCTGTTAATTTTTCATAAGTTTCTTTGTCCTCGTTATACAGCTTGACGCGCTCTGCATAACTCATTTTGTTAAAAGCCTCTTGCGTTATTGCAGCGGCTTTGTCTGTCCCCGCCTTTGGGACAGTTCCTTTCAGCTTATCGACAACCGCAGCTTGCACCTCTTCGTTAAACGCCTTTTCAAACGCGTCTATATTCGCCTTTGTGGTTTCGGCGTTGTCCTGCGCCAAAAATGAAGCGAATTGAGGCGAAAGTCCTTTGTCCATAAGTGATTTACCCGTTTCAAATTCAAGCTTTTCACGCTCATATTTCGCGCGTTCTTTCTCAAATTTTTCCTGTTCCTTTTGCCGCTCGGCTTCTGCTCGTTCGTCCGCGTTCAGCTTGGCAAGACGTTCACTTTCGCTTATTGCTTCCGACAACCTTGTTTCAAGCTCTGCGTCCCACTTCTTGCGCGCCGCCTTTAACGCTTCATCAATTTTGGATTGAACGTCATCGGTGCCGCCCGCGTTGACAGCCGTCCCTGCGGCCGGCGCTGTAGGTCCGGTCGGCGTTGCCAGGTCTGCA